>Ga0134125_10001180_pt1 | contig 32500 bp, 12 predicted proteins | sample KB31751_FD_96464 | JGI IMG/M metagenome (GOLD analysis project Ga0134125, IMG submission 96464) | Terrestrial soil microbial communities with excess Nitrogen fertilizer from Kellogg Biological Station, Michigan, USA - KB3-175-1 | ecosystem: Environmental > Terrestrial > Soil > Unclassified ...
ACCGGCGCTACATCATCGCCGAAGGTATTATCGATTGCCATTGGTTCGCCGGTGGTCCTCCCCGGGCAGTCTGAATTACTGACAGCGCCGCGCAACACCGCAACGCAACCACTTCTGTTTGCGTTCGCATCCAATGGGTCCGGCTTCGACACCGAGTTCACGATCTCCAATACATCTCTCGATACCCAGGGAAGCACGGCTCAGGCCGGCACTTGTACCGTCAGTTATTACGGATACAATGCACCGGGATCCCAAACATCCTCTTCCATCGCGGCCGGTCAGCAACTGATCTTTACGCTCTCGCACGGCGGAGGAGGAATCGCGGGTGCCCCGAACTTTCAGGGTTACGTAGTTGCGAATTGCAATTTCCCGATGGCCCGGGGCGCAGCAAGGTTTTCTTATAACGGGCTTGTCTCAGCCCCCGTAGCCGCGCAACCGCTGATGTTGCCACGATCGGTGCCGTCATCACAAGCCCTTTTGATTCCTTATGTGAGCAATCAGGATGGTTTCGATGCTGGCATCGCTATTTCGAACATCGGCAGCGATTCTTCCGGATTTTCCCCCATCGGATCCTCAGGATTCTGCACGCTGAATTTCTATGGCTCGAATGCGCCCGCGGCGGTCACTACGCCTGACATCTCACCCGGGAACACATACGCAGGTGCACTCTCCCAGTTGGCGCCAGGATTTTCCGGATATATCATCGCCAACTGTAATTTTGGCGGCGCCGCGGCCTTTACGTACATCGTCTCCGGCCTTGGGGGTTCCAGCGAATTTATTATGTCGGAGACGCCCGAAGCGTTGACGGCACCGCGAAGTTCAGCCGTCAACCCGCTTCTCTTCGCGTCTGTTACAAACCAAAACGGAAGCGACACCGGTATTGCAATCGCAAACACAAGCACCGACCCATTGGGCTCCTCGGGCCTCAGCCCGCAGAGTGGCAACTGTTCCCTGGCTTTCTATGGCGACCATGCGCCTGCGAGCAGCTTTACTACGCCCTCCATCCCATCCGGAACCGTCTACGATGTGTTGCTCTCCAGCATCGCCCCCGGTTTCCAGGGCTACGTGACTGCCACGTGTGCGTTTGCCGGCGCGAAGGGGGTCACATACACCCTGGCCGCTACAAGACCAGACTCATACACCGAGAGTGCGGAAGAGGTGAATCTGCCCCGGATCCCGGGCGCCTCCTCGCTTCTCTTTGCCAGCGTCTCCAGCCAGAACTCCAATGACACGAACATTTCGATTTCCAATACGTCACTCGATACGTTCGGCACCACCGCCGGTTCGGGGACCTGCCTGATCTCCTACTTCGGCGCGATGAGCGGCGGTGGCAGTGTTCCTTCGCCGCAGACCTCAGCGAACATCATCGCGGGAGGACAACTGAATTTCTCGCTGTCACAGGGTGGCGGTGGGATCGCCGGCGCGCCGGGATTCCGTGGTTACATCATCGCCGATTGCGGTTTCCCCCTGGCCAGGGGAATCGCCGAGATCTCCGGAAACGCGGGCGGGCTGGTGATTGTGAGCAACGCGCTGCCGGCTGGTAGCGCGGGCGCTTCCTATTCGACTACACTGCAGGCCGCCAATGGCACAACGCCTTATCAAAACTGGACAGTCAAATCAGGTACACTTCCGCCGGGACTGAGCCTGAACTCATCCACTGGCGTCATCTCCGGAACCCCGACCGACGCAACCGGGAGTCCGTTCAGTTTCACCGTAACCGTGCAGGACAGCGCGTCCAACACGTCATTGCCAAAAGCTCTGTCGATTGCGATCACGGCCCCTGCTGGTAACCCGACAATCACAGGCGTAGGCAACGGCGGTTCTTTTGCCGCGCCGCCGCTTGCCCCAGGCTCAATCGCCGCATTGTTCGGTACCCAGCTCGCGAATTCGACCGCGGTTCCCAGCGCTGTCCCCCTGGTGACCTCGGCGGCGGGGACGTCTGTCACCGTCAATGGTGTTCTTGCCGGCCTGGAGTACGTCAGCGCGGGACAGATCGATTTCCAGATCCCGTATGAGACCGCGGTGGGCTCGGCAACAGTAGTAGTTACCAATAACGGCGCGGTGTCCAACTCTTTCCAGGTGATGATTGCCGCGGCGGCCCCCGGAATCCTCACTATCGTGAATCAGGATCTGACCAACAACAGCGCGAGCAACTCGGAACTCCCTGGGGCAACCGCATACATCTACTTCACGGGCGCTGGCGCTGCAACCCCCGCGGTGGCTGATCGCGCCGGCAATCCGTCCTCCACTCTTTCGATACCCAATGCTGCCACCACAGTGACGGTAAACGGGGTCGCGGCCGCTGTTTCGTCGGTCACGCTGGCTCCGCAATGCTGCCAACTGCCGAACTATATCTACCCGTTTCCCGGCAACGCCGGCCTGGCGGTTGCTCAGATTACCGTTCCCGCCGGACTCGCGAACGGTACCTATCCCGTGGTTGTCACCACGGGCGGTGTAGCCAGCACTCCCGCGAATCTCATCGTCGGGTCGCCAGATCTGGCGATTACGAGCGCGTCAAACCTCGGCACGTACACGACAGGCACCCAGCAGATCCCGCTCACTGCAAACGGGGGTAATTATGCGTATACCTGGAGTCTTGTGTCGGGTACTCTGCCGCCCGGGCTCGCGCTCCGGACGGATGTGCCGTCCAGCTTCAACATTGCGCAGCAGGCAGGACTGATTGGGGTGGCGACAACCCCAGGGACCTATAATTTCACCGTCCAGGTCACCAGCAACGGTCAGACCGCTACGCGGGACGAATCGATCCGGATCACAGCCCTGAATGTGAAAGATCAGGCAGTGGGTCTGCCCGATGCATTCGTGGGACAGCCTTACTCCTACACTTTCACGGCCGTCGCCACGGCCGGTCCGGTCACCTTTACTTCAACCGGCACCTTACCGGCCGGCCTGACGCTGAGTAGCGAGGGGGTTCTCTCCGGAATACCCACCGCGCCGGCTAACTGTTGCCTGAATCTCAGCCTTTCAGACGGTGTAGATACGGTTTACAAGAGCCTGCCGATTAACGTTTACGCGGTTGACATCACCACGTCCGGCCGTCTGCCCAACGCGACGCAGAATGGTGGCTACAGTACGACACTCGTGGCGAGCGGGGGCACCGGTCCTTATACGTGGGCGTTGACAAAGAACAGCTTGCCGTCAGGTCTGTCGCTGAGTTCCTCCGGAACAATATCGGGAACAGTGACTGCCGGGCCAGGGGTGTATTGGTTCTACGCAAGAGCCACGGACGCGAATAACCTTTCCTATACGAAGATCATGACGATCGACGTCATTGGCAGCCCGGTCGCACTTCCCCAGATAACCCTGGGGTATTTCAACGATCCTGTGGTGGGTGATCCCTACTCGCTCCAGGTATCCACATGCTGCGGCGGAACAGCGCCCTTTACCTGGGCAGCGACAGGTTTGCCGGCGGGTATGTCAATTCGCACGGGTAGTGGCAATACCAGTCCGAGCGTCGGACCGGGCTGGGGAGAGATCTGGGGTATTCCGCAAGCCGCCGGAACGTACAACGTGACTGTCACGGTTACCGACACAAACGGTTTGGTCTCGAGTCTGACGTTCCCAATGCACGTTTCTGTTCTGGATCAGACCCCCGGCCTTCCCAACGGCACGGTCAATACGCCCTATTCCAGCACTCTCCGCGTCCTCGGCGGCACAGGTCCTTATACCGCGGCAATTGTTCCGAACGACATATGCTGCATCAACTACGGGCTGGCGAGAGGCCTGACGTTCGATGGCACAATCCCTCGGGTCAGTGGCACGCCGCTCGAAACGAACAGTTTCTTCCCGTACATGGTGTTCTCGGATTCCGCCGGCAACACGCTCGAGCGTCAGGAAGTCTACCAGATCGCGGGTAGCAGTTCCCCCTATCTTTCTATTAACAACTATTACGACCTCGGAGAGCAGGGGCAGGGCACCAGTTTCTCCCTGACTTTGACCGCGTGCTGCGTTTCGTCCACAACATGGTCTCTTGCGGGTGGGAGTCTGCCGCCCGGCATTAACCTCTCGCCCGGCGGCTTACTGAGCGGGACGTTCACCACGGCGGGCGACTATTCGTTCCTGATCCAGGCCGCGGATACAGCCAACGTAGCCGGCCCCGCCCTCCGGAACTTCGTTGTCCACGTCAGCACAACGCCTGTCTACATCACTACGAATTCTCCTCTGCCGGACGGGAACGTCGGTACGGCTTACACTCAGAATCTTGCGGCCACCGGCGGTACCGGCACGATTACGTGGGCAACGAATATGGGCAGGTACCTGCCGCCCGGTCTCACTCTTGCATCAAATGGAACACTTAGCGGAACGCCCACTGCCTCTGGTCAGTTCTACTTCAATGCGATAGCGACGGACGCTGCGGGAGACAGCACCAGCCGGGGCTTCACGGTCAACATTTACCTGCCGGGACAGTCGGCGCCGATATCGATGACCTTCGGTCCCGGCACTGGTCTGGGTACGTATACCACCGGAACCCAGGGGATTCAGTTAGGAGCATCCGGTGGAAACGGTATCTATACGTGGGAGTTGGTCTCCGGTACTTTGCCGCCGGGGCTGACCCTTCGAAGTGACGTCCTGCCGTCATATTTCTCCTCCAACGTGCAGGCCGGCCTTATCGGCGTCGCAACGACGCCGGGCAGTTACACTTTCACGCTCAAGGTCACCAGTAATGGCCAGTCGGCGACTCAGACGGAGACGGTCAGAATCACGTCCCTGAACGTCAAAGACAACGCGATTACTCTTCCCGACGCATTCGCCGGAAATCCGTATTCCTACACGTTTACCGCCCAGGCAACGGCAGGCAGCGTAACGTTCACGCCTGCCACCTCACTTCCGGGTGGGATGTCCCTCAGCAGCGCAGGGGTTCTCTCGGGGACACCGACTACTCCTGGCTACTACAACATCAATTTCAGTATTTCCGACGGGACGGATACGATATACCGCAGCCAGGGATTCTCAGTCTCCGCCATCGATATCACCAGCCCAGGTACGCTTCCGAATGCCACCCAGAACGCCAGTTATAACTACACACTAACTGCCAGCGGTGGCGCCGGTGGATATGTCTGGACTACGAACTCCCTCCCGAACGGCTTATCGATGACCTCGGCGGGCGTCATCAGCGGTACGGTCACGGCTGGCCCCGGCATGTGGAATTTCACCGCTACGGCGACAGACTCGAACAATGTCTCTTACAGCAAAAATATGTCGATCGACGTGATCGGCGTGCCGGCCGCGCAGGTACAGGTCTATTCATCGATGAGCGGTTACAATCCGGTCGTCGGCGACCCCTTTAGCTGGAGCGTTTACGCCAACAATGGTGGAACGGCGCCGTTCACATACACCGCGACCGGCCTTCCCCCAGGTATGTCGATTCATTCCGGTGCCTCTCTGATCAGTCCTTATCTTTCCGGCGGTCAGGCTGAAGTCTGGGGGATTCCGCAGGCGGCAGGCGACTACAACGTTAAGATCACCGTCACCGACGCCAACGGCGCGGTAGCCAGCCAGGTATTCCCGATGCACGTATCCGTGCTCGATTACTTTTCGGCAACTTACTTCCCCAGCGGAACGATCAACGTGCCGTACTCCACCACGTTGCACATGGAGGGGGGCACCGGGCCGTATACGACGGTCGTTCTGCAGGACAACTATTTGCCGGCCGGCATGACTTTCGATCCGGCAACGATGACATTGAGCGGAACGCCACTCGAAACCGGCGGCTTCAATCTGAGCTTTAAGACGACCGACTCACTCGGAAATACGCTCGCCAGAAACCAGTACATCCCGATTAACGGAAATGGCTCTGCAAACATCACAATCAACAACTGGCACATCCTGGGTCCGTACACGGTGGGAAGTTCTCCGTCATATACGTTCTCGGCGTGCTGCATTTCCTCCCCCTATACCTGGTCTATAGCAAGCGGCACTCTGCCGCCCGGGCAATCGCTCTCGGCTGGCGGCGTTCTCAGCGGCACGGTGACGACAGCCGGTACTTACACGTTCCTCTTGAAAGCGGCCGATTCCACGAATCCTGCGAGTGTCGGCTTCCGCCAGTTTGAGGAAACGGTGACGCCGATATCGATTACCACCAACTCGCTGCCAGACGGGAATGTAGGAACTGGCTATAGTCAGACGCTCACCGCGACCGGTGGCTCTGGAAATCTGACCTGGAGTATCCCCTACGCCACCAATGCGCTTCCTGCCGGACTGACTCTCTCTTCCGCCGGCGTGATTAGCGGAACGCCGACTGTAAGCGGGCAATTCTTCCCGCAAATTTTCGTCACCGATGGCGCGGGCAACACGAATTTCCGCACCTGGTCGCTGAACATCTATGTTGCAGGCTCGACAGCGCCGCCAGCGATGAATTTCGGTGTCGACCTCGGCACCTACACGACAGGTATCCAGACGATTCAACTGCAGGGATCCGGTGGAAACGGCGTGTACACGTGGTCCCTGCTTTCCGGTATTTTGCCGCCGGGCATGGCGCTCCGAACTGACGTTCCGTCCTATTTCCCGTCCAACGCTCAGGCAGGTCTGATCGGTGTCGCAACAACGCCGGGAACATATAGTTTCACGCTCAAAGTCACGAGTAATGGCGCGAGCACTACACGCGGCGAAACGATCCGGATTACGTCGCTCAATCTCAAGGACAACGCCATCACTATTCCGGATGCATTCGCCGGAAATCCGTATTTATACACTTTTACCGCCGAGACAACGGCGGGCAGCGTAACGTTCACACCCACGTCTGCACTCCCGGATGGGATGTCCCTTAGCAGCGCGGGAGTTCTTTCGGGGACGCCGACGACCCCCGGCTTCTATAACGTCAATTTCAGTATTTATGATGGGGTCGATACCATTTACCGTGGCCAGGGATTCACTGTATACGCTGTCAACATCACCGGCCCGGATGCCCTCCCCAACGCCACGCAGGGCTCACCGTACAACTATACGTTGACGGCGACAGGCGGCGCGGGGGGCTATGTGTGGACGGCCACCGGTCTTCCCGGCGGTCTGACGCTGAGCTCAGCCGGCGTCATTTCAGGAACCCCGACCAGCGTGGGGATGGCGAATATTATTGTCACCGCGACTGACTCGAATCAGGTTTCCTATACGAAGAGCGTGACGATTGATGTCGTCGGAGTACCTGTCGCGCAGGGGTATGTCTCTACTGGTTTTAGCGCCTATGACGGCGTTGTCGGAGTAACGTACCGTTATGACGTCCGCGTGTATGGCGGTGGGACCGCCCCATTCACATGGACGGCAACAGGTTTGCCGCCGGGTCTATCGCTCCAATCCCCAAACCCGAACCACCCGCCGACCTGCTGCAGTTTCCCCGGTCAGGCTGAGATTTGGGGGATCCCGCAGGTTGCGGGTGACTACAGTGTCAAAATCACCGCAACGGATGCGAATGGCGTTTCGACCAGTCAGATATTCCCATTTCACGTTTCGCCGATCGGCTTCCTGAACTATCCTTCCACCGGCACGATTGGCGTCCCGTACTCGGTGACGTTCCAGCCCGTGGGCGGAACGGGCCCGTACGCTGAATCGCTCGGTACCGACACCGTGTTACCGGCCGGCCTCACGTTTAACCCGGCCACCTTCACGTTATCGGGAACGCCACTCGAGACCGGCAGTAACTTTACGATCAAACTCAGGGTCAACGATTCGGCATCCCATACCATCAGCCAGATCATGTACTTCTCGATCAACGGCGATGGATCGACGACGATCACTGTGAACACGAGCCAGCGTCTGGGCCCCTACGTTGTCGGAACCTCACCGACCATCGGATTATCGGCTTGCTGTGTCCCCACACCGTATACCTGGTCATTCGTTAGTGGAAATCTTCCCCCCGGGCAATCCCTGTCGGCGAACGGCCAACTGAGCGGAAGACTCACGACCGCGGGAACGTATACGTTCCTCGTCAAGGCTACCGATTCCGCTAACGCGACGAATTTCGGTTTCCGTCAATTAGTGGAGACGGTCACGCCGATCTCCATCACGACGTCCACCAATCTGCCCTACGGGAATGTCGACACACCGTACAGCCAGACCCTCGCCGCCACGGGGGGAACCGGGGCGCTCACCTGGGTGGTCAGCAACGATTTTAACGATCAAATTTATCTGCCGCCCGGCCTCTCGCTATCCCAGGACGGCACGATCAGCGGAACGCCGACCGCGACCGGCTATTTTCTGTTCCGGGTCACGGTTACCGATTCTCAGGCAAATGCGTATACTTTACAGTTCAATCTTCACATTTACGCCGCCGGCGAGAAGCCGCCACTGAATTTGCCCCTGGGTAATTACAACGCTTTGGTGGGATCGTTCGCACTACAACTTGCAGCCACCGGCGGAACGCCGCCCTATCAGTACGCGCTGAGTCCGGGGTCAAACCCGATTCCCGGAATGCGCGTCATCAACGGGCAACCGTTGCCCACGAATTTCACCACGGGTACAGGAGGTTTTGTTGGTGTTCTGACCACACCGGCGTTCTATAGCACGTCCATCAGGGTGACTGATTCGCTGGGGCTGACATTCGATCGATCGTTCACAGTGAACGTAACCCCGATTGATCTGCTTTATCAAAACTCGCTGCCGCAGGGTGTAGCAGGAAAGTCCTACTCTTTCACTCTGACGCCCTATGGCGGTAGCGGGACGTATATCTGGACCGGTATAAACATGCCGCCCGGACTGACAGTGAATTCGTCGGGGCAAATTACCGGGACACCGACCGCGGCGGGTACTTACAATTTCACGATACAGCTTTCAGATGCTGCGGCGCCAACGGTTCTCGAAAACTTCGGCTATGGCATCACAGTAAATCCGTTTGACATAACCGATGCCGCCATATTACCTGAGCCAACTAACGGTGCCGCTTACAACTATCAGATGAATGCGCCCGGATGCGGAAGCGGCTGCACGTGGTCACTTTCTGGCGCGCTTCCGTCTGGACTAACGCTGAGCAACTCAGGACTCATTTCTGGTACGACGACGGCCGCCGGCTATAACTCAACATTTGCATTGCAGGCCACGGGATCCAACGGTACCGCGCAAGAGGTTTTTGCCATGATTGTCCCGTCGGCCACGATCTCGAATCCGACTATTCAATCCACGATTACGACGTCCCCGACAGTCGGTTCCAATGTCCTTATGTTCCTCACCGGGTCTGGTGGAATAGCTCCGTATACATGGTCGGTTGAGTCCGGAACTCTTCCTACGGGCATTTCGCTGCTCAGCCCCACCGAAAATCCTGGTCCCACGCCGGCCTTCTACTACCTGGCTGGCCGCGCCATGGTTGCCGGAACCTATAACTTCACGCTCAAAATCACTGATGCCGGGAATCGCTCATCAACAAAGGCTTTCACATGGGTCATCTCTCCGATGGCCTTCAGCTACACCAGCCTGCCGGCAAACACGGGCGGCGTCGCCAATCCGCTGATTTTCAATACGCCGTATTCGCAGGCCATGCTGGTTTATGGCGGAACGGGAAATTATACGTCTTATGTTCCGGCTGCCCCGGTCTATCCTGGCCTCTCGGTCGATACAACAACGGGAGTCGTCAGCGGAACGCCGACCAACACGGGATCGGTATCGACCATCTGGACGGTGACCGACAGCGACGGTAACAAGCTGATCAATACTGTGTCGATCAAGGCGGCATCGAATGCCACGACGACAGTTTCAATCGTGGGTGGATCGACGGGCGGCATATCGGGCGGCACCAATTTCTATTTCCTTTCGGGAAGTGGTGGCTCCGCGCCTTACATCATCACTGCGCCCAACGGCCTACCGGATGGCTTCGCACTCATTTCCGGAGATGCAATTTCGGCGACTACCTCAGCCGGCACTTATGGGCTGGAGGTCAGCCCGGTAGCCGCGGGAGTCTATACATTCGATCTTCAGATCCAGGATGCAAACGGCGTCACGGGTATTCGCACTTTCTCCTACACCGTCGCTGGATTTAGCAGTCCGGTTACGAAATCGCTTCCCACGGCATCCGTCGGGACACCGTATTCGCAGTTCCTGCGATCCTTTGATCCGACGACCAGTTCGACCTGGTCGCTGCTCGACGGCAGCGCGATGCCACCCGGACTTAGTCTGTCAGCTGCCGGTGTTGTCAGCGGCGCCCCGACTCAGGCGGGCACCTACGCCTTCTCGGCGGTCTTGACTGACGAGAACGGCTCTACAAGCTGGACGATCTCTCTGTCAGTGTCGGAACTCGCTATCACCACGGCGCTCCAGCTGCCGGCAGCGGTGGCGGGGGTCACTTATACTACGGCCAACCCGCTGGTCACGATGAATGCGACCGGTGGGACCAATTTGACATGGTCAGCAACCGGTTTGCCTGCGGGTCTGAGTATGTCTTCGAGCGGCCTGATTGTAGGCACTACCAGAACCGCGCCTCTTGATTCGACTCCTGTGATTACTGTCTCCTCGAACGGCGCGGTCTCGAATTCACAGTTGTTTGCTTTGTCCGTACAAGCCGTGAATCCAACGGAACTGGATTACCCGCTGACCGCGGCCTCGCTGAAAGACGCCATTCTCGGCCAGGTTTACAATGTTTCGCTGGCGCCCCTTGGCGGTGTTGCCCCGTACACGATCGCGCTTGCGTCAGGTTCTCTCCCAAGTGGGCTTCAACTGCTCTCCGGCGCCTCACTGCCGTCCAATGCCGCGCCTGGCTCCACAAATCTTGCCGGAATTCCGACCACGCCAGGTATTTACACCTTTGACCTGACGATCACGGACTCCACAAACGCCACAGTGAGGCGCACGTTCACGCTGAACGTCACGCCGATCAATATTGCCTTCGGTCTTAGCACAGGTGTCGTCGGTAGCCCCTTCGCCCAGCAACTCACTGCGTTCGGGGGCACGGCGCCTTACACTTTCAGCCTTATTCCATCGCCGACGAGCATGCTGCCCGACGCGTCACTTCTGCCGCCGGGAATCACCATGTCCGGCTCCGGTCTGGTAAGTGGAACTCCTGCCGCAACCGGCGTTTACCCACTCACCATCAAAGTGCAGGATTCGGCGGGACACACGTATACGTACAACACGGTGTTCAATGTCAATAACTCGAATGGCTTGCGGGTGTCCTCCCTGAGTTACAGCACTGTTGTCGGAAATGCAGCTAACCTGCAGCTTCAGACCTCAGGAAATTCCACATACACATGGTCAGTTGTTTCAGGGGACTTACCCCCGGGCACCTCGCTATCGAGCAGCGGCTTGTTAGGCGGATGGTTCCTGAAGGCCGGGTTGTATCAGTTCACGGTGCGCGCAACGGATAACGCCAACCCGTCCAATTTCGCCGACCGCCTCCTTTATTACTACCTGACGCCGATGCGACTGATCCACCCGGTCGCGAACCTTTTTGGACTACAGGGGCTTCCGCCTGGCAAGATCGGATCGGCTTACTCGTTCACGTTCGCGGTCGTGAGCGGCGTGACACCGTACACGTACACCGCAACCGCGGGCTTGCCGCCCGGTCTGACGTTGAGTTCGTCAGGCCTGTTAACGGGAACGCCAACCCAATCCGGCGACTTCTCGATCCCGATCATCGTCACCGATGCAAGCGGAGACAAATACTTCCTCAGTGCCGGATTGGTGATTACACCATCCGACGGAAACCCACCTCTGCTCCTCAGCAGGTACTTCGTGATCAATCCGGCCTCGCTCGGCGTACCCTACGCCAGCGTGCTCGATAGCATCGTTACGGGCGGAGTCGCTCCCTTCACGTGGACGGTGGCGGAAGGCTCCGCTCTGCCGGCCGGCCTCACAATTATCAATGGAGCTAACGGTTTACCCGGTTTCCTCAGTGGAGTACCGGCAGTGGCGGGCTCCTACAGCTTCTCCCTGGTCGCCACCGATTCCGCCGGTCAATCGATCGCGGTTCCGTTAAACCTGCCCGTCTCGGTCCTGTCACTCACCCCGGGGACGTTGCCACCCGGTCAATTGGGAAGGGGATATTCGGCAACTTTCTCCGCCGCGGGGGGCGTTGCCCCGTACAACCTGCAACTGACGATGAATGTGCCTCCCGGCATGACGCTGGCCAATGGTGTATTTTCGGGAACTCCGCAGTACGCGGGCGTGTACTGGGTAGGTCTCACACTTACCGACGACGCTGGCAACAGCCTGACCAAATACTTCAACTGGATTGTGGACGACGCCGCCGGCGAGTCGCCGGGCATTACGGTTTCACCCAATCCGATTAACATTTATTACCAGCAGGGGAACGCCAATCCGGTCATCCCGCTGGCCATCGCATCCAGCAGCGGGCATCCCGCATTCAGCGCCGGCGTCGTCGGAATCCCGGGAGCGGCGCTGTCGGCCTCCTCCGGCTCGGCAAACGTCTTCCCGAACCTGACAATCAATGCGAGCGCGCTGGAGGTTGGAACATATAGCGGCTTACTGGCGGTGCAGTCTGGTCAGACCGCCAATGTCGGCGACGTAGCGCCTATTACGCTCACGGTGGCGCCTGCCCCCCCTTGCTCCTATTCACTGAGCCCATCGAGCAATAACATTCCGATCAGCGGCGGTACGGGCAGCTTCTCGGTTACCGCGGGCGGGAACTGCGCGTGGACTGCCGCGGTTTCCGATTCTTCGCTGATCACGATTACAAGCGCAACGTCCGGCAATGGGCCGGGTACGATCACCTATTCCGTGTCGGCGAACCCGGGCGTGAACCAGAGAAATGGGACCATTACCGTCGGCGGCCAGACCTATTCCACAGCGCAATTCGGAAACACCTGCTCCTTCGGAATCTCGCCGGCGAACATCACGGCCGGGCCGCACGGTGGCGTGGCGCCGATCCATCTCACAGCATCGAATTCCGCCTGCACCTGGACGGCTGTCGGTCTCGGCGTTCTGGCCGGGCAGGTGTTTCCGGCCAGCGGCACGGGCAGCGCGCAGGTCTTTGTGACGATACCGTCGAACACCGCCGCGAGCAATCAGTCGATGACGGCAACGATTGCGAACCAGACGCTGAATGTGACCCAGACCGGTGTGCAGTGTGTGGTGACACTGCCGGGATCGAGCGCAACCGCGCTCGTAAGCGGCGGACCTGGCGCCGTCTCCGTATCGATCCCCGAGGGCTGTACTTATTCCACAATTTCGGGCCCCAACTGGATCAGCGTGACGTCCGGTGGAAGCGGGACCACCTCCGGAACCCTGGTCTATAACGTGGCGCCGAACTCGACCACCGCAAACCGATCCGGCTTCCTGACCATCGGCGGTGTTCCGTTCCAGATCACGCAGCCCGGTATCGCGTGCAGCATTACGCTCGACACCTCTTCGCTCGGAAGTCCTTTCGCGGTGGGCGGCGGCAGCGGCACTATTAATATCAACGCAAATGGAGCGAACTGCACGTGGGCGGCTTCCAGCGAAAATCCGTTTGTAACCGTCAGCCCGTCGGCCGGGACCGGAAGCGGTTCCGTCAACGTCACGGTTACGTCTAATTCGGATTCCACCTCATCCCGAACCGGCTCGGTCAGCATTGCGAGCCAGTCTGTCAGCTTCACGCAGGGCGGAACGATCTGCTCATTTACCTTGCGAACTTCAGGGGCATCGGTTTCATCTTCGGGCGGAGCCAGTACGGTCGGCGTCATCGCTCCCGCGGCCTGCTCCTGGACCGCCAGCTCCGATGGCTCTGCTCCCTGGCTATCCATCTCGTCATCCGGCGCGTCGGGTACCGGTGATCTTCAATTCACTGTGCAGCCGAGCACATCCGGCGTGCCGCGGACGGGTACACTGACGGTCGCCGGATTGCCATTTACCGTGACAGAAGCGGCCGCGCCATGTACTTACACGCTGCAATCGAGTTCAGCTTCGCTGGCTGCAGGGGGGATTTCGGGAGCGACCGTTTCCTTTACCACGTCCCAAACGGGATGTACTACCAGCGGCGCGGCGGTAACCAGCTACGCTAACTGGATAACCGCATCAAACACCAGCTCAGGTTCCCCTGGCCAGTTGACTTATACCGTCGGCGTAAATCCGTCCGGCACGACGCGCAAAGGTGACGTGCAGATAGGCGATCAGCTGTTCACCATCACGCAAAGCGGAGCAGCCTGCGCTTACAGCCTCTCCGGCTATGGTGCGGCGTTTGGCCAGTTGGGTGGCTCCGGCAGTGTTCTGGGATCACCGAGCGCGGAGGGATGTACGCCGGTGATCGGGACGACGCAGCCCACGATTGTAAGCCTGGGCGACCTGACCGGACCCGTGCTCAACATATTTACTCAGGGTTATACGGTGAATGCGTTCGACTCCCTGACAAACGCGATACGACGGGCCACGATAACCTTCGGCGGCCAGATCTTTACGATCAAGCAGAGTTCATGGTGAGGATCGGGATATGCGCCACGCAACCACAATGACAAACCTCAAAGTGAATTCACGCGCGACCCGCCGGCCACTCGCCATCCTGAGCGTGTTTCTGTTCGCCGCAAGTGTGTGGGGCGCGACAAAGGGTCCGGATGCGGAAGGGTATACTGCATCCGATCAGACCGTCTTCAGCTATTTCGATCTTTCGGGCGCAGGCGGCGGGACGGCAATCCTGGCGGGAACAGACGACGGCACGGCATTTCTGACTCTGCCTTTCAGCTTTCAGTTCTACGGCGTCTCCTATACGGGGATCTGCGTCAGCTCGAACGGAGCCGCTTACTTTACTCCGGATGCGGCCACCTGCTCCTCGATAGTGGATTTCGCCAACGTCGATCTGTCCTCGGCGGCGACTCCTTCAGACCTTCCGGCGGTCCTGCCCTTCTGGACGGATTTGACTTTCGCGACGCCCGGGGCCGGCGCTATTTATTACCAGGGTTTCGGCACCGCCGGCAGCCGCCGTTTTGTTATCCAATGGGCGAACGCCTACGCCGCGAACAGCACCAGTCCGGTGAATTTCGAGATTGTTCTGAGCGAAGGAACGAATGCGATTTCTCTCCAGTATCAGACCGTCAACCTGGGCGCCGGCGACCCTGCAACCAACGGGGGAACCGCGACCGTAGGTATCCACAACACCGGTGGCCAGGCCAGTAATCGGCAAATTGCGTGGAGTTTTGACGTTCCCGTCCTCTCCGATGGATACGCTCTGTCGCTGCAATCCAACGGACCCGGGCAGCCGATGCTGACGTCGCCATCGAACGAGGCGACCGGGGTGTCGGTACCCGTCACGCTCAGTTGGAACGCGGCCGCGAATGCAACGTCGTACGACGTCTATCTGGGAACCAGCAATTCGCCACCGCTTGTCACCAATGTTACGGGAACTTCCTACCAGGCGGAATCGCTGGCCGGTACCACCACTTATTATTGGCGGATTATCGCAAAGAATGCCTCCGGCAGCTCCGCGTCCGCTCTCTTCAAATTCACAACGGCGGCGGGCGCCGCCGGCAGTAACGTGATCACGTTTGCGCAACCGGCCGATACGCCGATCTCCGGCGGGTCGATCACTTTGACGGCGACAGCCAGTTCCGGTCTAACGGTTACCTATCTGAGCAACACGTCCTCAGTGTGTACGGTGACCAGCGCCGGGGTCGTTACATTCGCCTCGGTGGGCGCCTGCTCCATCACAGCCAACCAGGCCGGTAATGGGAATTTCGCGGCGGCGGAAGCCGTAACCCGGACATTTAACGTTACGTTGAATCCGAACGTGATTACGTTCCCGCAACCGGCAGATACGCCTCTGACCAGCGGACCCGTGACAATGACGGCCACCGCGACATCCGGTTTGGCGGTCAGCTACGCCAGCAACTCGACGGCGGTCTGCACGGCCGCCGGCGGTGCGGCTGTTTCTCTCGTTTCGGCCGGCACCTGCTCCATCACTGCCAGCCAGTCAGCCAGCGGCAATTTCGCCGCGGCTGCGTCTGTGACGAGAACTTTTAACGTAACGAAGGGAACTCTAAACATCATCTTCCCGCAACCTCCGGATACGCCACTGAGCGCCGGGTCGGTGACACTCACAGCCACCGCGGCCCCGTCGAATCTGCTGGTGAGCCTCACCAGCAACTCGACGTCTGTCTGTACCGTTTCCGGTTTCACGGCCACGCTCGTGGCGGCGGGCACCTGTTCCATCACGGCCAGTCAGGGGGGCGACGCGAACTACAATGCTGCCACCTCCGTCGACCGAACGTTCATGGTTACTCCGGGCGGCGGCGCTGCGCTCACACTGGCCGTAGGGGATGGCAATGGCTTCGCGGGCGATGTCGTGGAAATTCCCATTCAATTGACATCGGTGGGGACACCGACCGCCGCCTCATTCCAGCTTGACCTGGCCTTCGATCAGGCGGAGTTGACCTACAAATCGTCCCGCGTTGGCGAGCAGCTTTCCGCGGCGGGAAAAACGATCGATACCAGTACCCAGCCGAACGGGAATATCCGCATTATCGGCGTGGGTCTGAATCAGAATGTGATTGCAAACGGACCGGTCGCCTACGTGTCCTTCACTCTGGCTTCTCCCTTCAGTCCCAGTACGGTAACTCCGAGTGGGTGTACAGCGTCCGACGCGGAGGGTTCTGTTCTGGTTGCCGTCTGCACGGCGGGGACTATTCGGTTGCCATCGTGTGACATTAACGCCGACGGCACCACCAATGTGGCCGACGTGCAGCTCGTAATTAATGAAGCGCTCGGAGTGACTCCCTCTGTTCATGATCTGAACCATGACGGATCGGTAAATGTGGCGGACGTGCAGAAAGTAATTAATGCGGCGCTGGGACTCGGATGCTCGGTGCAATGACTTTAGCTGTAATGAGGAAACAACGAATGCGTATACCCTTACTGATTTTGGTCCTGGCGGCTGCCGGATTTGGGGCGGAATTGAATGTGGACAAAACTGCGGTTACAGACGGCAAACCGGCGGCGCTCAGTATACATCTCCAATCGGGTGCGAGTGAACTAACCGGCATCCAGTTCGAGGTCGACTATGATGCCTCGCGGTTTGACGTGACGCTGGAAGTTGGTCCGGCGGCTACGGGTGCCCAGAAGGTACTGGAATCGAATGCTCTGCAGCCTGGAAAACAACGCGTTCTGATTTTCGGCTTTAACCGCAATCGGATTACGGACGGCGTGGTGGCCATAGCTCACGTATCCCTGAAAGGTGCGCCGGACACGAGCCAAAGCGATCTCGTTCGCCTTTCAAAATCGCTCGGCACAAATGAATCGGGCGAGACTGTGCCCGTGACAGTTCATGGCGGTGTAGCAGGATCTCAGGACGCACAGTCCGCCACAAGGGGTGAGGCGCGGTGAAACGAATCGGTCTGTTTTTTTTGCTGGCAATAGCAGCCAACGCTCAGAGCGGTCCATACGTCGGGTTGCACAACGTGGCGGGAAACGCCGGCCAATCCGCGCATATTACCGTCAATCTGACGAATCAGGGCGCGCAGATCGCGGGCTTGCAGTTTGATCTTGTCTACGACAAGACGGCAATGAGTATCACGGCAGCGACTGGCTCGGCGGCGAATACCGCGGGAAAATTCGTCGCTACCAACTCGCTATCCAACGGCCTCAGAGTAATTGTGACCGGCTTCAATCAGAATTTGATCGGTGATGGCGGCGTTGCCGATCTGACGATTGCTATCTCGGCGGGGGCCGCCACTGCCAATTATCCGCTGGCTATTACCAATACCAGCGCAACAGATGCGAGTGGAACCACGGTGGCGTTGGGTCAGTTGAACGGCAATCTGACCGTGGGAAATGCGCCCACCCTCAGCGTGACGAAAACGCACACCGGGAACTTCGCACAGGGACAGAGCAGCGCTGCCTACACCGTCACCGTATCAAACCAGGTGGGCGCGCTCGCCACGAGCGGCGCCGTCACGGTGACCGAAAATCTGCCCCCATCCGGATTGACCCTGTTGTCGATGGCGGGAAATAACTGGAATTGTTCGGCTGTCACGTCCTGCACGCGCAGCGACCCATTAAATGGCGGGGCAAGCTACGATCCCATTACGGTGACGGTGAGTGTTGCCGGCGACGCGCCATCGAGCGTCACCAACTCCGTAACGGTATCAGGTGGCGGTTCGCTTGATGCCTTTGCCAGTAACCCCACCACGATTAACGTGCCGCTGTCCCAAACCATCACCTTCGGACCTTTGACTGGTGTCGCTTTTGGGGTGTCGCCGTTTACGGTGGGCGCTACGGCGAGTTCGGGGCTGCCGGTGAATTTCACCTCCACAACTTCGGCTGTCTGCACGGTGTCAACCAGCACGGTGACGATCGCGGCGGCTGGTATCTGCAGCATCGCGGCCAGCCAGGGGGGCAATGGAACGTATGCCCCGGCGGCCACGGTTACTCAGAGCTTTACCGTCAGTCCCGCCGCGCAGACGATTAATTTCACGCAGCCGGCCGATACCGCTTTGAATGCCGGGCCGGTGACACTTTCAGCCACAGCCAGTTCGAATCTCGGAGTCACCTTCGCTTCCACGACCACGGGTGTTTGTACAGTGACCGGCTCAAGCGTCACGCTGGTGGCCAGGGGATCCTGCACTATTACGGCGTCGCAGGGGGGCAATGGCAACTTCAATGCGGCCCCATCGGTGAACCGGACCTTTAACGTTCTCGGCAATAGTAACGTGATCACCTTCCCGCAACCGGTCGATACCGGGCTGTTCTCCGGTCCGGTGGTTCTGACAGCGACGGCCAACTCCGGTCTGGCAGTCAGCTACGGTTCGAACTCGACGACGGTATGTACCGTCGCCGGCTCGAGCGTCACGCTGCTGACGGTGGGGTCTTGCTCGATCACCGCGAGTCAGGATGGTGACGGGAATTTCGCGGCCGCGGCCACGGTGACCAAAAGTTTCAATGTCCTGAAAGGATCCCAGACCATTACCTTCGGGCCGCTGAGCAATGTAACGTTTGGCGTATCGCCTTTCAGCGTTACTGCCAGCGCGAGTTCTACACTGGCCGTCAGTCTCGCCAGCAATACGACCTCGGTGTGTACTGTGTCCAGTAACACCGTTACGATTGTTGCCGCGGGTACGTGCTCCCTTACGGCCACACAGCCGGGCGATGGGCGTTACGCCGCCGCTCCTTCCGTCAACCAGACTTTCACAGTGGCGCAGGGTTCCCAGACGATCACCTTCAACGCCCTGGGCAACACCACTTTCGGAACGGCGCCGTTCTCGGTCAGCGCCACAGCCAGTTCCACTTTGTTGGTAAGCTTCTCCTCCAGCACGTCATCGGTTTGTACCGTGTCTGGCAGCGTGATCACCCTGGCCGGTGTGGGAACGTGTTCGATAGCGGCCAACCAGGCGGGCAATACGAACGTGAGCGCGGCTCCCACCGTGACACAGAATTTCACGGTCGCTCAGGGCTCACAGACCATTACCTTCGGGCCGCTGAGTGGCGTGGCTAAAGGTATCGCCCCATTCACTGTCTCAGCCACGGCGAGTTCGGGCCTTGCGGTCACATTCGCTTCCACTACGCAGGCGGTGTGTACGGTACAGAATTCTCAGGTCACTATTGTTGACGTCGGCACGTGTTCGATCACGGCCAGCCAGGGCGGTAACACGAACTATCTGGCGGCCTCGGATGTAACGCAGTCATTCACCGTCGCTCCGGGCTCTCAGACAATTACATTCGGACCGCTGTCAGGAGTTACCTTCGGGGCAGCCCCCTTTACGCTGACGGCTACGGCGAGTTCGGGACTAACAGTATCATTCGCCTCGACCACGCAGACGGTCTGCACCGTGTCGGTCTCAACCGTCACCATTGCGGGGGCCGGCACCTGTTCGATAACCGCCAGTCAGGCGGGAAATACCAGTTTTGGCGCGGCCACGCCGGTAGTGCAGAGCTTCACCGTCGCTAAAGCCGCGCAGACGATTACTTTCGCGGGTCCTCCCAGCGCAGCCGTAGGCGCCGGGCCATTGACGTTGAGCGCCACTGCCAGTTCGAACCTGGCGGTCGCGTTCGCTTCCAGCACATCGTCCGTCTGTACGGTTTCCGATACCACGCTGACAATTGTCGCGGCGGGAAATTGTACGGTGACAGCCAGCCAGGCTGGGGACACCAACTATCTGGCGGCGACGGCGGTGCCGCGTACCTTCACGGTTAGCAAGGGCACGCAGACGATCACCTTTGGTGCATTAAGCAATGTGGCGTTCGGTGTTGCGCCCATTACCCTGACGGCTACAGCCAGTTCGGGCCTCACGGTCGCCTTCGCCTCCACCACGTCCACGGTTTGCTCCGTTTCCGGAACTACACTCACAATCCTCAAGCCCGGCAGTTGTTCCGTGACAGCCAGCCAGGCCGGTAACGGCAACTACACGGCAGCCACGTCAGTGCCGCAAAGTTTCAGCGTCGCGGCAGGCACGCAGACGATTACTTTCAATGCGCTTAGCAATGCGACCTTCGGCGCGGCGCCGTTTACAATCAGCGCCACCGCGAGTTCCAATCTGCCAGTTAGTTTCGCTTCCACAACCACCGACGTCTGCACGGTTGCTGTAAGCACGGTTACTCTCAAGGGAGCGGGTACCTGTTCGATCACCGCCAGCCAGGCAGGGAACACCAACTTCGCAGCCGCTACGTCGGTTGTCCAGAGCTTCACGGTCGCCCCCGGCTCGCAGACCATCACCTTTGGCCCGCTGAGCGGTATCGCCCTGGGTCAGACCCCGGCTGCTTTGAGCGCTACCGCGTCTTCGGGGTTAGCGGTCTCTTTTGCCTCCAATACGGCGGCGGCGTGTACCGTGCAGGGTACGACGATAACGCTGGTCGATGTCGGAACCTGCTCGATTACCGCCAGTCAGGCGGGCAACGCCAATTACAACGCCGCCACTTCGGTAACACAAACCTTCAGCATCGCTCCAGGCTCGCAGACCATCACATTCCCGCAGCCCGCGGGCGTCGTCTTCGGCGTTGCGCCGTTCACCCTCACAGCGAGCAGCACCTCTCACCTCACTTTGGCGTTTAGCTCCACGACGTTGACTGTGTGCACCGTCAGCGGCTCGACTGTCACCATCCTCGCCACCGGCACCTGTTCGATCACCGCCGACCAGGCGGGAAACAGCAGCTTTTCGGCAGCCGCGCCCGTCTCGCGCAGCTTTAGTGTTTCGCTCGCCCCCCAGACCATTACTTTTGTCACGCCCGACAACGTCGTCATGGGAGTCACTCCCTTCGCGATCAGTGCCACCGCGAGTTCGGGTCTCGACGTGACATTTGCCTCCACAACGTCCACGGTTTGCACCGTCTCCGGCAGCACTGTCACGGTGGTGGGCGCGGGAACGTGTTCCGTTACCGCCAGCCAGGCGGGAGGCGGCAACTACCTGGCGGCCAGCTCCGTGTCGCGCAGTTTCACGGTGGCCAAAGGCCCCCAAACCATCACCTTTGCGGCACTGAGCGACGTGGCGTTCGGCGTCGCGCCAATTACCCTCACAGCCACATCGTCCGCGGGTCTTACCGTCACCTTCAGTTCCAGCACCCTCACGGTCTGCACGGTATCCGGCACTACGCTGACGGTGGTCGGGCCCGGTAACTGCTCGGTTTCCGCGGACCAGGCGGGTGACACGAATTACCAGCCGGCGTCCTCGATAACCAGAACTTTCATCGCCACCGGTACCCAGACCATCACTTTCCCGCCAATTTCCGATCAGGCGCTCGGAACGCCTCCCTTTGAACTCGGGGGAACATCCACATCGGGCCTTCCGGTCAGCTATGCGTCGACCACGCAGTCAGTCTGTACGGTGTCCGGAACAATTGTGACCCTGCTGGCTCAGGGCACTTGCTCCATCACCGCCAGCCAGGCAGGCAACTCAATCTTCCTTCCGGGAACGGCAACCACGTTGTCATTTACGGTTGTTGCTCCTCCGCCATGCGAATACAACCTGAGTCCGGGCGCGGTGAGCGTTTCCGCGAGCGGGGGCACGGGCGTTCTGAAAGTACTGACGGGAGCTGGTTGCAGCTGGACCGCTACACCGAACGCCGAGTTTATTTCGCTTTCGAGCGCAGCTTCGGGTACCGATTCATCCAGCATCAGCTACACCGTGGCGGCGAATAGTGGCGCTTCCCGCACAGGGACGATCACGGTTAGTGGTCAGACGTTCACAGTGAATCAGTTTGGGACGACCTGCTCTTTTGCGCTGAGCACCCCGGTGCTCGACTTTACGGCCGCCGGCGGCTCGGCGGTGGTTTCCGTCTTCGCCCCGGCAAGTAATTGCAGCTGGACCGCGACTCCCGGCGACCCCGCGGTAACACTCTCTTCGAGCGGGGGCACAGCGCCGTCGCAAATCACAGTGTCGCTCACCGCAAACCCCAATACGACTGCGCGCAATCTTACCGCGGACATTGGCGGCCAGACCCTGGCCATTAACCAGCCAGGAAAGAACTGCACCGTCACTCTCGGCGCCTCGACGGCTACCATTTCGGCGGCCGGGGGTCCGGGTTCGGTCAGCGTGACTACGCAGAGCGGGTGCAGCTACAGCACCGTAAGCGGCCCCAGCTGGATCAATATTACCTCCGGCGATTCCGGAGCAGGTCCCGGCGGAGTCCTCTTCTATACGGTGGACCCCAACTCGACTACGGTTTCCCGCTCCGGCGCAATGAACATCGGCGGCCAGTTCTTCGAGATCACGCAGCCCGGCGTGAGCTGCGAAATCAGTCTCGATACGTCGCTGCTCGGAAGTCCCTTCGCTTCGGCTGGCGGCACGGGCAGCATAGGGATCATTACCAGTAATGCGGCCTGCAACTGGACGGCGTCCACGCGAGCGTCCTGGCTTAGCTTCAGCAGTGCAACCTCGGGTACCGGCGCCGGTACGGTTTCGGTGACGTCGGCAAGCAATGGGTCACTTAGTCCCCGCTCGGCGTCGATCAGTATCGGAGGCCAGTTAGTGAATGTGTCGCAGGCGGGCACCGCGTGTGCATATGCCCTGCGATCTCCGGCTGGCGCCGCGCCGCCCGGTGGCGGGTCCGGTTCAGTCGGCGTAGTCTCCTCCCCGGGCTGTACGTGGACCTCATCTTCGAATGCTTCCTGGCTGACGATCAACAGCTCTGCCAATAACGGGACCGGCGATGTGGCGTTCACGGCGGATGCGAACAATACATCCACTCCGCGTTCGGGCACGCTGACGATCGCGGGCGAAACTTATACCGTCAACCAGGGCGCCGTTCCCTGCGATTTCAATCTCGCCCTCGCCAGTGTGAACATACCTGTGGCTGGAGTGACGAACAGTACGGTGGCTTTCTCCACGACTGCTGCCGGATGCGCCGCGAATGCCATGAGTTTCTCCTCGTGGTTGACGGTGTCCACGCAGTTCAGTGGTCAGACGGGCACCATCAGTTATACAGCCGCTCCGAATACGGGACCTGCCCGTATCGGAATCGTGAAGCTCGGCGACCGCACACTGAGTGTGAATCAGGCGGCCACGAGCTGCGCCTTTACCCTGGCTTCGCCTGGACTCGCTTTCACGAAGGATGGCGGATTAGGCAGCATACAGCTCACCGCCGCGGGCTCGGGCTGTACGCCGAGTGCATCGTCCAATCAGGTCTGGGTCACTCCGGGAGGCCTGACCGGCCCGGTGAGCAATGTTTTCACTCAGCCCTATACCGTCACATCGTTTATTTCGGCGGCGAATGCCGTCCGTACAGCCAAAATTACGATTGGCGGTAAGACTTATACCGTTAAGCAGACTTCCTGGTAGAGAACAATGAAGATCACACTACTTACACTCCTGCTGTCCCTCACGGCTCTGGCTGCTGTCCAGGGACCCGATGCAGGCGGTTACTCTGCCACTGATGCGGCGGTCTTTAGCTTCGTGGACATCTCGGGAGGCGGCGGTGGCACCAGCATACTCTCCGGCGCCGATGACGGTACGGTGAACGTCACATTGCCGTTCTCATTCCAGTTCTATGGAACCGCCTATACGGATATCTGCGTCAGCAGCAACGGCGCCGCCTATCTGCTCTCCAATCCCGCTGTCTGCGCGGGGATCCTCGACTTTGTCAATACGGATTTGAGCGCCGGCGCGCCGCCGAGCGATCTGCCGGCGCTTTTCCCGCTATGGAGCGATCTCACGTTTCAGACCCCAGGTGCAGGCTCAGTGTTGTATCAGACGCTGGGTACGGCCCCCAACCGCCGATTCATCATCCAGTGGAACAATGCTTATCCACAAGGTTCGGCCAATGCGGTGACGTTTCAGGTGATCCTCAACGAGACAACAAACGCTGTTTCGTTCCAGTATCAGACCGTGTCTCTCGGATCCGGTAATCCGGCAACCAGTGGAGCTACCGCTACCGTCGGAATCCGGAACGCGGCGGCGCAAACTACGGGTCAACAGTTGCAATGGGCGTTTAACTCACCGGTGCTGACCGATGCCGAGGCACTGAGTTTCACCAAAGGCGCGGGTCCGCTGCCGCCCGTCCTCACAGGGCCGTCCAATGGAAATATTTCAGCGGCCATCCCCGTAACGCTGACGTGGACGGCCGCGGCTAGCGCGACTTCCTATGACGTTTACTTCGGTAAAACCAACCCACCGGCGCTGGTAGCCAACGTTACCGGCACCAGTTATTCGCCCGGTGTCAGCCCTTCCACAACTTACAATTGGCAGGTTGTCGCAAAGAATAACGCCGGCAGCGGCGCATCCCCAATCTGGTCATTTACTACCGGGATGGCGGCGGCCGCGCCTTCTGGAGTGGTTCCCAGCAGCCCCTTATCGGCTGACCCGTCAAAGATAACCATCAATGCCGTCGCGGGTGGCTCCGCGGCGACGCAGACGGTCACGATCAGCTTTCAATCGACCACGCAGGGCGCCCCTGCATTCTCTGCTAATTTCAACACGAACCAGGGGCAGGGATGGCTGAATGTGTCGCCTCTTTCGGGATCGATGACGCAGTCATCGACGGAGGGCCTTTTTTACACTTATTCGACGACGTTGACGGTCAAGGCTGATCCCGCGCATCTCGCCGCCGGCAGCACCTATACCGGTACCGTCAATCTGAATTCCGTCGGCGGCATTATTTCCGTGCCTGTCACCTTCACTGTGTCAGCCGAGGCCACTCCGCAACCTACGGGCGGAATCGCGAATGCGGCGAGCGGCGGCCAGGCTGTTGCCTCCGTGGTTGCGCCGGGAAGCTATGTGGCAATTTACGGAACCGGGTTAGCCGGGACAGGGAATCCATCGGCAACGACGTTCCCCTTGCCAACTACGCTCAACGGCACGCAAGTCACGCTCTGCGGCATCCCCGTGCCCCTGCTGTATGCCAGCCCCACGCAGATTAACGTGCTGCTTCCGCAAAAACTGACCAATAGCACTTCATGTCCGCTCATTGTGATTACCGGGACAACTTCATCTGCCCCGGTGCAGTTGGTTGTGACGGAGTTGCAACCTGGTATCTACACGGTCAATACATCGGGATCCGGACCTGGAATTGTTGCGAACGCCCTTACCGGCGCTCTCAACGACGCCACTCATCCGGCACATGCGCATGATTTCCTGGTCGTTTACATGACTGGCCTCGGCGCGGTGGTGGGTCCCAACGGTGAACCGGGGCCGAACGACGGCGCCGCTGCACCGACCACTACGATCTTCCACACAACGTCAACTGTGACGGCCACGATAGATGGTATCGACGCGCCGGTGCTCTTCTCGGGTCTTACCCCGACGTTCGCCGGACTCTATCAGGTGAACGTGGAGGTGCCTGAGGGGATCACTCCTGGAAGTGCCGTGAAGGTAGTGGTGACCGAGACCGATCCTCAGACCAAGGCGTCGGCACAATCGAACACGGTTACCATTGCAGTGCAGTGATCTGGCGTTTGCCATGGAAAATTGGCCGGCGACTACCGCGGTGGGTTGCGTTCTGACATCGAGCCCCACCGCGGCGGCCGGCCTGTCTCCTGCCTGCCCCCGAACTGCCGCAGCCAGGCGACGTGGGGGGCGCGGATTCGTCCTGCTAACCTGACTTACAGGATAGGTACCTCGTGACACTCTGGAAGTGCTTTGCGCTGATAGCTTTATTGACCGCAAAGATTCCCGCGGCAACTCTCGTCGTCGGCACAGCATCGGGCAACGCGGGTCAAACGCTGAATCTGAGTATTGCGCTGCAGGCGCAGGGAGCGCAGGTTGCAGGTGTCCAGTTTGATCTCGTGTATGACAACACAGCGCTGACGGTTGCCGTGGGGACAGGCGCCGCGGCCAGCGCAGCGGGGAAATCGGTCAGTACAAACTCGTTGCCGACGGGTATACGCGTTCTGATTGTAGGCTTGAACCAGACCGTGATGGCGGATGGCAACGTTGCTGACCTCACCATTTCAGTTGCTGCCAATGCCACGTCCGGCAGTCACCCGTTGACCATCTCGGGCGCCAGCGGAACGGATCCTTCGGGACAGGCGATATCCGTTAGCGCCAGCCCCGGCGCGGTGGTGGTGTCGGGAGATTCCCCTGGTTTAGCCGTATCCCTGACGCATAGTGGAACCTTCGCCGCGGGGCAGTTGGGCGCCTATCGCATAGTCGTATCCAATCCGGCTGGCTCCGGCGCCACCCAGGGAACTGTCACGGTGCTGGAAAACCTGCCCATCGGGCTAACCCTGATATCCATGGCCGGCGCCGGCTGGAACTGCTCCGGCCCCCTCTGCAGTCGCAGTGATTCCCTGAATGGAGGAGCCAGCTATCCAGCCATCGACGTCAGCGTCAATATCGCGAATAACGCGCCGTCCTCCATCGTCAATCAGGTAGTCGCAGGCGGAGGCGGCTCGTCGTCCTCCTCTGCCAGCGATACTGTCACTCTCACCGCTTCGCTCCTCAGGCAGACCATTGTCTTCGCATCCCTGAATGATGTCTCCTTCGGCGTCAGTCCCTTCTCCCTGAGCGCCACCGCGTCTTCGGGTCTGCCGGTCAGTTTCGCCTCCACCACACAGTCAGTGTGCACGGTGTCCGGAAGCACGTTGGCTGTGGCTGCCGTCGGGACATGCTCGATTACCGCAACTCAGGCAGGCAACGGAACCTTCGCCGCCGCCGAACCGATCTCCAGAGATTTCCAGGTTGTGAAAGGCGAGCAGAGAATCACTTTTGCCCCTCTCGACAACCTCGCTCTCGGGGCCTCGCCCATCACTCTTACTGCCACCAGTACTTCAGGTCTTGCGGTTGTCTTCACGTCAACCACGCTCTCCGTTTGCACCGTAACCGGCAACAGGCTGAGTGTGATTGCCGCCGGGACCTGCACTGTGGTGGCCAGTCAGCCAGGGAACGCGAATTACGCGGCCGCGTCTACGGTAACCCGCACGCTTACGGTAACCAGGGCTGACAGGCCGCTCGTTTCGCAGGGCGGGATAGTGCCGATTTACAGTACCCGCACCACCGTGCAGGCTGGCTCCTGGATCTCGATCTATGGCTCCAACCTGAGTATGTCAACGGTCATATGGGACGGCAATTTCCCAATGCCCGAATCACTTGGCGGGGTGTCGGTGACGGTAAACGGCAAACCGGGTTTTCTCTGGTCTGTAAGTGCAACACAGATTAATCTCCAGGTTCCGGACGATACAGCCACAGGCAGCGTCAGCGTGGTCGTAACCACGCCGGCGGGCGCCTCCACTTCGACGGTTACGCTGGGCGCGGCCAGTCCCTCGCTGAGTCTGTTAGATACGAAACACGTCGCCGCCCTCACACCCAATACCGATGGCGGCTATGACATCGTAGGGCCTTCGGGCGCCTTCCCGTATGCGACGCGCCCGGTGGCTCCCGGCGCTGCTCTGGTGCTCTACGGCGTTGGTTTTGGCGCCACCGATCCGCTGGTGAAATCGGGTGAGGCAGTAACCGCCGCCGCAGCCACGGTGAATCCGGTAACCGTCACGATCGGCGGCGTCAACGCGCCGGTGACTTACTCGGGGATCGTAGGAGTCGGTCTTTATCAGATCAACGTAACTGTGCCCGCTGGCATTCCCTCCGGCGATCAGCCGATCACTGCCGCCGTCAGCGGCATCCAAACCGATCCGGGCCGTGTGGTGACCATTCAGTAGATTGCTCGCGCCTGAATCTGTGTATCTTGAACTGCCCCGTCACTTGGTCAGGTCAAACCGCTCGCCGCGGTAATATAACACCTGACCAACAATCTGGAGAAGGCGCACATAGCGGAGCGCCGAGGGACGGCGATGGCGAGGCCGGTAAGCGAAGTAGGCACCATGCTGCGCGATGACGCCTTCTCTCCTTCGAACAGGTCACGCTGGCTGCTCGCCACCCGCCGCGCGGTTTCAGGACCGCAGCCAGGCCCGACATGCAATGCTGCCCGTTTCGCGGCTTCTGTCTCATTTCGCCTCGGCTGGGCAGAGATTTGCTGAATAGCCACGGTAACGCCCGCCTGCGTGCTCATATGGCTTAACGCAGGCCGTATTGAAATGTGTAGATATTTGCCGATGCTGATCGCGTTGGCGACTACAACATCGTCTGCAGCCCATCTGCGACCCGCTCCACCGGATATGCTTCGAGAGTGGGGAGGTACTTCCGGCCAGCAAGCGCCGAAAATGGCTGCATGACGCCTGCTCGAACGAAAACGGGTGGAATGCCCTGTGCAGATGTTGTTTTTCCCCGCATCATCAACTGGAGCCGTCATGAATTACTGGATCAGCGCTGCCCTTCTGGATATCAGGCCGGTATAGGCACCGGTCGGATCGTTCCGGAATGTCGTGCTGCCAGTGATCTTCAGGGTATTCGCAACAACCGCCTGATAACCGCCACTTGTGGAGCCGGAATAGTCCAGTTCGCCGGAAGGAAAGTAAAACGTTCCCGAAACCACTGATGAGCCGGAGCCCGTAACGCTGGCAGCTGGCCAGCCACCGGTGGGAGAATTTCGGTCCTGATAAAACAGAATTCCCATGTAAGTTCCACTTGTCGGGGCAGACATCGTCAGCACTGGATTGCTGGATATTGAAACGCCGCCTGCAGCATGTGTTGCATCAAAGGTGTTGTAAAACGTCACGTGTGCAGCGTTCAGCGATCCCCCAACGCTGGATGTTAAGCCGCCGCCATCAAGAATGTAAGTTCCGGAGTTGAAGTTGATCGTGCCGTTGCCGGAGAGTTTGATCCCACCGCAATAGACCCCGGGATTCAGCGTTGTGGTCCCAGAGCCCGATGCCTGATAATTCGTGTAATCGCAACCGGAGTAAGAAGGCGCCGGCATGCTCGCTAACGGGTCCGGAATCGCGCTGGCATGCACAGGCGTCGGTGAAATGGTGCCATGGTTCCCGAGGGTATACCCTCCGACTTCCTGTACCTGGGTGCCGCTAACTGTACCGCCGCCTTTTACATCGATCGCTGTCGATGCATCGTTGGAATTAATGTACAGACCGCAGGCCGATGTTACGCTGACGTTACCTGCGATTTCAAAGGCATCCGGCGCGGACGGGCTCAGCGAGTAAACACAATTTCCGTTTGGCGAAACTATAACCGCCGCAACTGATTGTGCTGCGATAGAAGCGGTGTGGAAGCCTGCCAGATAAAGAAACAGGTTATACGTCTTATCAGTGACGGTTGCCTTCACCCAGTACTGGGCGGTGAGGCCCGACGAGCCGGGGGGCGACGTGCTGTCACCCGTCAATACGACGGTCTGGTCACCACTGGTCAGATAACCGTTAGCGGCCGCATAAAGACAGCCAGTCTGGAAGACGGTCGTCGCAGGGCTGACATTGGGGTAGGCGCAGGTATACGTACTGGAACAGACTACCCCGTTCGTGCCACACGTGAAACCACGATAAAGCGCGTCGACTGCCGCACTCAGCGCGGCGCCATCGGCGGCAGACTGAGCCTGTTCTTTCTTGAAATAACTCCATCCCAGATCGAGAGCCAGCCCGATCAGGCTGAAGAGAAGCACCAGATTCAGTGTCGCGAAAATCAGGATTTGTCCTTCACGGCCATCGCGCCCGGAATCTTTATTTCTGTACATCATCAGAATACGATCATTTGGCGCGAGGTCGCGAACAGATTGAAGGTGGACGGCATGACGCTCCCGACGCCGGGCCAGAACATGGCTATCGGGTTTGTTACGGGATACGTGGCGGTCATAACGATGTCAAACTTGACGCCGTTATCGGCGGAATTGGGAAACACCGTTGTATTGGAATTACAACTGTTCAGTGGATTGCAATTGATCGTCTCACTGAGGGACTGTAATTTCAAATTCAGTTTCGACGAATCCAGTGCCAAAGCCTGTCCTTCAAAATATGCGGCGATGTCGCCCACGGTCACGGTGCACGTGTTGCCATTCTGCGTACAGGAGCGGCCATGCATCGCGACGTACCTCGCCGTCATCTGCGTGCCATAGAGGCAAGGTTGTGAAACTGCCACATATCCAGGCTGGCGGACATGACGGATGTGGAGATGAAGATCATCGGAATTCCGACGAGGGTAAATTCCAGCAACGCGGACCCGCGGCGCGTTTTCTCTATGTGCTTCCTGATCTGCCTCAGCATGGTCAACTTCCAGTCCTGATCTCAACCGAGCGGGTGATGGTCAATTGACCCGGGAAAACTCGAGGAATAGGGATCAGTTGAGGCGTCACGTAGGTAACGGTCACCTGCGTTGCAGGACTGCCGTCAGCGCTTTGCGGGCTGCTGGTGGAATTCAGCAATGCCGCTGTTACGGTGAGAGGACTGCCGGAGCACCCGGCCGAGTAGCCGGTGCCAATATTCGGCATGCCGCGGAGCTGATCAGCCGCATAGACGCACGCGGTCACGGAATCAATAGCGGCGCTCGTGCTGGAAGAGCAATACAAAGCGGCGGCGCGCGCCGCGTTTTGCGTCGCAATCAGCGCGTAGGCGAAAAAGCCGGAATCGAACGTGCCAACGAACAGAAACACGTACCAGGGAAAGATGAGCGAGAATTCGATGATGCTGCTGCCCCGTGTGAGGCTTTCCGGGACCTCATCGAATGTGTCCCCACGCCATCTCGAAACAGAGACATATCCCCATACTGCGCCGACAGGAGGTGTGGCACAATATGCCCATTGGTTATCTACGGATGCTCTAATCGTGCGTGGTGGGTGCGATTCTGAAAAAAGCCTGAAAATTGCTGAAGGAATGCTGAAAGATAGTAGCACCTCGACCACAGTCTTAACGAGCCTGGCCCAGCCATTTAGGAGGTCGGGAGCGATGTTTTCGGCCCGTTGATCGCGAGCCGCGCCATACCCGCGATAATCTCACCTACGCGCGCAATTGGATGAATACCCTGCCAATGGTCCATAGGCGTTGGAATAGCGTCTTTTCGACAGACGGTGAGACTGCCGGTACGTAAGAAAACCTGGATTTAATTGGGGGTATTCACTCCGCTGGGCTGTGACCGGGTTTTATGTCGCCGCAGCCATGTTGCAGAATGTGGTTTTCCAGCGTACTTCTGATGTGGTCGAGAATTCTGTGGCCCTCCCCTCTGAGATTCACTAGCCGCTCGTATTCCTGGCCGTCCGCAGTTGTTGTCTGCAGTCTCTGGAGTTGGATATCCGCGCGATATAGCGCGACGATTGCTTCACTGTACAGGCAAGAAAGCGCTTCCTTCTCGTCACAAATCATTGAGGTAAACCATATATGAGTGCCATAACCATAACCAAAAATACTCCTGAGATGCACGCTCCACGTGAAAGTCCCTAAAAGTGCTGAGGTTGAAGTGCTGATTATTTGTCGGCTAATCGCTTCACAATATTTTCGGCGGGGAACTGGTCAATAACGGTTTGAGACTCAGGATCGATCAGCTGTACGATAAAACGTTGGGTGGTCGGGTCGCGCACTACCGAGAATGTGCCGGTTGCAGCATCGCCCAGCACCCGAAGATGACTGCGCAGGCGCTGAAGTTGGTTAAGCTCTCCACCTCGGGCATAGCCCTCTATCGAATTCGTTCCGGTTATACGCATACCTTTCTCGCTCAGTCTTGGATTCAGACGATTTCCTTATCGGTACCAATGGTACTATTCTAGAGTCTTTAAGCTGGTCCCCCAATCTTTAGCGTTAATTCGTATCCTCGGGTGCGTAATCGGACAAAATACTGGCACGCCGCGTCCATATACAGAAACATTTGTTGAGCCTAATCTGGGACGACGGTATGTGAGCGTGCTCGGCGGCAAGATGTTCGATATCATTCATCTTCTTGTTCCTCCCGGGTTCGATCAATGCCGATGAGGCACGCAGAATTCCTGGAATAGAATGCGCATGACGGCCGAAACTCCATCGTCGGGATTGAATGAGCCCCGACGCGGCAGTTCTTCCGACATCGATTGCCCTTCTGGATTCAGCTCGTTAGCTGCAATTTGTCAGGTTTGTCAGGGTTTTCAGGGGAGGAGAGAGCTGGGGGTAACGCTGCAGTATCTTTCTGGCTGGCGCAGGAGCATTCTTCTGGAGTCGTCAAAATGGACTCCGGTTGGACTCCAACGGAATCACTGTTTTGTTGTCCTGGCTCCAAGTATTTGAAGGGTTTGGTCGGGCTGCCTGTCAGCGCCGGTGCAAAAATACCCATAATTCCGGTTGAAAAGTAGTCCACCCCGGAGGTACTAACCCGAACCGATTCTGGAAACAGAGGAGGGCCGGCAAGTGTTCAGGGGCAAGGACGTG
>Ga0134125_10001181_pt1 | contig 32490 bp, 37 predicted proteins | sample KB31751_FD_96464 | JGI IMG/M metagenome (GOLD analysis project Ga0134125, IMG submission 96464) | Terrestrial soil microbial communities with excess Nitrogen fertilizer from Kellogg Biological Station, Michigan, USA - KB3-175-1 | ecosystem: Environmental > Terrestrial > Soil > Unclassified ...
GCCGCCAACCCGATCCCCATCTCCTTGAAGTCGAGGAAGGAGAGGGTGGCGAAGATCGCGAACACGGCGACCATCACGGCAGCGGCACTGGTGACGACCCCCGCGGTCGTCCGCAGCCCATGCGAGACCGCCGCCTCCGTCGACATGCCGCGATCGTACGCCTCCTTGATCCGGGTGAGGATGAACACGTGGTAGTCCATCGACAGCCCGAAGAGGACGACGAAGAGGAACAGCGGCAGCCAGGCGGTGATCGTGCCCACCGAGTGGAAGCCGAGCAGACCTTCCAGATGCCCCTCCTGGAAGACCCAGACGACGACTCCGTAGGCGGCCCCGACCGAGAGCAGGTTGAGGCCGATCGCGGTCAACGGGATGACCAGCGAGCGGAAGCTCACCAGCAGGAGCAGGAACGCCATCCCGAGGACGAAGGCGAAGACCCAGGGGACCCGTTCGCCGAGCAGGTCGTTGAAGTCGACCGAGCTCGCCGTCGATCCGGCGACCTGCGCCCGGGCCCCGGGCACGGCGCCGACCGTGGCCGGGATCAGCTGGTCGCGGAGCTTCGCCAGGGCGTCCTGGGAACGTGAGTCGGTGCCGTCGCCGGCCAGCGGGACCTGGAGTTCGGCGACCCGACCGTCGTCGGACACGCGGTAGGACTGGCCCGTGCCGAAGTCGTGCGGGTCGGCGGCGATCCGCTCGCGCAGCGCCTCGACCGCCTCGGCGACCTGGGGCGACTTCACGGCGGGCGCCGAGATCGCCACCTGGGCCGGTTCGACCCCACCCGGGAAGGCCGCTTCGACCCGGTCCAGGGTCCGCACGATCGGCATGTCCTTGGGCAGCCCGCTGGTGCCCGAGTTGGCGGTTTGAAGCGAGAAGGCGGGGATCGCCAAGATCCCGAGCCCGGCGACCGCGATCCCAACAGCCAATTTAGGCCGCTGCATGACCCGCGTCACCAGAGCGCCCCAGATACGCGAACCCTGCACCGCGCGCCCGTCAGCGGCAGTTCGGGGGTGACCCGAACGAACCTCCCCGCTGTTGTGAGAGAGGGTCACCCCCGAAGTGCCGCCCCCGCGACGCCGTCCCAAAAGGGGAATCCGTCCCTTCTCGATCCGATCGCCCAACCAGGCAAGCACGGCCGGCAGCACGGTCAGCGAGCCGACCATCGCGACGGCGACGACGATGATCGTGCCGGTGGCGAAGGAGGCGAAGGTCGGGTCGCCGGCGATGTACATGCCGGCCATCGCGACCATCACGGTGAAGCCGGAGACGAGGATCGCCCGGCCCGAGGTCGCCGCCGCCGCTTCCAGCGAGGCTCGCTCGCCGGCCCCGGCGGCGCGCTCCTCGCGCTCCCGCCGCAGGTAGAACAGGGCGTAGTCGACCCCGACCGCGAGGCCGATCAGCAGGATCACCGAGTTGATCTGTTCGGCGACCGGGCCGAACAGGTGGCTGACCGGGCCGAGCAGCCCGATCGTCGCGCCGACCGCGGTCAGCGCCAGGAGCAGCGGCACCCCGGCCGCCAGCAACGAGCCGAAGACGACGATCAGGATCAGCAGCGTGATCGGCAGTGAGGTGAGCTCGGCCTTGGCGAAGTCATCTTCGAGCGATTCGGAGACGGCCTTTTCGCCGCTCGCGTCGCCGACCTCTTCGACCCGCAGGCCGGCGTGCTGCCTCTGCACGGCGGCGACCTGGGCGAGCGCCTTGCCGACCACCTCGTCGGGTTCGGTGTCGCCCCGTTCGGGGATTTCGAACTTGAGCAGGGCGGAGCGGCCGTCACCGGCCAACTGGGAACCGTCGGCGCCCTTCGCGTACGGACCGACGAGGTTGGTGACGAAGGGCAGCTTGTCGAGGCGGGATTCGACCGCCCCGACCGCCTTCTTGACCTGCGGTCCGCGCGCCGATTCATCGCCGCGCGACTGGAAGATGACCTGCTCGGTCGCTCCGTCCGGGAAGCCCTTTTCCAGGGTCAGGTCGGCGCTCTTCGACTCGCCGACGCCGGACTGCGAGTCCGAGAGCGTCTTCGTCCCCAGGGCCCCGCCGAGCGCGATCGCGGCGATCACGAAGGCGATCCACCCCCAGATCGCGGTCTTACGATGGGCGGCGCTCCAACGCCCCGCCCTGCCCGCCAGGCCCAGCTTCCCTCTGCTTCGCATCCTGTCCTCCGTCCGGTTTCGGGTCGATTCGGCGCCCTCTTCGAGCGCCTCCCAACCCTGCGCGAGCGGCGCCCGCGTTCCAATGAGGCCCGCAGGCGAACACCGCTGCGGCCTGCCGGCGTCAGCCGGGTGGGGTTAACCCCACCCCGTAGGATCCGGCCGATGGAGAGGCGGATCGTCGAGCTGGGGGCCGGGGACGTCGACCTGGTCGAGGGGCTCTGGAAGGAGATGGTCGGTCACCACCGGGTGCTGACCGACCACACCTATCCGGTGCGCGACGACGAGACGGCCTGGCGCCGGCGCCGCGCCCAGTACGTCGAGTGGCTCGAATCCGGCGAGGGCCACCTTTACCTCGTCCCCGGGGAGGGCGCCGAGCAGGCGCCGCTGGGCTATGCCTTCCTGCGCGTCGGCTCCTCCGGATCGACGTGGAACCTCGGCGACTCGGTCGGCGACCTGGAGTCGCTCTCGGTCACCGCCGCGGCGCGCGGGCTCGGCGTCGGCACCGAGCTGATCGCCCACTGCCGCGACCGGCTCAGTGAACTCGGGGCGACCTGGTGGACGGTCACCGTGCTCGCCGACAACGAGCGCGCGGCGGAGCTGTACGAGCGCGAGGGCTTCCGGCCGTTCTGGCAGAGCATGATCGCGCCGATCCAGTAGGCGCCGCCGACCTGAAAGAGTTGGCGCCCTGATGGCGAGCCTCAACCCGGAACTGGCCGAGCTCTCCCTCGAAGCGCTGCGCCTGCGCCGCAGCGCCAAGTGGAGGTTCTTCGACGAGGACGTCCTCCCCGCCTGGGTCGCCGAGATGGACTTCCCGCTGGCCCCGCCGGTGAAGATCGCGCTCGCCGAGGCGGTCGAGCTCGACGACACCGGGTACGGCTATCCGCCCAAGCTCGGCCTCGCCGAGGCGTTCGCCGCCTTTGCCCAGGCGCGGCTCGGGTGGACGGTCGATCCGGAGCGCGTCGGGGCGATCCCCGACGTCGTCAACGGGATCACCTCGGTGCTACGGCTGATCGCCGAGCCCGGCGACCGGATCGTGATCAACACCCCCGTCTACCACCCCTTCTTCGGGATCATCGAGGAGCTCGGCTGCGAGCTCGCCGAAGTGCCGCTGGTCGACGGCGAGCTCGACGTCGACGCGGTCGACGCGGAGTTCCGCCGCGGCGCCGTCGCAATCATCCTCTGCAGCCCCCACAACCCGCTGGGCACGCTGCCGACCGAGGCGCAGCTGGAGGCGCTCGCCGCCTCCGCCGCCGCCCACGGCGCCTGGGTGCTGAGCGACGAGATCCACTGGCCGCTGACCCTCCCCGGCGCCCGTCACGTCCCCTTCCTCAGCGTCTCCGAGGAGGCGCGCGAGCACGGCATCGCCTTCGTCTCGGCCTCGAAGGCGTTCAACCTCGCCGGGCTCACCTGCGCGCAGACGGTGACCGCGTCCGAGCGCGCCGCCGAGATCGTCGGCAGGCTCCCCTTCGCCGCCTCGCACGCCGGCCACTTCGGCCTGCTGGCGACCGTCGCCGCCTACCGCGACGGGGCGCCCTGGCTCGACGACGTGATCGCGGTCCTCGACCACAACCGCGCCCTGCTCGCCGAACTGCTGGCGACGACGCTGCCCGAGGTCGCCTACACGGAGCCACGCGTGGGCTACCTGACCTGGCTCGACCTGCGCGGCTTGGGGCTGGGAGATGATCCTTGCGAAGCCTTGCTCGAGCGCGGCCGCGTCGCCCTCAACCCGGGACCGGTCTTCGGCCCCCAGGGGGCCGGACACGCGCGGCTCAACATCGGCACCTCCCCGGCCCTGGTCGAGGAGGCCGTGAAACGGATCGGAAAGGCGGTGGGACGGTGAGCGAAGCAACGGGGGCGCCGCGGGCGGAGGAATTCGAGATCGAACCGATCGAGGTCGAGTCGCGGCGCTGGCTCGACGCGCTGGAAGCGGAGATCGGGCCGCTCGCGCTCTTCGACACCCACACCCACTTCGGCCGCAACGACCCCGACGAATACCGCCAGGAGCCCGAGCACCTGGTCGCGACGATGGCGAACGCCGGGGCGCGGGCGATCACCTTCCCGATGCACGAGCCGGATGGCTACGCCGTCGCCAACGACGAGGCGCGGGCGATCGAGGCGGGCGCCGACGGACGGATCGTCCATTTCTGCCGCGTCAACCCGCACGACGGGGCGCTGGCCGAGGCCGAGCGCTGCCTCGACCTCGGCGCCCACGGGATCAAGCTGCACCCGCGGGCGGAGCAGTTCGCGATGAGCGAGGCCGCGGTCGAGGACCTGACCCGGCTCGCCCAGGAGCGCGGGGTGCCGGTCCTGATCCACGCCGGCCGCGGGATCCCGGCGCTCGGCCGCGACACGCTGGAGCTGGCGCAGCGCTACCCGGGGGCGCGCTTCATCCTCGCCCACGCGGCGGTCTCCGACCTCGCCTGGCTGTGGCGGCTGATGCCGGAGCACCCGAACCTCTTCATCGACACCTCCTGGTGGAACCCGGCGGATTTCGTCGCCCTGTTCAGCCTGGTGCCGCCCGGCCAGATCCTCTGGGCGAGCGACAACCCGTATGGCCAGCCGCTCCACGCCGCCGCCTTCCAGCTGCGCTACGCGGTCGCGGTCGGACTGCGCGGCGACCAGATCCGCTCGATCGCGGGGGCGCAGATCGCGCGCATCCTGGCCGGCGAGGAGCCCGCGTATTTCGGCCCGGCACCCGGTCCTCCCGGGCCGCAGGACCCGGGGATGGAGCGCGTCGTGTCGCACCTGACCACGGCGATGGGCCGGGCGATGGCCGAAGGCGACCCGAGCGAGTCGGTCGCCCTCGGCCGGCTGGCGGTCGACCTCGAGGGACCGGAGGCCGAGTCGGGCCGGGCGATCCTGCGCCTGCTCGACCTCGCCGAACGCCACGCCGGCCCGCCGCCCCCCGGCCGCCGCTTCCCCCGCGGCGCCCAGTTCGTGGTCTCGGCGCTGGCGGTTGCACGCACCCCCGGCATCGCCCTGCCGCCCGAGTGAGGTTGATGGGCCGAAAACTTGCCATATAGGCAAGTTTTCGGCCCATCAACCTCGGCTTGACGCCGCGACGTGGACGTGATCGGCTCCGAGCCGTGAAACGGATCTGCACGATCGGCGTCTACGGCGCCGACGTCGACTCCTTCCTGGCGACGCTGGCCGAGGCGAAGGTCGACCTCATCCTGGACGTGCGCCAGCGTCGCGGCGTGCGCGGCGCGCAATACGCCTGGGCGAATGCGAAACGACTGGAAGCGGAGCTCAGCGAGGCCGGGATCAGCTACCAGCACGTCCCCGAACTGGCCCCGACCACCTCGATGCGCGAAGCCCAGTACGAAGCCGACGCCGAGCGCGGCGAGGGGAAACGCTCGCGGACCGTCCTCGCGCCCGTCTACGTCGAGCGCTACACCGAGGAGATCCTCGAACCGGCCGACCTCGACCCGATCGTCCGCTTCATCGGCCGCTCGACCGCGGCGCTGCTCTGCGTCGAGCGCGACGCGGCCGCCTGCCACCGCTCGCTGATCGCCGCGCGGATCGGCCGTGATTACGGCGCCCGGATCGAGAACCTACGTCCCGACCCGACGTAGGCTGCGGCCGATGGGCGAGGACCGCTACGGGCTGCAGCGCTTCGTCGAGGCGCAAGAAGACGCCGCGATCTACGCGCGGGCCTTGGAGGAGCTGCGGGCCGGGCACAAGCGGGGCCATTGGATCTGGTTCGTCTTTCCCCAGATCGCCGGGCTCGGCCAGAGCCCGATGTCTCAGGCGTACGCGATCCGCTCGCTCGAGGAGGCGCGAGCCTACCTGGAGCACCCTCTGCTCGGGCCACGCCTACGGGAGTGCTGTGGGGCCTTGCTGAGCGCCGACCCGGCGGCGAGCGCGGACTCGATCCTCGGTGGCATCGACGCCCTCAAGGTCCGCAGCAGCATGACCCTCTTCCACCGCGCCGATCCGGCGGATCAGCTTTTCTCAGCGGTCCTCACCCGCTTCTACGCCGGCGAACCCGACCTCGAGACCGACCGCCTGCTCCGCGACGTCTAGTAGCCGGCCGGATGCCGCGCGACGTACCCGGCGGTCGACACCATTTCCGGGTGCCACCGCGGCCCCGTCCCTTCGGTGTCCCCGGCGGTGTCCCAGCGGATCCCGTCGATCACCGCGAAGGCGTGCCCGGCGTTGGCGTAGACCGTGATCCAGCGGCCTTTGCCCGCCACGCCCCAGCTCATCATTTCGCCGGAGTCCATCGGGGTCGTGATCAGCCCGGCACCGTGGAGGGCGTAGCTGACCGCGCCCGAGCAGTCGTAGCCGGGGCTCCACCAGCGAGCGTGCCCGCCGCCCCAGATGTAGGGGCGGGTGTGGATCTTGTTGGCGGCGGCGATCGCGGCCTTGACCGCGGGCGGCGCCGTTTCGGGCGGCGCGGCCACACCGAGCACCAGCGTCGCCGGGGTCACCGGCAGACAGGTGCGAAGCCCTTCAGGAGAGGTCGTGCATTCGAGCGATCCCGGCGTCGGGGTGGTCGAGGTGGCCGGTTCCCCTTGTTCGGTTGAAGCGGCGGCGGGCGTCAGGCCACCCCCGGCGCCGAGCGCCGTGGCAGGGAAGGCGATCGCGGCGACCACCGCGGTCACCAGCGCCATACGAACTCTCCACCCGATCCCCTCGAGGGACGACTGCAAACCGATCTCCTTTGTCGGCCTGCGGGGTTAGCTGTCGGGCTGGCGCTGAAGGAGCCTGCGCTCCCACCGTCCTCCGGTGGATTCGCCCCAAAATCGGTTCCCCCGCTCCGGGGTTTTTCGGCCCCCGGATTCGGCTTACCGGTCCTAGATTGCGGGGCAGTGTAGCGGCTGAAATGGCGTCAGGACGCAAGAAGTTTCCCGCTCTTTGCGGGCGAAGCATGAATCGGGTATGGGCAAAACGCAGGGAAACGGCTCACAAAAGGGAAGTCTGCCGGGTTTTCCAGGCCGGATCGGGGCGCCCGGACCCCTCCAGCTCGAGCAGCGCCTGCTTGCGGTGCAGGCCGCCGCCGTAGCCCGTCAGTGAGCCGTCGGCGCCGATCACCCGATGACAGGGGACGATGATCGAGACCGGGTTGCGCCCGTTCGCCGCCCCGACCGCGCGGGCCCGCTGCCAGGGCTCGCAGTCGGTGCCGAAAAGGTCGGGATCGACCCGGGCGGCGAGCTCGCCGTAGCTCTCGGTCCCCCCATAGGGGATATCGAGCAGGCGCCGCCAGACCTCGCGGTCGAGCGGCGTTCCACGCAGGTCGAGGTCGAGGTCGAAGGAGCGCAGCTCGCCCTGGAAGTAGGCCTCGAGCTGCTCGGTCACCACGCGCTGGGGCCGGCGGGCGGCCTCCGGCGGGGTCGGCGTCTTGCCCGGGAACCAGAGCCCGCGCAGGCCCGCCTCGCTCGCGATCAGGGTCAGCGGCCCGATCGGGCTCTCGTAGATGTCCCAGATCAATGTGGCGCTCATACGCTGATCCTCTCTCGATCGGTCTTGGCTACACGTTGGCCGCGCTTCGCGCGGCTACCCGCAAGATCACCAGGGTGGACCTTGCTTCGCCAGGGCGGGCGTTGCTTCGATAGTCAAACGCGTGCGGCGGCCGCAACGTGAGATCGCCCGGTGCCTAGGATGAGCGCGTGGCCGACGTCGACATCCCCACCGCGGGCCCCGTACCGATTCGCCCCTCCCCCGCCGTCGCGCTCCGCCCGCCGGAGCCGGAGGACCGGGAGGCCTTCATCGCGGCGATGATCGACAGCGCCGAGCTGCACCGCCCTTGGGTGACGCCGCCGGTCACCGCGCCCGAGTTCGACGCCTGGCTCACCCGCGCGGGACGCGCCGACTTCGACGCCAACCTCGCCTACCGCCCCGAGGACGGTGAGATCGTCGGCTACTTCAACATCAGCCAGATCATCCGCGGCCCCTTGCAGAGCGCCTTCCTCGGCTACGGCGGGGTCGCCCGCTGGAGCGGCGCCGGCTACATGACCGCGGCGCTCCGCCTGGTGCTGGAGCGGGCTTTCACCGACCTCGCGCTGCACCGGATCGAAGCCAACGTCCAACCCGGCAACGCGCCCTCGATCGCCCTGGTCGAGCGCTGCGGCTTCGTCCGCGAGGGCTTCTCCGAGCGCTACCTGAAGATCGGCGGCCGCTGGCGCGACCACGTGCGCTTCGCGATCCGGGCGGAGCAGTGGCGGAGCTGATCCGCTGCGCCTGGGCGGGGTCGAACCCGCTGATGGAGGCCTACCACGACGAGGAGTGGGGCGTGCCGGAGCGCGACCCGCGGGCGCTCTGGGAGAAGCTGATGCTGGACGGATTCCAGGCCGGGCTGGCGTGGATCACGGTGCTGCGCAAGCGCGATGCCTTCCGTGCCGCGTTCAAGGGTTTCGACCCCGACCAGGTGGCGAGGTTCGAGGAGCGCGACGTCGAGCGGCTGCTCGGCGACGCCGGGATCATCCGCTCGCGGGCGAAGATCGAGTCGACGATCGCCGGCGCGAAGGTCTTCTGCGCGATGCGCGATTCCGGCGAAGACTTCGCCGACTTCTGCTGGTCTTTCACCGACGGTGAGGTGCTGCGCGGCGACGGCGTCGAGGTGCCGGCGAAGACGCCGCTCTCCGAGCAGGTCTCGAAGGAGCTCAAGCGGCGGGGCTTCAAGTTCGTCGGCCCGACCATCGTCTATGCCTGGATGCAGGCGGTCGGGATCGTGAATGACCATGCGGAGGACTGTTTCCGGCGGGAGCAGGTCCAGGGAGCGCAAGGGACGGGCTGTTGAGGGAGGGTCCGGGGAGGACCCTTCACTCACAACAGCGGGGAGGTTCGCTCAGGGTCCTCCCCGGACCCTCTTCACGCCGCGCTCACGGTCGGTCAAGTTTGCGGCGGAAGCGGTGGACGGTGCTGACGATGTCGTAGACGTTCTCCACCCGGGAGGTGCCATCGGGCTTCCAACCTTCGCGTTCGTAGAAGCTGCGGGCGCGCTCGTTGCCCTGGAGCACCCAGAGGATCGCTTCGTCGAAGCCGTCCTCCACAAGCTGGCGGCGCGCAGCTGTCATCAGCATCCGCCCCACGCCGCCTCGGTGACGCTCCGGATCCACGTACAACGCATAAACCTCCCCCAGCCCCTCCGCGTCCCGATCACGAGACCCGCCGAACGTCACGAACCCCAGCAGCGCCTCGCCGGGAGACGGGGGTGACCCTGAACGAACCTCCCTGCTGTTCGTGAGTGAAGGGTCACCCCCGTCTCCCCCCTCGGCGATGACCGCAAGCAACGTCGTCGGCGCAGCCGCGGCGCCCGACCCGAACGTGTAGCGCCCGGCCCGGTCCCTTGGATCGAGCCCTGCGAGGAACTCCGCCGGCATCAACCCGCCGTACGCCTCCTGCCACGAGCGCACATGGAGCTCGGCCACCATCAGCTCGTCCCCCGGCCGCGCCTCGCGCAACTCCACCGCCATCACTCCTCCTCGAGCAGGACGGTGTCCTCGTGCGAGTAGGGCGGCGAGCAGGCGCAGACGACGACCAGGTCGACCTCGCCGTCGTTGCGCAGCCGGTGCGGCGCGCCGGGCGGGATCGCGACGCAGTCGCCCGCGGCGACCCTCCGCTCCTCCTCGCCGACCCGCAGGACCCCCGCCCCCGCCGTCACCAGGTAGAGCTCTTCCGAGCGGCGGTGCAGGTGTTCGATCGTCGCCCCACCCGGCGCGACCGTCGCCTCGGCGAGGCTCAGGCTCGCCGCCTCGGCCGCGTAGCCCGGGCCCGCCCACTCGCGGATCGTCGACCCGTCGCGGGTGACGTAGGCCTTCAGCTCCTGGCGACGGGCGTGCTCCATATCCTCCCCATAGCTTGACCGAGACGAGCGAGAGATCCGGTGACGGCAGCTGGACGACCTTCGTCCTGATCCCGGGCGCGGGGGCCGACCCGCGCGTGTACGAGGCGACGATCGCGGCGCTCCGCGATCTGGGCCAGGACGGGCTGGCCCCGCCGCTGCCGCTCGAGGACCCCGACGCGGGCCCGAGCGCGCACGCCGACGCGGTGATCGCGGCGCTCCCCGAACCTCACCCCGATCCGCTCGTGATCGTCGGCCAGTCGCTCGGCGCCTACACCGCGGCGGTGCTCGCCGACCGGCTCGGCCCGCGGCGGCTGATCCTGCTCGCGCCGATGATCCCGAAGCTGGGCGAGACCGCGGGCGACTGGTGGGAAGACACCGGCCACGCCGAGGCGATCGCGTCGTTGACCGCGCGGCTCGGCCCACCCGAAGACTGGGACGAGGCGGCGCTGGACGAGGTCTTCTACCACGACGTCGACGCGGCGACGCTGGCCGCGAACGACGAGTACGACGGCCGTCCCGCGCCCGGCATGTTCGCGGAGCCATTGAGGGTCGAACGCTGGCCCTACGCGCCGACCACCGTCCTCGCCCCACGCGACGATCGACTCTTCCCGCTGGAGTTCCAGCGCCGCCTCACCCGCGAGCGCCTGGGCGAGGAAGCAGAATTCGCCGAGATGCCCGGCGGCCACCTGCCGATGCTCTCGCGCCCGCGCGAGCTGGCCGCGCGGCTGGTCGAGCTGTCTTCAACTCGGCCTTAGCTTCACCCCCTAGCTTGAGGCGTCGTGCAGTCCCCGCCCCGCCGCTCCTCCCTTCGCGTCGCCCCCTTCATCGCCGCGGCGCTCGCCCTCGCCGTGATCGCCGTCGGCTGCGGCGGTGGTGGCGGCTCCGCGAGCAATTCGGCGATGTCGATCCCGGCCGTTCCCGGCGGCGACGCCGTCCCCGCCAAGGAGGCGCCGCCGCTCGAGCTCACCGACCAGTACGGCAAGAAGATCGACCTGGCGAAGCTGAAGGGGCGCTCCGTCCTCGTCGCCTTCCTCTACACCCACTGCACCGATCTCTGCCCGATCGTCGCGGGCAAGGTCCACACCGCCTACTCGCACATCCCGCGGGGGGAGCGGCCGCTCTTCCTCGCCGTCTCGGTGGACCCCGCCCACGACACCCCGGCAAGTGCCGCCTACTTCAACAAGCGCCACCGCACCGAGGGCGAGATCGACTGGCTGCTCGGCTCCCGGGCAGAACTGGAGAAGGTCTGGCAGGCGTGGGGCGTGAAGCCCGAACACAACGCCGAAGACCCCGAGGAAATCGAGCACAACGCCGAAATCTTCGCGATCGATCCGCAGGGTCAGATCCGGGCGCTCTTCCCGCCGACCTTCGAGCCGGAAAAGCTGGCGCTCGGCACCCGGACCCTGGCGCGGTTGTGAGGAGGGCGTGGCGCGCGGCGCCGCGGGGGCGCTGGGTGGCGGTCGCCGCGCTCGTCGTCGTCGCGCTCGGGGTCGCCGAGCTGGCCGGCGGCGGCTCCGAGCAGACCGGCCGCGCCGCGCCGCCACTGCCGGCGAAGGCCCTGCGCCCACCCGCGGTCGACCTCGCCGCCCTGCGCGGCAAGCCCGCCCTGGTCGACTTCTTCGCCAGTTGGTGCGCGCCCTGCGCGGAAGAGGCGCCGACCCTGCGCAGGCTGTCGACGGCGCTCGCCGGCCGCGCCACCGTCGTCGCCGTCGATTGGGACGACGCGGGCGGCCCGGCGCGCGCCTTCGTCCGCACGCACGACTGGGACTTCCCGGTGCTCGCCGACACCTCCGGCGCGGCGGGCGAAAGCTACGGCCTGGTCGGGCTGCCGACCTCCTTCGTGCTCGACCCACGGGGCCGCATCGTCGCCACCTTTCGCGGCCCACAGAGCGCGGCGACGCTGCGCCAGGCGTTGCTCGAAGCCGCCTGAAGCCCTGCAAGCACCCACCCATCGGGTGGATCGACCGGAACAACGGGGAAGGGACGTGTTGATGCAGATACGGACCTATGAACTACGGAAGGACGACATGACGCACGCCAAATTCCGGCCGGTCGCCCTCCGGATGATCGTCGGGGCCGTGGCCGCAATGGTCGCGCTCCTCGCCTTCGTCCCCGCCGCCTCAGCTGCCCGGGCCCCGATCTCCGGCGGCACCACCGATTTCCACCTGAAGAAAGGCTTCCTGAAGAAGCTGACCAACCTCGGCGTCGGCCTCGCCGGCGTCGGCACCGGTCAGACCAGCGGCAACAAGATCAGCCTGCCGGTCGCCGAAGGGAAGTTCGACCCGACCAACGCCCAGGGCCACATCACCAGCCCCGGCGGCTTCCAGCTGGTCAAGGGCTCGCGCTCGGTGCCGATCAGCGGGATCGAAGTGAACACCGTGCACAGCTTCGTCCGTGCGACGATCGCCGGCGCCCACATGCAGCTCGGCACCTTCGGCACGCCGACCATCGGCCGCGAAGGCTTCGGCGCGCGGATCAAGGCGGGGCAGCTGACCCTGACCCAGAAGGCCGCCACCCGCATCTCGAACAAACTCGGGCTGCAGGGGGGCAAGCGGATCAACCAGCGGGTGATGAGCAACGAGTTCAGCACCACCGTGCCGTCGTCCCTGACCATCCTCGGTCAGAACGAAGCGACGCTGGAAGGCTCCACCGCGACGTTCAAAAAGTTCGCCGAAAAGGGCGTCGACCTGTCGAGCGGGATCAAACCGATCGCGCCGGCGAAGAACTCGAAAGTCACCAACTTCACCTTCCCGATCGCGGGTGGGACGTTGGCGACCGACTACACCGCCGGCCAGATCGTCACGACCGGTGGGGTCGAAATCGTCAAGAAAGGCAAAACCTTTTCGCCGACGATGAAAATCACCAACATCTACGTCGAATTCGCCCAGAAAACGGCGACGGTCGAACTCGAAATCACGCCGACGCCGCCCTTCCCGGGGCAGACCGGCCGCTCCTCGATCGTCGACCTCGTCTTCCCGGCGAACGCGATCCAGAGCAATCCGACGACGCGCCAGGTGACGATCAAAGGCGCGGAAGCGAAACTGCAGGCGGTGGCCGCGGCGACGCTCAACCAGGTGTTCAACCAGGGCGACGAAAAAGCGCCTCCGGCGACCAGCGAATTCGCCGCGGGTGAACTGTTCGGCACCTTCTCGATGGTGCTGCAGGCCCAGTAGGCGAAAGCGCGATCGCCCAGGGGGCGAGGAGGACCCTTCACTCACGAACCGCAGGGAGGTTCGTTCAGGGTCCTCCTCGCCCCAGGTCGCATCGAGAGCAGGGCGCCGGCGATCATCACCAGGACCGCCGCATTCAGGGCGAGGTCGGCCAGGTTCATGCTGCCGCCGTGGGCACTCGGGGCGAGCCAGTCGACGACGCCGCCGTGGAGGGGGCCCGGCCCGCGCAGGAGTCGGTCGAGACCGTTGCCGACCGCGCCGCCGAGGAAGAGGCCGAGGCCGATCGCGCTGAGGCGGTCGAGGCGCGAGCGGACGATGACGACGAGGAGGACGATCGCGGCGGCGATCGTGAGCGCCGAGATCAGGACCGTGTGTCCCGCCCAACTGCCGCCCGGCCCGGCGTAGTTGCGGAAGAGCTGCAGGTGGAGGCCGCCGACGAGGTGGACCGGTCCGTCGGCGAGGAAATGGGCGGCGAGCAGCTTCGCGATCTGGTCCGCGGCGACGACGGAGCCGGCGACGATCAGGGCGAGCCGCCGATGGCGAGTTGAACCCCTGCCGCCATGTCGCCGTAGATCGGGCACGGAACGAAGCTACCCAAGGAGGCGACTGTGCGAAGGACTTATCTTGCGGTCGGGGCGCTCGCGGTTGTCGCGGCGCTGACGATCGTCGGCTGCGGTGGCGGTGGCGGAAGCAGCTCCTCGTCGTCAGGTTCGACGAAGTCGGAAGCGGCGTCAGAACCAGCCGCGACGACGACCGGACAACCGCAGGGCGCCGTCGTGAAGGTCACGAGCGCGGGCGATCTCGGCAAGGTCATCGTCGACGCCGAAGGAATGACGATGTACGACTTCCACAAGGACAAGGGCACCACTTCCGCCTGCTACGGCGCCTGCGCCCAGGCCTGGCCTCCCCTCCTGACCGAGGGGAAGCCGACGGCCACGGGCGGCGCGGAAGCGTCGCTGATCGGCGTCACCAAGCGCAAGGACGGCACCGAACAGGTGACCTATAACGGCCACCCGCTGTACGGGTTCGTCGAGGACAAGAAGCCCGGCGAAGCGAACGGCAACGACGTCGACGCGTTCGGCGGCGAGTGGTACGCGCTGATGCCAAACGGGGAAGAGCCCGAGGACAGCTGAGGTCGAGCCGCCCGGCTCAGGGCTCGGTGTGGACGACGACGTCGACGATCCGGGCCGAGCCCTCGGGGCGGTTGCGACGGATCTCCTGCTCGAGGCGGCGCGCCATGTCGTGCGCCGCCTCGAGCGTCGCCTCGGGGCTGGCGACGACGTCGACGAAGACGACCAGCCCGACTTCGGTCGCCAGCAGCCGCAGGCGCCGCGGCGGTTTGCCGGTCCGCTCCTCGACCAGCGCCGTGATTCGCTCCGCCGCCGGGTCGTCGTCGTCGGCGCGGGCGACCAGCGGCTCCTCCAGCGGCTCCAGGTGGGTCTGCACGTCGTCGACCTCCGCCTCCGCCCGCAACGCGGCCTCGATCCGCTCGGCCACCTCGTGGGCCGCCGCGAGCGGCGTCGCCGCGTCGAGCTTCAGGTGCATGGAGACCCCGCAGCGTCCGTCGTGTCGATAGATCGCGATGTCGTGGGCTTCCTGGACGGCAGGCTCGGCGAGGGCGATCGCGAGCGTGCGGGCGCGCAGGTCGAGGCCCTCGCGCAACGGCTCGACGTGGACGACGACGTCGGCGTCGGGGAGCGCCCGGCGGACCGCCGCCTCGACCCGGTCGGCGGTCTTGTGGCTGGCGACCAGCGCCTGGTCGGGGGCCGCGCCGATCGTCGCGTCGGCGAAATAGTGGCCGCCGGACTCGCGCAGGCGCAGCTGCCGCAGCTCGATGTCCTCGAGGGAGCGGATCGCCGCTTCGGCGGCGGCCTGGGCCTCCAGCGGCGTGGTGTCCATGAGGACGCGGGAGTTCTCGTAGATCAGGCGCGCGGCGGCGGCGAAGATGATCGCGGCGACGATCAGCGAGGCGATCGCGTCGCCTTGGTCGAAGCCGAGCGCGACGGCGGTGATGCCGCAGAGCACCGCGATTGAGCCCGCCATGTCGCCGGCGAAGTGGTACGCGTTGGAACGGAGCGCCGCCGATTTGTAGACCTTGGCGCTGCGCACGGAGACGGTGACCCGGCTGATGTCGATCGCGAGGGCGAGACCGATCACGGCGAACACGTACCAGCGGGGGTCGAAGCCGCCGTCGCCGCCCGAGCCGAGCCGGTCGACCGCCTCGATCACGACGAAGGCGCCACCGCCGGAGAGGATCGCCGCCTCGCCGAGCGCGGCGAGGTTCTCGGCCCGGCGGTGCCCATAGGGGTGCTCGCGGTCCGGCGGCTGGCCGCCGAGGCGGATCGCGAGCAGCGTCAGGATCGCGGCGACGACGTCGCCGCTCGACTCGATCCCGGCCGAGACCAGGGCCAAGGAGCCGGTGGCGATGCCGGTGCCGAGCTTGAGGACGACAAGTAGGACGGCGGCGCCGATCGAGACGAGGGCGGTCTGGGTCTGGCCGCGAGGGGTCACCCGGTGAGCCTATGCGGCGGCACTCCGAAGGATGCGCGTCACCCGGTCCGGGTCGAATTTGATCTGGGCGTGGGTGAACCGCAGTTGCGCGACTCCGGCGGCAAAGTGGTCCTGATCCCGTTCGCGGTCCTTGGTCTGCTGGGCAGGGGTGCGGTGGTAGGTGCCGCCGTCGGTCTCGACGACGAGGTTGAGGGTCGGGAAGTGGAAGTCCACCTCGTGGCCGTCGACGTAGACGGAGGTGCGCGGAAGGGGCAGGCCGGCGGTGCGGGCGAGCGGTATGAAGGCGCGCTCGAGTTCGGAGCGGGTGTAGCGGAAGGTGCGCCGGTCGAGGATGGCGCGCAGCCGCCCCACCCCCCGCTCGCCGCGGTGTGCGTCGAGCGCCTTGCGGAGGTCGTCCGTGCGGATCAGCCGGAGCCGGTCCGCCTCGTTGACGAACCGCTCCACCGTCACCTGGTCATGCCGCGAGGCGAGATCGATCAGCGTCTGCGCCGGCGAGGTCACCGGGATCCCTTCGTGGAGGACAGACCAGCCCGGTTCAAGCCCAGGCCGGCGGTGGACCTTGACGCCGCCCAGCCGGACGGGGTGGACCGCGAGTCGCGTGATCTCGATCCCCGCCACCCGCTCGACGCCGATCCCGAAAAGCTCGGCGGCGCTCGAGTAGCTCAGCGCCGCGCTCCCCTCCCCGCCGGCGGCCAGCACCGCGGCCATCCACCGCCCGTGCCGCGTCAGTTCCGGCCTCCCGACCGCAAAGATTCCGCGTCGTACCGGATGCAGGCGACCGCGAGCGATCCGGTGCTGGATTCCATGCCGGGTCAACCCGAGACGAGTGAGCTGTCGACGAGTCACCACCCCGTGCTGCTTTCGCGCAAGAGCCCACACACTTCCATGCGGGCCGCCCGACGCCGGTGCGATTGAGCCGGTCATAGGCGGCATAAGTGCACCCGCGTGCTGGGCTCTCCCCCGGGGTGGCGCCGGCGCCCCGGTATTTGCGGGGCTCAGAGGGGGCGGAGGCGATTGAAGCGGGTGGCGGCGCCGCTGGGGTAGAGCAGGGCTTCCTCGCGTTTGAGGAGGCCGGAGGCGATCAGGGCCTCGACCGCCGAGGCGATTTCCGCCGCATCGAGGCCCTCGGTGACGGTCTCGAGGTCGGCTTTTGTCATGCCTTCGTCACCAACCACGAGGACGGCTCTCAGGACCTTTGCCTGCGCTTCTCTCTCCTTGCGTCCGGGCCTCCCCGCCATACGAACGAGGGTAGCAGGAATACGAACGTACGTTCGTATGTTCGTGCCGGAATTTAGACCATGCCGAGGCCGCCGCTGACCCCCAGGGTCTCCCCGGTGATGAAGGTGGCGTCATCGGAGGCGAGGAAGGCCACCGCGGCAGCCACCTCGAAGGGTTGGCCGAGCCGGCCGAGCTGGGTCAGGGAGCGCATGTTGTCGATCACCCGCTCCCCCACCTCCCCGAACTCCTTGGCGCCCATCAGCAGCGGCGTCTCGATCGGCCCGGGGGCGATCGCGTTGGCGGTCACGTCGTAGCGGCCGTTCTCGCGCGCGATCACCTTGGTGAAGCCGATCACACCCGCCTTGGCGGCCGAGTAGACGGCCGAGCCCTTGGAGCCGACCCGGCCGGCCTCGCTGGAGATGTTGACGATCCGGCCGTAACCGGCCTCCTGCATCCCCGGCAGCGCCGCCGCGGTGCAGTTGATCACCCCGTTCAGGTTGATGTCGATCACCCGTTGCCACTGGGCGGGGCTGGTATGGGGGAAGAAGCCGAACTCGTCGGTGCCCGCGTTGTTGACCAGGATCGCCAGGCCTTCGATCTCCTCGACCGCGGCCCGGGCCGAGTCCAGATCGGTCACGTCGAGATCGATCGAATGGCCGTTGATCTCCCCCGCCACCTTCTCCGCGCCGAGCAGATCGATGTCACCGACCCAGACCTCGGCGCCCTCGGCGGCCAACCGCTCGGCGGTCGCGGCGCCGATCCCGCTGGCGCCACCGGTCACGAGCGCCTTCCTGCCGTCGAGCCGCATGCGGCGAACAATAGACTGGCCCCCCTTGCTTAGCCAGGAAACTAAGCGGGTCGCACTCCTCGCGGGCGGCACCGGCGGGGCCAAACTGGCCGCCGGGATGCAGGAGGAGCTCGGCCCCGACCTCACCGTCATCGCCAATACCGGCGACGACATCGAGACCCTCGGCGTCCACGTCTCCCCCGATCCCGACCTGGTCACCTACTGGCTTTCCGGCGAAATCGACACCGAGCGGGGTTGGGGCCTGCGCGACGACACCTTCCGGGTCACCGAGCGGATGGCCGAGGTCGGCGCGCCGAATTGGTTCAGCCTCGGCGACCGCGATCTCGCGGCCTGCCTCTACCGGCGCGAGTTCCTCCGCGAGGGTGGCCGTCTCACCGACGCCCAGGCGCAGATCGCCCGCGGCCTCGGGGTCCGCGCCCGGGTCCTGCCGATGGCCGACGAGACCGTCCGCACCAAGGTGCTCACCGACGTCGGGCGCCGCGACCTGCAGGAGTACCTGATCCTCGACGGCGGCAAGCCGGAGGTGCTCGGGGTGGAGCTCGACGGGATCGCCGAGGCGCGGCCGACCACCGAGGTCCTCAACGCCCTGCGTGCCGCCGACCTGATCGTCATCGGCCCCTCCAACCCGGTGATCAGCATCGGCCCGATCCTCGCCGTGCCGGGCATGCGGGAAGCGATCCAGGGCTCTGTCGCTCCCGTCGTCGCCGTCTCCCCCTACGTCGGCGGCCGCATCGTCAAGGGGCCGACCGATCGCTTCATGGAGGCCCTCGGACGGCCGACCACGGCGGCGGGCGTCGCCTCCCTCTACGCCGGGCTGCTCGACGCGATGGTGGTCGACGAGGGCGACCCCGACCCACCGCCCGCGGAGATCCCCACCCTGGTCGCGCCGACCCTGATGGACGGCGCCGCGGGGCGGGTGCGTCTGGCCCGCACGGTGCTCGACTTCGCGGCGACGCTGAGCGACCGATGAAGGCGACCGCGGTGGTGCCGGTGAAGCGCTTCGCGGTGGCGAAGTCGCGGCTCGACCACGGGGTCGAGGAGACGCGCAAGCCGGAGCTGGTGGCGGCGATGGTGGCCGACGTGCTGGAGGCGATCGGGTCGGCGCGGCTGATCGAGCGGACGATCGTGGTGAGCCAGGAGCCGCGGGCGGCGGAGCTCGCCGAGGCGGCGGGGGCCGAGCTTCTCAGCGACTTCGACGACGCCGGTCATTCCGCCGCGGCGCTTGCCGGGATCGCCGCCGCCGAGGCGGCCGGGGCAGGCTGCGTCACTCTCCTCCCCGGCGACTGCCCCCTGCTCGACCCGCGCGAGCTGGACAAGATGCTGACCGGCGTGCCCGACCGCTACGTCGCCGTGATCCCGGACCGCCATGGGACCGGCACCAACGCCCTCGTCCTCGCCCCGCCGAGCGCGATCGAGCCGAGCTTCGGCGAGGGCAGCCGCGAGCGCCACGTCGCCGCCGCGCGGGCCGCCGGCGTCCCGTACGGGGTCGAGGAGCTGGCCTCGCTGGGACTCGACCTCGACACCCCGGCCGACATCGTGGCCCTCACCATGCGGGTCGAGATGGGCGGCGGAGCGAAACGAACGGCAAAGGCGCTGGGGATATGAGCCCGGACCGCGGCGAAGCAGCCGAAGTGCGCGTCCGGCCGGTCATCGGTGTGCCGGAGATCGGCGAGGGCGATCCGCTCGGCGGTCTCATTGCGCAGAGCGCCGGGCCGCTCGTCGACGGCGACGTGATCGTCATCTCGCAGAAGGTCGTCTCCAAGGCGGAGGGCCGCACGCGGCGGCTCTCCTCGGTGATCCCGGGCGCGGAAGCGAGCAAGCTCGCGCGGATCCTCGGCAAAGAGCCGAACCTGGTGCAGCTGATCCTGGAGGAGTCGGTCGAGGTGGTCCGCGCCGAGCGCGGGGTGCTGATCGTCGAGACGCGGCACGGGTTGGTCTGCGCGAACGCCGGGATCGACAGCTCGAACCTGGCCACCGAGGGGTCGGTGTTGCTGCTGCCGGAAGACCCCGACGAGTCGGCGCGACGCCTGCGGGCCGAGATCGGCGGGGGCGCGGGGGCGCGGATCGGCGTCGTGATCGCCGACAGCTTCGGGCGCGCCTGGCGGATCGGGCAGGCCGAGGTGGCGATCGGTTGCGCCGGGCTGGTGCCGCTGGACGACTGGCGGGGGCGCCACGACACCAGCGGGCGCGAACTGCTGGCGACCCAGATCGCGATCGCCGATGAGGCGGCGGCCGCCGCCGACCTTGTCCGCGACAAGACGGCGGCGGTGCCGGCCGCGGTGGTCGGCGGCCTCGGCCGCTGGGTCACCGCGGAGGACGGCCCCGGCGCGGCCGCAATACGCAGACCGCGAGACGAAGACCTCTTCCGCTAATCCGCGCGTCGCGCGTGTGCGGCCGGCGCCGCCGGACCAAGCGGGGCCAGGACGCAGGGCGGCCGAATAGCAGCGCTATTCGGCCAACCGAGGACACCGCCCCGCGCCGCGTCCGGCGCCGCCAGGCGTGCGCGCGTCAGTCTTTGTGCATGGCGTCGCGGACCTTGTCGATGCCCTCCTTGAGCTTGCCGGACGCCTTGTCGGCCTTGCCCTCGTTCTTCAGGTCCTTGTCGCCCGTCAAGTTGCCGGCGGCCTCCTTGACGCGTCCTTTGGCCTCATCAGTGTTGTGCGGCGTATCAGCCATCTGATCCCTTTCCTTCGCTTTCGGTCAGGGAGACGGGTACCCGCAGGGCCGGCGACTAGACGACGAGGCCGGCGGAGCCCTCGATCCGGCCCGCACGCGCGTCTTCCAGCGCCTGCTGGGCCTCCTCCAGCGGATAGGTCGTGACCGCGGCGCGCACCGGCACCTCGGGGGCCACCCGCAGCAGGTCCTCCCCGTCGGCCCGGGTCAGGTTGGCGACCGAGCCGAGCGTCCGCTCCTCCCAGAGCAGGTCGTAGGAGAAGGCCGGGATCTCGCTCATGTGGATGCCGGCGCTGATCACGCGGGCGCCGCGGGCGCTCGCCTTCAGCGCCTGCACCATCAACGGGCCGACCGCGGCGAAGACGATCGCGCCGTCGAGCTCCTCCGGCGGCAGCTCCGATGAACCGCCCGCCCACTCGGCGCCGAGGCTGCGCGCGAACGCCTGCCCGTCGACATCACCGTCGCGGGTGAAGGCGAAGACGCGCCGGCCTTCGTGGACGGCGACCTGGCAGAGGATGTGGGCGGAGGAGCCGAAGCCGTAGAAGCCGATCCGCTCCGCCTCGCCGACCAGCCGCAGCGCCCGGTAGCCGATCAGGCCGGCGCAGAGGAGCGGCGCCGCCTCGGCGTCGGAGTAGAGCTCGGGGATCGGGAAGCAGAAGTCCTCGGCGGCGACGACGAACTCGGCATAGCCGCCGTCGACGTCGTAGCCGGTGAACTTGGCGTGTTCGCAGAGGTTCTCCCTCCCCGAACGGCAGTAGCGGCAGGTGCCGTCGGCCCAGCCGAGCCACGGCACCCCGACCCGGTCGCCGATCGCGAAGCGACCCGATCGCGCCGCCTCGCCGACCCGCTCCCCCGCCCCGACCACCTCGCCGACGATCTGGTGCCCCATCACCAGCGGCAACTTCGGCTCTCCCGGGAGCTCGTCGTCGTAGATGTGGAGGTCGGTGCGACAGACCCCGCAGGCCCGCACCGCGAGCTTGACCTGACCGGGGCCGGGCTCAGGCTCGGGGAGGTCGGCGGCCCGCAGCGGGTGGTGCGGGCGGTCGAGGACCATCGCCCGCATCGGCCTAGTAGGTCTCGACGATCTCGTAGAGCGTCGTGCGCTGGGCCGGCTCGCGCCCGGCCTTGCGGGCCGCCGCGACGAGGTCTTCGACCTCGAGTTTCACCCCGTGCTGGGAGCCGGCCATGCGCGAGATGTTCTCCTCCATCAGCGTGCCGCCGAGGTCGTTGACGCCCCAGCGGAGCGCCTCGGTGGCGCCCTCGAGCCCCATCTTCACCCAGCTCGCCTGCAGGTTGGTGATCGACCTGCCGAGCGCCAGGCGGAAGGCGGCGGTGTGCTTGAGGTTCTCCCGCACGGTGATCTCCTCGATCCCGTGGGTGCGGCCGAGCAGCGTGTTGAAGGGGATGAAGCTGAGCGGCACGAACTCGGTGATGCCGCCGGTCCGCTCCTGCAGCGCGCGGATCACGGTCATGTGGCGGGCGAGCTCGCGCGGCTCCTCGATGTGGCCGAACATCACGGTCGAGGTCGAGCGCAGGCCGGCGCGGTGGGAGGCTTCGATGATCTCGACCCAGCGCCCGGCGGGGAGCTTGTTCGGCGAGATCCGCTGGCGGACGCCGTCGTCGAGGACCTCCGCGGCGGTGCCGGGGGTGGAGCCGAGCCCGCACTCGAGCAGGTATTCGAAGACTTCCCCGGGCTCCTTGCCGGAGCGCTCGCAGGCGTGGTTGATCTCCATCGGCGAGTAGGCGTGGAGGTGCAGCTGCGGCGCCGTCTCCTTGGCGAGCATCAGCCAGCGGCCGTACTCCTCCAGGGTCAGGTCGGGGTGGATCCCGCCCTGCATGCAGAGCTCGGTGGCGCCGAACTCGACCGCCTCCTCGATTCGCGAGGCGAAGTCCGGCTCGGCGACTTCGTAGGCGTCGGGGGAGCGCTTGCCCTGGCCGAACCCGCAGAAGGCGCAGCCGACGACGCAGATGTTGGTGAAGTTGATGTTCCGGTTGACGACGAAGGTGGCGACGTCCCCGGCCAGTTCCTGGCGCAGCTCGTCGGCGGCGACCCGCATCTCCTCGATCACCTCGGGCCGCGTCTCGGCGAACAGCGCCGTCATCTCGTCCTCGGTGAGCTGGATCCCCTGGCGCCCCTTCTCGATCGCCCGGGGCGCCAGCCCGGCATCGAGATCCTCGTCGCTCCGCCGACCGCTCCCCCGCCGGGGAATGAAGCTCCAGTACTTCAGCTTGATCACGTCGAGAACCCCTTGCTCCATCCAGTCCATGTCCATGTACTGCGGATAGACGCAAAGCCTCTCGGTCAGCGCATATCCCCGGGGCGCCAGCTCCTTCCGCACCTGATGCGGCGAGGGGAACGGCTCCTCCGGCGAGATGTGATCCCCGTTGGCGCTCAGCCCACCGAGATCAGTGGCGCCGGCTTCCACCAGCTCAGGCCACCAGTCACTGAGGTTCGGCGGCACCTGCACCCCGACGTCCGGCATCAGCCTCTTGCACTCCCGAATCAGGCGCTTGATCTCGTCAAGGTCGACTGGATCGGCCCATTGCGGGAGGGGAGGCGGGGATGACCCTTCACTCACGAACTGCAGGGAGGTTCGCTCAGGGTCATCCCCGCCTCCCTGCGAGCCGTCGCCACCCGTCCAGCGCTTGCGGGATGCCTCGTTGGCGATCTCCGCCACCTCGGCCCCGTAGTAGCGGGGATGGGGCACGAAGTTCTGGAGGATCACCTCTTGGATGTGGCCGTACTTCTCGTGGACGGACGCGATCGCTTCCAGTGATTCGACGCGTGAGTCAGGGGACTCGCCGATCCCCACCAGGATCCCGGTCGTGAACGGGATCTTCAGCTCGCCGGCAGCTTCGATGGTGGCGAGGCGGTCCTTGGGGTGCTTGGTGGGGCTGCCGGCGTGGACCGTCTCCATCAGGCGCTCGTCGACGGACTCCAACATCAGCCCCTGGGACGCCGTCACCTCGCGCAGCCTGGCCAGGTCCCCCTTCGAGAGGACGCCGAGGTTGGTGTGGGGGAGCATGCCCCGCTCCATCGCCCGTTCACAGGCCCAGATCACGTACGAGGTGAAGTCCTCGTGGCCCCAGGCGGCCAGCCGTTCGGCGACTACTGGATTGATCTCCGGCTTCTCGCCGGTGAGGACGAGCAGCTCCTTGGTGTTGCGTTTGACCGCTTCGTCGAGGATCCGTTCGACATCGACCGGCGCGTGCAGATGCGCCTGATGCGTGGCGAAGGCGCAGTACTTGCAGTAGCACTGACAGGTCCGCGAAAGCGAAAGGGTGAAGTTGCGGGAGAAAGTAACCCGTTGCACTCCGGCAAAGCTACAGGGCGCGCCGGCTCGGCCGGGCGCGCCCTGTTCCCATCTGGGGGGTCAGGCCTGACGCTCGGCGCCAGGCCCTCGCCCTAGTCTTTTTTCGGCTCGACCGGGCCGGCGCCTTTGCCGCCGCGGGCGACGGCCGGAGCGACCCTTTGCGGGGGCTCGGTCGGAGCCACGCCGCCGGTCTCGATCACGAAGCGCCAGACGCCGACGGCGACCAGTGCGCCGACCACCGGGCCGACCAGGTACGGCCAGACCCCGCCCCAATGGTTGGAGACGAGCGCGGCGCCGAACCAGCGGGCCGGGTTGAAGCAGGCGCCGGTCAGCGGACCGCCGACCATGACCATGAAGACGAAGGTGAGGCCGATCGCCAGCGGGCCCCAGTCCTTGAGGCTGCGCTCGGAGAAGACCACGGCGAGGATCACCAGCACGAGGGCGAAGACGCCGATCGCCTCGACCGCCGCACCGGCGGCGTTGTTGGCGAGCAGGCTCGAGACTTCACCGGCGCCGTAGTGGCCTGCACGACCCTCGTCGAGCAGCAGGCCCTTGGTCAGCAGCGCACCGAGCACCGCGCCCGAGAGCTGGGCGAGGATGTAGATCACCGCATCGATCACGCTGATCCTGCGGATGGTCGCCGCGGCCAAGGTGACGGCCGGGTTGAAGTGCCCGCCGCTGACCGCGCCGAACATGCAGATCACACCGAAGAGCGTCAGTCCCTGGACGAAGCCGACCACGGCGAAGTCCGAGCCGAACGACGACTGGGCGCCGGTCGAAACGTAGAGAGTGACGACGCTGGTGATGAAGAAGACCAGCAAGAACGTGCCGATCAGCTCCGCAAGGTATGCGGATATTCCTTTTTGCTCCAGCTCCACTCTTCGTTCCCCTCCTAGAAATTTTGTCCCTAACGGATGGCCACGGACATCCGGTCCTGACCAAAAATGAAGCGGCGGCAGTCTACCCACATTTCCTCAAAGAATTAGGGTGCCGTCCAGATGAGACGGGCTGTCGCGCTGCTGGCGGCCGCCCTGCTGCTCGCCGGCGTGGCCGGCTGCGGCGGGAGCGGTGCGGAACCGGGCGTGCCGAAAGGCGCGACCGTCGTGCTCGATTTCTCTCCCAACGCGGTCCACTCCGGCATCTACGCGGCCAAGGCCGAAGGCTTCTACGAAGACGCCGGGATCGACCTCCATATCCAGGTCCCGGGCGAATCGACCGACGCGCCGAAGCTGCTCGCCGCCGGACGGACCGACTTCGCGATCCTCGACATCACCGACCTCGGCATCGCCGACGAGAAGGGGCTCGAACTGGTCGGCCTGATGCCGATCGTGCAGGCGCCGCTGGCCGCGGTCCTGGCCCGCCGCGACGGGCCGGTGGAGCGCCCGCGTGAGATGGACGGCAACACGGTCGGCGTCACCGGCCTCCCCTCCGACACCGCCGTGGTCCGCTCCGAGGTCGCCGGCGACGGCGGCAACCCGGACGGGGTCGACGAAGTGACGATCGGCTTCAACGCGGTGAGCGCGCTGGCGGCCGGCAAGGTCGACGCGTCGACCGGCTTCTGGAACGCCGAGGCGGTCGAGGCGGAACGGAATGGCATCCCGCTGCGCGTCTTCAAGGTCGACGAATACGGCGCGCCGCGCTACCCGGAGCTGATCCTGACGACGACGCGCAAGGAGCTCGAACACGAACCGGCGACGGTCGAGGACATGGTCGCGGCGACGCGGCGCGGCTACCACTTCGCCGTGTCCGAGCCGCAAGCCGCCCTCGGCGATCTGCTGGCGGCGAATCCGAGCCTCGAACGGGCCGACCAGGCGGCCCAGCTGAAGGTCCTCCTCCCCGACCTGAAGCCTTCGCCCTTCGACGAGTCGGTGCTGAAGGAATGGTCCGCCTGGGCGAGCGAACACGAACTGCTGCCGCAACCGGCGGACGTGGCGAAGACCTTCGATCTGAACTAGGCGAGCAGGCCGGCGACCAGGTCCGGCAGTTCGCGGGACATCCGCGAGCGCGGCACCACCTTGGCCAGGCCGGCGGCCTCGGCGCGCGCCTTGGTCTCGGCGTCGACGTGGGAGTAGTAGCCGAGCACCGGCACCCCGGTCGCGGCCAGCTCCGCGGGATCGGCGACTTCGAGGTCGGCGACGATCACCTCGGCCTCGTCGAGTGGCGCTCCCGCCACCGACCGGGCCAGCACCACATGGTGCCCGGCCGCGGTCAGCCCGGCGTCGACCCGGCTGGCGAGCATCAGGTCGGTGGCGATGGAGACGACGCGGGCCATCGGCCGGCGTCAGATGCTGCGGCGCTCGCGGAACTCCTCGCGGACGCTTTCCGGGCGCCCCCACATCTGCACGACCTCGGAGCGGCCCTCGCGCACCTCGGCGACGCGGAGCTCGCCCGCGATCCCCTCGGCGTCGAGCTTCGCCAGCACGCCTTCGACCGTCTCCGCCGCGGCCGCGTGGCCGAAGCTGTGGGCGACGATCAGCCGCCAGTGCCACTCGTGCCGGTCGTAGACCTGGGCGTTCACCTGGCTGACGAAGACGGCGCTGTCGATGTAGCGACTCTCGTCCTCGATCCGCAGGTCGACCTCGAGGTCGGTCCAGTCGGGCGGCAGGGCGTCGACGATGCGCCGGAAGTCCTCTGCGAGTGCCATCGCCGCCAAGGCTACCGCTCTCAACCGGCGACGAACTGGTAGAGGAGGAAGACGTTGAGCGCGATGATCAGCGAGGCGAGCACCCCGGCCAGCGCGGTCAGCCAGCGCGGGTTGACCAGCTTCCCCATCACCTCGCGCTTGGAGGCGATCAGGATCAGCGGCACCAGCGCGAAGGGGATGCCGAAGGAGAGGACGACCTGGGAGCCGACCAGCGCGTCGGTCGGGTTGACGCCGATCGCCAGCACCAGCAATGCCGGGGCCAGGGTGATCGCGCGCCGCAGGAAGATCGGGATCTTCCGATGGATGAACCCCTGCATCACCACCTGGCCGGCCATCGTGCCGACCGAGGAGGAGGCGAAGCCGGAGGCCAGCAGGGCGATGCCGAAGATCGTCGCGGCACCCGGGGAGCCGACCTGCTGCAGACCGCTGAAGGCGCCTTCGATCGTCTCGATCCCGGTCATCCCACTGCCGTGGAAGAGCGCCGCGGCGACGATCATCATCGCCAGGTTGACCGCGCCGGCGATCGCCAGGGCGATCACCACGTCGATTTTCTCGAAGCGCAGGATGCGGCGGCGCTCGTCGTCGTTGCGGCCGATGATCCGGTTCTGGGTCAGCGCCGAGTGCAGGTAGATGACGTGCGGCATCACCGTGGCGCCGACGATGCCGGTCGTCAGCAGGAGGCTCTCGGTGCCGCCGAAGCCGGGCACGAACAGGTGCTTGGCGACTTCGCCGCCGTCCGGTGAGGCGTCGAAGAGCTCGTAGGCGAAGGAGACGACGACGACGCCGACCAGCACCGTGATCGCCGCCTCGAGCCGACGGAAGCCGTAGCGCTGCAGGGCGAGCAGGGCGAAGGTGCCGACGCCGGCGATCAGCCCGGCGGCGAAGAGAGGGATGCCGAAGAGGAGGTTGAGGCCGAGCGCGGCGCCGACGATCTCGGCCAGGTCGCAGGCCATCGCCACCACCTCGGCCTGTAGCCAGAGGCCGATCGAGGTCGGCCGGGAATAGCGTTCGCGGCAGAGCTCGGCCAGGTTCTTGCCGGTGGCGATGCCGAGCTTCGCCGACTGCGTCTGGACCAGCATCGCGACCAGGTTGGCGGCGAGCACGACCCAGAGCAGCAGGTAGCCGAACTTGGCCCCGCCGCTGATGTTGGTGGCGAAGTTGCCGGGGTCGATGTAGGCGACGGCGGCGATGAAGGCCGGGCCGAGGAACGGCCAGATGCGGGCGACGCCACGGCTCTCGCCGCGCAGCGAGGCGTGGGCGGCGCGGGCGACGGCCGCCTCGCCGGGGAGCGCGACCTCGGCTTCCGGGCGCACCACCGGCAGGGGCGGTGGCGACGGCGGTGGAGTCACCGCTTCGCCCCCGGCGGCGGTGAGGTCGGCGGCAGCAGGTCGGGGCCGGGGATCGGGTTGCCGTGCGGGTCGTGGCTCGGTTCGCCGAGCTTCGCCGCGATCAGCGCCTCGAGGTCCTCGGAGATGTAGTGCTCGAGCACCTCGGCCTCGGCATGGACGCGGTCGCTCGGCATCCCGAGCGCCTCGGCGAGAAACGCCTCGATCAGACGGTGGTGGCGGATCATCTCGAGCGCGACCCGCTCGCCCGCGTCGGTCAGGGCGACGCCCTTGTAAGGCGTTATCTCGGCGAAGCCGAGCTCGGCGAGCTTCTGCAGCATCGCCGTCGCGGTCGCCGGCGTCACGCCGAGGCGGACGGCGACCTCGCCGGAAGGGACGAGGCCGTCGCGGTCGACGGCCAAGACGTAGACCGCCTTGGCGTAGTCCTCTATGGCCTGCGAATTAGACACGTCTAAATCGGGAGTTTAGACACATCTAAAAGCGGGGGACGGCCACTTCCTAGAATCCGCCCATGACCGCCACCGTGGAGCTCGACGCCCAGTACCGACAGCTGCGAGAGGAATGCGGGGTGCTCGTCCGCGACCGCGGCTTCATCGACGTTCTCGGGGCCGACGCGGCCGAATACCTGCAGGGACAGGTGACCAACGACGTCGAGGCGCTCGCCGTCGGCGAGGGTCAGTACGCGGCGCTGCTCGACCGCAAGGGCCACATGCAGACCGACCTGCGGCTGGTACGGGTCGGCGAGGCGGCGATCCTGATCGACCTCGAACCGCAGGTGAAGGACCAGGCACTCAAACACCTGACGATGTACTCGGTCGGCCGCGATGTGCGGGTAGGCGACGCGACCGACGAGCGCGGGCTGGTCTCACTGATCGGCCCGCGCGCCGCGGAGATCGCAGCGACCGCGCCGCTGCCGGAGTTCGCCAACGAACCGACGACGATCGCGGGCGTCGACGTCGTCGCGATCGGGACGCGCGACGGCATCGACCTCCTGGCGCCGCTCGCCGAGCGCGAGCGGGTGATGGCCGCACTCGTGGAGGCGGGCGCGGTCGAGGTCTCGCCGGAGGCGGCGGAGATCGTCCGCGTCGAGGCCGGGGTCCCCCGCTTCGGCGCCGAGATGGACGCCCGCACGATGCCCGCCGAGGCGGCGATCGTCGACGACGCCGTCTCCTTCACCAAGGGCTGCTACATCGGCCAGGAGACGGTCGCCCGCCTCCACTACAAGGGCAAGCCGAACCGCCACCTGCGGGGGCTGAAGCTGAGCGGCGCCGCGGTGCCCGGCGCCGCCTTGCGCCTCGGCGAGAAGGAGGTGGGGACGCTCGGCGGGGCCGTCGTCTCCCCCGCCCTCGGGCCGATCGGGCTGGCGATCGTCCGCCGCGAGGCGGAGCCCGGCACCGAGCTCACCGTAGGTGAAGATGGCGTTACGGCTGAAGTTGTCGCCCTCCCCTTCGGCTAGATTCACCGCGAGATGGTTCTCGGGAGAGCCAGAGTCGCGGGGGGCGGCGCGCTCGCCGCGCTGATCTTGGCCTTGGTCGGCGCCGGTTGCGGCGCCGAGAGCCACCCCAACGAACCGCGCCCCGCGGTGCCGATCCGGGTCAGCGTGACGATCGGCGAAAACGGCATCGTGGTGAAACCGTCGACGATCGCGATGGGCCCGGAAAAGCACCAGCAGCTGCCGCAGAATCAGGATCACCCGCAGCCGGACATCGAAAACCAGAAGCCGGTCGCGGTCGTCTTCGTCACCGCCAACCAGACCGGTGAGCAGGAGACGGTGAAGGTCAAGGGCCCGAAATCGGCGAGCTCGCCGGCGATCTCGCCGCGCAGCCCCCGCACCTTCTCGGCCGAACTGCCCACCGGCAGCTACACGATCTCGGCCGGCCCCCGCGGCGCCCCGGCGAAGCTGCGGGTCGGCCCCTACCGGGCCTCCTCGCAGAACGACCTGCTGTTGCCCTGAGGGGGCGGCCCCGAGGTCGGGAAGGGACGGGAAAGGGACGCGGCCCTCTCGGCGGCGACCCGGGCAGGCTGTGGCCGCCGCCGAGAGGGCCGGGTCTCGGGGAGACGGCGAGGGTGCGGGCGCGCGGCGGGTTTCGCCGAGGGTTCGTGAGGAATGCACCCGCGCGGCGGAAGTCACAGAGATGCCGGGAACCTCAACGGTCAGGAATTAGCGTGGTTCCTTATTCACGTATAGAGCAAGTTTCGAACCGCGCAGTTTCCTGACCGTTCGAATCTGGTGCCGGATCGCAACGGCTCCGTCCCGGGCGTCACCGGCCGGACCCTTGCCGGCCCGCCCGGTCCCGCCCGATCAGGCGTCGATGAAGACCGGCGTGCCGAGGGGGACGCGGGCGAAGAGGTAGCGCATCGTCGCGTCGGTGGCGCGGATGCAGCCGAGGCTTTCGGCGCCGCCGACCGCGCCCGGGGTGCCGTGGATCGCCAGCCGGTTGCCGCCGATCCAGCCCGCCGGCAGTTCGGCGTACTGGTGGCCGCTCAGCGCCAGCGCACAGCAGCCGTAGTAGGGGCTTTCGTCGAAGCTGACCCCGTCGGTGACCCCGTAGCGACCGGACGGCGTTTCCGTCCCCGGCCCGCCCACGGTGACCTCGAAGCGGCTGACCATCTTGTGGCCGTAGCGGAGCTCGAGGCTGCGCCCGACGAGCGAGGCATGGAGCGAGTAGCGGGTCCAGTAGACGTCGACCTTGGTCGGGTCGCGGGCGATCCAACCGAGCTCCCCGTTCGGCAGCTCCGGCGTCGACACGCCCAGCCAGCCGGGCTTGGTCGCGACCACCGAGTAGGAGACCGGCGAGCCGAATTCGGTCTTGTCGCCGAGCCTGGCGATCGCCGGGCCGTCGGGGGCGGAGCGCAGATCGACCTTCTCCCCGTCACGGATGTGGGCGATCGCGAAGGCGACGCCGTGCGGCGGGCGCTCGGCAAGGGTCGGCACCCGCACCGGACGGGCAGGAGACGGCCTGGGCAGCTTGGCGCCGACCGAGGCGTGCCCCGCCTTCGCCGTGCCGCCGCTCGTCGTGTGGCCACCCGGCACCCGGACGATCACCGTCCTCGTCGGCGACGTCTCGCCGCCTTCGTCGAGCACGCTGAAGAGAAGGGCGAAGCCGGCAACCACCGCCACCGTGGCGGCGAGGACGCCGAGCGCCGTGAGCAATCGATCTTGCACCTCGCCTCCATGGTGGCGCACAGAGCTAAATCCGCGGTCCTTGCGGCCTTCGGGACGGCGCTTGCCGTCCGCTCGGCGCGCAACCATCGACAGTCCTATGACCGCCGTCCTCGCCATCGCCGTCCTGGCCCTCGTCGCCGCCCTCATCTACGTCCTCGTCGGGCGCGAAGCGGAGCCGGCCGCCGAGCCCGACCTCGGGCCCGCGATCCAGGAAGCGACCGCCCAGGTCGCCTCGCAGATGATGTCCAACCTGCTGCAGGCCAACGAGGAGGCGCGCAAGGTCGACGTCGCCAACGCCGAGGCGTCGCTAGACAAGCGCCAGAGCGAGATCGACCGGCGCCAGGCGGAGATCAAGGCCCTCACCGACCGGATCGCCCGCGGCCAGGAGAAAATCGAGGCCGAAGTGCGCAAGCGCGGCGAAGTCGATCTGCAGACCCGCACCCTGCTCGAGCAGGTCGGCCAGACGGTCGGCAACCTGAACTCGGAGACCGCCGGGCTGAAGAAGGCGCTGCGTCAGCCGCAGACCCGCGGCCAGTGGGGCGAGATGCAGCTGCGCCGCTGCATCGAGATCGCCGGGATGACCGAGCACGTCGACTTCGAGCTGCAGGAGACCCTGCGCACCGAAAGCGGCCAACTGCGCCCCGACGCGCGCTTCCTGTTGCCCGAGGGCCGGAGCTTCGTCGCCGACTCGAAAGTGCCCTTCGACGCCTTCCTCGACGCCCAGGAGGCCGAGGACGAGAGCACCCGCCAGGTCCACCTGGCCCGTCACGCCCGCCAGGCCCGCGAGCACGTCCGCAGCCTCAGCACCAAGGACTACCAGGGCCAGTTCAAGGCGGGCGAAACGCCGGACCTGGTCGTCTGCTTCATGCCCAACGAGCCCGCCATGCACACCGCCCTGGCCGCCGACCCGGCGCTGTTCGACTACGCGCTCGAACGCAACGTGCTGCTGGTCGGGCCGACCTCGCTGATCGGCCTGCTGCGGACGATGGAGCTCGGCTGGCGCCAGGAGCGGATGGTCGCCGAGGCGGCCGAGATCGCCGAGGCGGCCGGCACCCTGCACGCGCGCTTCTCGCGGTTCCTCGGCGAGTTCGAGCGGGTCGGCAAGGGCCTGACCACGGCCGCCACCGCCTACGACAAGGCGGTCGGCTCGATGGAGGCCCGCCTGCTGCCCCAGCTGCGCAAGGTCGAGGGGATGGGCGTCGCGCCCGGCAAGGAGATCGAATCGCCGGAGCCGACGCAGATCACCGTGCGCCACATCTCGGCCCCGGAGCTGCGTGACGAGCTGCGCGAGGTCGACGAGGCGACCCGGCCCGCGGACGAGCGCGACGCCGCCTGAGGCGACGGCGGGACTCCCGGCTCGCCGCCCCTCATCTAGGATCAGCGCCGCAGGCGGGAAACCACGATGGAGGCAAGACTTTGGCTGTCGACACCAGCAATCTGACCACTCTCGACGTCGAGCCGGGAACGCTCCCGGAGACGATGGCGGCGTGGGTGATCCGCCAGGAGCGCGAGGGTGAACCGAAAGACGCCTTCCAGCTCGAGCAGATCGAGGTCCCGGAGCCGGGCGCCTTCGAGGTGATCGTGCGGGTGATGGCCGCCGGGGTCAACTTCAACAACGTCTGGGCGGCGCTGGGCAAACCGGTGTCGGTCTTCGGCTACGGCGACCACCCCGAGTACGGCCACCACATCGGCGGCTCCGACGCCTCC
>Ga0134125_10001182_pt1 | contig 32484 bp, 31 predicted proteins | sample KB31751_FD_96464 | JGI IMG/M metagenome (GOLD analysis project Ga0134125, IMG submission 96464) | Terrestrial soil microbial communities with excess Nitrogen fertilizer from Kellogg Biological Station, Michigan, USA - KB3-175-1 | ecosystem: Environmental > Terrestrial > Soil > Unclassified ...
CCCAAGCTCGCCCAGCGAGTGCTCGAGGAGAAGCTCGCCTCCGCGCCCTAGTCTTCCCGCCAGGGCCGCTGCGCGCGCGACTGCTTCCAGTACGCGAGCGAGGCGTTCGGCAATCCAAAATGGTGTTCGGCGGTTTGCTCCACGCGCTGGGGCTCGTGTCGGCCCCCCTCGCGCAGCGCCTCTCGCCGCATCCGCTTCGCCATGCCCAGCGCTTTCTCACCGGCCGGGTCGAGTCGCCGCGCGGCCGCGTCGTTCGCGTCCGCGCCCAGCGTCTCCATCACGTACTCGAACGCCACCGCCATGTGCTTTTCGATGTCGGTGTCCGCGAGGTCCCAGCGGCTCGTGCCGGCGATCACCTGGAACACCCACTGCCAGCTCTGGCTCTCGGTCAGGTGCACCATGCCGCGAAACAGCCGGCGATTGGTGCGCACGCTGAACAGCGTGGGCGACAGGATCGCATCGAGATGCTCGTCACTCGCCGCGTGGTCTCGCAGGATCACGTCGCGCGCCTCGCGCGGGTACGCGTCGCCGAGATGGGTCTCGAACCGGCTCTCCCAGTAGGAGTGCCCGAGGGCGACGGTGCTCGACGTCAACACGAGCTGGCGCGGCACGAAGAAATTGTGCGCGATCGTATCGGCGGCGAGATGCGACAGGTATCCGAGCCCAAACGCGCGCAGCGGGTCGCTCGGCGCGAGATCGAAAATCTCCTGGCCGACGTGCCACGCGTGACAGTGCCGGCCGACCGGCGCGTACTTCTTCGCCATCGACGTGTCGGCGGCGATGTTGCCGTAGAGAAAATCGTAGGGGAAGGCGCGCAGCAGGTCGGCGACCAGCGTGGGGAGTTGATGCAGATTCGTGAGCACCGACTCGCCGAGGAAGATGTGGGTCCCGGGAGTCCAGGCGTGCGCGACACCGGGGAACAGTACCAGCCCGGCCAGCGCGAGCAGGGCGATCGCGCCCACCCGTTTCACCGTCGTTTTTTGCCTTTCAGGAGCTTCTTGCTCCAACGCCAGACCGAGATCCCGCGGCGCACGTCGCGCATCGTCGCCGCCGCGTCGAGCGCGGTCTCCTCCAGCTCCGACTGCATCACTTCGGCGAGCGCGTCCAGATCGGTGAGCCGCTCCTCCGCGGCGTCGGCCGCCCGGATGATGCGATGCCGCACGTCGCGCGAGGTGCCGACCAGCGCGTCGGCTTCGATCTTGATCGAGCCGACCAGCTGTCGCACATCGGAGATCGCGGGACCGGCCAGCTGCTTGATCGCCTTGATCGCGGCGCGCACACCCAGCGCGGCGGCGATGATCGCCGCGGCGGCAACGAGGGCGGCGAGCGCGATGATCGCGAGACTCAGCGCCGACACGACGCCGACCCAGGTCGGAAGCATCACGAAACCTCTGCTTGTCGCGGCGAGGCTGTCAACGGGGTGGCGGCGACGATCGCCTCCCCGACCAGGATCATGATCAGCACGGTCGCCAGCGTTGCCCCCGCAATTCCGCCCCGGACCAGATCGAAGCCGGCGGCGACGGCGAGCGCGGTGCCGCCCTGCCGCGCCGTCTCAAAGCCGAAGTCGGGCGCGAGCCCGTGCAGCGGCGACCACCCGCGCATTCCGCCCAGGCGGACGGTCCCCCAGCGCACGGCGATCCGGACGGCGGCGAGCGCCAGTCCCGCCGGCAGGAGCCAGACCGTCAACGGGCCGAGCAGGGCGCCCGCCAGAATAAGGAAGGTGGCGTAGAGCGGGCGCTCCCAGCGGCTCAACAGCTTGCCGATGACGTGCCGCGTGGCGACGTCCGACGCATTCACCGTGAACGCCGTCGTGAGCCCGCAGACCCAGAATGGGGACAGGCCCGTGGCGTAGGCGAAACCAGCCCCGCTCAGGATCACGCCGAACAGCTGGATCACGATCCCCATCGTGTCGTGCCGGCGGCTCGGACGCAGCAGCCAGGTGCAGAGCGCTCCCAAACCCGCACTGGCAATGAGCGTCGCGACCAGGCCGCGGGTGGGTTGAATGAGCACGAGCGCTGCGCCCGCGGCGAGGGCGCCGACAATCGTGTCGAGCAGGGCCGTGCGGCGCGCGAGCTTGGGGCCGGACCACGCCGCGGACATCGTCGCCGCGGCGGCGAGCGTGAGAATCGCCGGCCACGTCGGCCGCCACGCGTCGGCCAGCGGTGGGACGCTGCGGGCGAGAAACCAGGCGGCGAGCGCGCAGGCCAGCAAGACCGGCAGCGCGAGCGCGAGCCCCATCCACCACACGCGGCGCGGCACGGTGCGCAGCATGCGCCATTCGATGCGGGCGCCGAACGCCGCGCCGATCCAGCCGATCCCGAGCGCGAGCAGCGGCTCCAGGAGATGCATCCCGGTGACGTCGAGCACGCCCAGCCCAGGTCCGAGCAGCGCGCCGAGCAGGACGTACGGCGCGCCCGTCGCCACGAGATCGTTGAACAACGCGGCATACCGCGGAGGGAAGCGGGACAGACGCGTGACGCCGATGCCGGCCACCACGACGAGCGCCAGCGCAAACAGAGGATGCACGGAGGCCAACGTTCGCGAACGCTTGACGCAGGCGCAAGCGTCCCGGTACCTTGGGCCACCTATGCCACCGTCGTTCCGTGTCACGGGGGGGCGCCCACTCACCGGCACGATCCGCCCTGCGGGCAACAAGAACGCGGCCCTTCCGATTCTCGCGGCGACGCTGCTCGCCGACGGTCCCTGCCGCATCGATAACGTCCCGCGCATCCGCGACGTCGAGACGCTGCTCGCCTTGTTGCAGCACGTCGGCGCGAAGGTGCAGTGGCAGGGCGCGAACACGGTCGAGATCGACGCGAGCGGCGCCGAGCCCAAGCCGCTCGATCCGCAGCTGTGCAAAGACATTCGCGCGTCGATTCTGCTCGCCGGTCCCATGCTCGCCCGGTTCGGCCGGGTCACGCTGCCGCCGCCCGGCGGCGACGTCATCGGCCGGCGCCGCGTCGACACGCATTTTCTCGCGCTCGAGCGGCTGGGCGCCGAGATCACCGTCGGCGACCTTTACAAGTTCGAGGGCAAGCTCAAGGGCGCCGACATTTTCCTCGACGAGCCAAGTGTCACGGGCACTGAGAATGCGCTCATGGCCGCCGTCAGCGCCTCCGGCAGGACCACGCTGCGCAACGCCGCGTCCGAGCCGCATGTGCAGGACCTGGCGCGGTTTCTCGCCGGCCTCGGCGCGTCGATCGAGGGCATCGGGTCCAACACGCTGACCATCGAGGGCGGGAAGCCGCTGAAGCCCGCGCCGCACACGATCGGTCCCGATCACATCGAAATTGGCTCGTTCATCGGACTCGCGGCCGTCACCGGCGGCTCGGTCACGATCGACGGCGTGCGCGGCGAAGATCTACAGTCGACGCTGCTGGGATTCGAACGACTCGGCGTGCGGCCGAGGCTCGAGGGGACGAAGCTGATGGTCGACGCCGATCAGGAGCGCCGCATTCGTCCCGACCTCGGCGGCCATGTGCCCAAGCTCGAAGACGGACCCTGGCCCGCGTTCCCCGCCGATCTCATGTCGATCGCCATCGTGGTGGCGACGCAGTGTGACGGCTTGCTGCTGGTATTTGAAAAGTTGTTCGAGTCGCGACTGTTCTTCGTCGACAAGCTCATCGGGATGGGGGCGCGTATCGTGTTGTGCGATCCGCATCGCGCCGTCATCGCCGGTCCATCGCCGCTGCGCGGGCAGGTGGTCGAGAGCCCGGACATCCGCGCCGGCATGGCGATGCTGCTCGCGGCGCTGGCCGCGCAGGGTGATTCGGTGATTCAAAACATCGGTCAGATCGAGCGCGGGTATGAGCACATCGACACTCGCTTGCAAGCGTTGGGGGCGCAGATTGAGCGTCGCAGTTGAAGCGCGTGAAGTACCCGTCGGCGATGCCGCGTTGCCGCGGCTCGAGCTGTCGGAGTGGGCCGAGCGCTATGGTCTCGTCGCGGGAGTCACGACCCGGCCGCTGAGTCTCGGGCTCTGGAGCGATGAGCCCGTGGGGCAGGTGATCGGGCGGTGGCGCGCGTTCCGCACCGCATTCGCGCCGCGCTTTCCGGCGATCGTGCTCGCGCACCAGGTGCACGGGTCCGAGGTCCGGTGGCACGAAGGCCTGCCGGAGGGCTGGCTCGTGCTCGACGGCATCGACGGACACGCGACGAACGACCGCGGGCTGCTGCTCACCATCACCATCGCCGACTGCATTCCGGTCTATCTCGCCGTTCCGCACAAAGGCGCGCTCGCGCTCGTGCATGCCGGATGGCGCGGCACTGTGGGCGGGATTCTCGAGCGTGCCGTCGATCTGCTCAAGAATCGCGCGTTCGCCAGAGCGGGCGACGTTGTAATGCATTGCGGCATAGGTATTTGCGGCGACTGCTATGAGGTCGGGTCTGAAGTGGCCGATCGCTTTGGGAAGGCTGGCGCCACCCATCTCGATCTCCGTGACATCCTCGCGCAGCAGGCGCGCGCGCTCGGCATCCGCGACGTCTCGATCTCGCCCTGGTGCAGCGCCGAAGCACGCGACCGCTTCTTCTCGCACCGGGCCTCCAAGGGTCGCGACGGCCGCATGGTTGCGTACCTAGGACATCCGCGGTAACATTCCGTCCGTGAAGCGGGCGAAGTTCGGCCCGCGCTTTTTTTTATGCTCACTGAAAGTCTCGTCGAGGCCTTTCGAGCCCGCGTGGAGCAGGTGGGGTTCGATCTGGCCGACCTGCGCATCGGCGGTACGCCGAACCGGCCGCTCGTTCAAGTCCGCATTGACTGTCCGCCACGGAAAGTCACGGTCGAAGACTGCAGCCGGGTCAGTCGGGCGCTGGAGCAGTGGCTCGACGCCGGTGGTCCCCTTGGTCATCGCTACGTGTTGGAGGTGTCGAGCCCGGGGATCGAGCGGCCCGTGCGCTGGCACCGGCATTGGGTGCAGTTCGTGGGACGTGATGTGAATGTGAAGTTGGCCGGGATGGGCCGGGTGCGAGCCCGGATCGTCTCGGTCCCGACAACTGAAACGGTGGTGCTCCAGCCCCAGGGTGGCCCGGAGCGCGAATTCCGGTTGGACGACGTCAGAGACGCGCGTTTGGCGTTACCGAGGACTGAGGACTGATGATGGCCAATACCACAGACGTGATTTCCGCCATTCGCGAGCTGACCAACACCAAGCAGCTCGAGCGGACCGAGCTCATCGACCTGCTCAAGGACGGCCTCCACGCCGCCCTGGTCAAACGCTACGGCCCCAACGTCCGGGCCGAGATCGGGATCGATGAGATGAAAGGATCGATCCGGATCGTCGTGCTCAAGACGGTGGTCGAAGCGGTCGAGGACGCCGGCACGCAGATCTCGCTCGAGGAAGCGCGCTACGAGGACCCCGACTTCGAGCCGGGCGACGTCCTGGAAGAAGAGGTGCCGTTCGAGCAGTTCGGGCGCACGGCGGTGCAGGCGGCCAAGCAGCGCATCATCCAGCGCGTGCGCGAGGGCGAGCGCAGCCGGATCCGCGAAGAGTTCGCGGGCAAAGTCGGCGAGCTGCTGTCGGGCGAAGTGCAGCAGATCGAGCGCGGCAAAATCGTCGTGATGCTGAACAAGTTCCGCGAAGCCGAAGCGATCATTCCATATCGCGATCAAAACCATCGCGAGCATTTCCATCAGGGCGACACGATTCGCGCCGTGCTGAAACGGATCGAAGAGACGCCCAAGGGCCCGCGGCTCATTCTGTCGCGCGCCGATCCGCTGTTCGTGAAGGCGCTGTTCAAGCTCGAGGTCCCCGAGATCCAGCAGCAGATCGTCGAGATCCGCGCGACGGCGCGCGAAGCGGGCAGCCGCACCAAGATCGCGGTCTGGTCGCGCGACGATTCCATCGACCCGGTGGGCGCGTGCGTCGGACTCAAGGGCTCGCGCGTGCAGGCCGTCGTGAACGAGCTCAACGGCGAGCGCATCGACATCGTGCCGTGGTCGTCGGACCCCGAGCGCTTCGCCAAGCTGTCGCTCGCGCCGGCGCGGGTGGCGCGCGTGTTCTCCGATCCCGAATCGAAAACGATTCAGGCGATCGTGGACGAGGATCAGCTGTCGCTCGCGATCGGCCGCAACGGCCAGAACGTGCGGCTCGCCTCGGAGCTGACGGGCTGGAAAGTCGATCTCTACTCGAGCCGGGAGTGGCTGGAGCGCGGCGGTGAAGGTCCGTTGTTCGCGCCGCTCCCGCCCACGGATCAGTCGGTCACGCAGGTCGCGCTGACCGAGATGAAGGGGCTGTCGCCCGAGCTGGTGGCGGTGCTCGAGCAGGCCGGGAAGAAGACGCTCCAGGACATTCTCGATCTCGAGCGTGAAGAGGTCGATCAGATTCCCGGGATGACGCCTGATCTCGCCGAGAAGATGATGTCGTTCCTCAACGAGATGACCGAGGACGGCGGCGAAGAGGAAGAAGCGGGCAAGACCGCCACGTGAGCACGAAGCTCACCCGGCTGCTGGGCCTCGGGGTACGGGCAGGCAACGTGGTGATCGGTGTGGCGGGAGTGCGAGCTGGGCTGCAGCGAGGGAAAGTGGCGTGCGTGGTGCTGGCCGCCGATGCCAGCCCGCGCACGGTCGAGAAAGTGGTTCGACTTGCGGAAGCGAAGCGGGTGCCGGTGCTGCGCGGACCGGATGCGAATGCGCTGGGGGCGGGGTTGGGAAAACCGCCGGTGCAGGCAGTCGGTGTGAGCGACCCAGCGTTGGCACGCGGCCTGATAGCGGATAGCGGATAGCGGATAGCCGATAGCGGTTTTCGCCGATAGCGAGGAGTTCAGTGGCAACGACGCGGATCCATGATTTAGCGGCTGAGTTCGGCATCTCCAGCGAGCAGCTGATGGGCATGCTCAAGGAGATGGACATCTTCGTGCGCAGTCATCTGACACCGCTCAAGGACGAGCAGGTGTCGCTGATGCGGGCGCGCTGGGAGCGCGACAAGCGCAAGCAGAAAACGCCCGCCGCGGCGCCCAAGCGCCGCCGCGCGGCGGCGGCCAAAGCCGTCGAGCCGGCCCCTGAGCCCGTGACCGAAGCCCGTCCCAAGCGCCGCCGCCGCACCGCCGCCGAAGTCGCGGCCGCCGACGCCGCCGAAGCCGAGCGTGCCGCCGCCGAAGCCGCGGAAGCCGATCGCGCGCGGCTCGCGCTCGAAACCGCGGCACGCGAGCAGGAAGAAGAAAAGGCCGCGCCGTCGCTCGAAGAGCGCGCCGCGGCGTTGTTCAAGGATCTCGCACCCACGGCGACAACCCAGGCCGACGTGCTGGAGCCTCCACAGGCCCCCGCCGCCGCTTCGCCGCCGATTTTCTCGCCGCCGCCCGCCGCCGCTTCACCGCCGCCCCCGCGGCCGTTCATTCCGACGCCCGTGCGGCCGCGTCCCGTGCCGGTGGCGCGGGGCACGCCGTCCGGCCCCGGAACGACGGTGCCGCCCCGTCCCGTCGCGTCCGCCGCGCCCGGCGCGCCGCCGCTCGACGAGCGCCGCCGCGAGAAGGGCAAGAAACGGAAGAAAGGCAAGAAATCGCTGGTCGATCAGGAAGCGGTCGCGCAGAACATCTCGCGCACGCTCGCGTCGCTGAAGGCGCCCGTCGGCAAGAAGGGCGTCCATCGGCGCGAGGAAGGCCCCACGTTCCGCGAGACGCAGGAGGAGCGGCGTCGTGAGGAGCGCGAGCGCGAGAAGACGCTGGTGCGCGTGACCGAGTTCATCACGGTCTCCGAGCTCGCGAACACCCTGAAAGTCCCGCCGACCCAGATCGTCACCTTTGCCTTCAAGGAGCTCGGGCAGATGGTCACGATCAACCAGCGGCTCGACTTCGACATGATCGAGCTGATCGCGTCCGCGTTCAGCTTCCAGGCGGTGCGCGAAGAGGAGTACGCCACCACCCAAACCGAAGAGACGCAGGACGCCGAGGAGACCCTGAAGCCTCGGCCGCCGGTCGTCACGATCATGGGTCACGTCGACCACGGCAAAACGTCGCTGCTCGACTACGTCCGCAAAGCCAACGTCGTCGCGGGTGAAGCGGGCGGCATCACGCAGCACATCGGCGCGTATCAGGTCACGCTGAAGGACGGCCGCAAGATCACGTTCCTCGACACGCCGGGCCACGAGGCGTTCACCGCGATGCGCGCCCGCGGGGCGCAGGTGACCGATCTCGTCGTGCTCGTCGTCGCCGCCGATGACGCGATCATGCCGCAGACGGTCGAAGCGATTTCGCACGCCAAGAACGCCGGCGTGCCGCTGGTCGTCGCGATCAACAAGATCGATCTGCCGACGGCCAACGTGCAGAAAGTGAAACAGGATCTGCTGGCGCACGGGGTCGTGCTCGAGGAATTCGGCGGCACGACGTTGATGACACCGATCTCGGCGAAGAAGGGCACCAACGTCGACGCGCTGCTGGACCAGATTCTGCTCCAGGCCGAGCTGCTCGATCTCAAGGCCAATCCCGACCGCAAGGCCCAGGGGTCGGTGCTCGAAGCGACGCTCGATCCCGGCAAGGGCGCGATCGCCACGATCCTCGTCCAGAACGGCACGCTGAAGGTCGGCGACGACTTCATCTGCGGCCAGTACTCGGGGCGCGTGCGCGCGATGTACGACGAGCGCGGCGGCACCGAAAGCGAAGTCGGCCCGTCCACGCCGGTCCAGATCCTCGGTTTCGAGGGCGTGCCGGAGGCGGGCGACAGCTTCCTCGCCATGGACGACGCGGCGGCCGCGCGGGACATCGCGCAGAAGCGCCAGCGTCTCGAGCGCGAAGCGCAGCACCGCCGCACCGGCCGGGTGAAGACGCTGGAAGACTTCATGGCCGAAGCGGCCGCCGGCGGCGTCGCCACGTTGCGGATCATCATCAAGGCCGACCAGGGCGGCCCGGCCGAAGCGCTGGCCGACGCGCTGGCGCAACTCTCGACGCCGGAAGTGAAGGTCGAGGTCGTCCACCGCGGCGTCGGCGCGATCACGGAATCCGACGTGCTGCTCGCGCGCGCGTCGGGCGCGATCATCGTCGGCTTCCACGTGCGTCCCGATTCGAACGCGCGCGCCGCAGCCGACCGCGAGCGCGTGGAGATCCGGACCTACCGCATCATCTACGAGGCCGTCGAAGAGGTGAAGCTGGCGATGGAAGGCCTGCTCGCGCCCGAGAAGAAGGAAGTGGTGCTGGGCGAGGCCGAGGTGCGGCAGATCTTCAAGATCGCCAAGATCGGCACGATCGCGGGCTGCTTCGTGCGCAGCGGGGTCATCCCGCGCACGGGGCGCGTCCGCGTGATTCGCAACGGCGTCGAAGCCTACGACGGCACGCTGGCGTCGCTCAAGCGCTTCAAGGACGACGTGCGCGAAGTCCGCGAAGGGTTCGAGTGCGGCATCGGCGTCGAGAATTTCAACGACATCAAAGTAGGCGACTTGATCGAGTCGTATCGCATCGAGGAGATCGCGCGGTCGCTGAGCGCTACTGAGTCGTGATCGTGGGCGTGATGTCCTGGGAGCTGCACCTCCCGGCATGCCAGTCGCTCAAGGATAAGCGGACGATCGTGAAGAGTCTCAAGGATCGGATGCACAACCGCTTCAACGTGTCGGTCGCCGAAACGGCGCATCACGATCTGTGGCAGCGGGCCGAGCTGACCGCGGCCGTCGTCAGCACCGACCGGCGTCACGCCGAGAGCGTGCTGCGCGAAGCGGACAACTTGGTGGCCGGCGCGGATGGCGCGCGGATCGTGGACACCAGCACGAGCTATCTCTGAGATGAAACGACCCAGTCATCGGCCCGAGCGCGTCAGCGAGCTGATCCGGCAGCATGTCGGGGCCTGGCTGACGAGCGAGGTGCGCGATCCGCGGATCGGCTTCGTGACGGTGATCGGCGTCGAAGTCTCGCCCGATCTGTCGCATGCGAACGTGCGCGTGAGCGTGATGGGCACCGAGGAAGAGAAGGCGAAGTCGCTCGAGGGACTCGCGAGCGCGGCGCGCTACCTGCGCGCGCAGCTCGCGCACGAGCTGCCCCTGCGCACGAGTCCCGAGCTGCACTTCCATCTGGACCGCGGGATCGAGCATGCGCAGCGCATCGATCGCGTGCTGAAGGAGCTGAAGGAGTCCGACGACTGAACAACGGCGGGCTGGTGCTGGTCGCGAAGCCGGCCGGCCCCACGTCGCACGATATCGTGGACATGGCCCGCCGCGCGCTGGACGAAAAGCGCATCGGGCATCTGGGGACGCTGGATCCGTTCGCGAAGGGATTGCTCGTGCTCCTCGTGGGACGGGCGACGCGGTTGGCGCCGTTCGCGGCCGAGTGGGCCAAGGCGTACGACGGCGTCATTCGCCTGGGCGTCACGACGGACACGGACGATCTGACCGGGCAGGTGGTGGCGACGGCCCCGTGGACCGGCATCACGCCGGCGCACCTCGCCGACGTCGTCGGCCGGTTTCGCGGGACGTACGAGCAGACGCCGCCGGCGTACTCGGCGGTGAAAGTCGCGGGCGAGCGCGCCTACCGGCGCGCGCGTCGTGGAGAGACGGTGGCGCTGGAGCCGCGCGCGGTCGACATCCGCGAGCTCGAGATCGTCGAAGCGACGCCGCCCGATCTGCAGTTCCGCGCGGTCGTGAGCGCCGGCACGTACATCCGGTCGCTCGCGCGCGACATCGGCGCGGCGCTGGGCTGCGGGGCGCATCTGGCGGCGCTGCGGCGCACGGCGGTGGGGCCGCTCCGGCTGGAAGATGCCGTCGCGCCGGATGGGGTGACGCGGCAGGCCGTGCGGGATGCGAGCATCCTGGTCGCGCACATGCCGCGCCGCGAGGTAGATAAGAAGGAGCGCGACGCCGTGCTGCATGGGCGACCGTTGAAAAGTGAACCGGTGGCCGATACCCGGCAGCCGGTAGCGCTGTTCGACGGCGACGAGCTGCTGGCGGTGGCGGAGCCCGTGGGCGAGCTGCTCAAGCCCCGCGTCGTCGTGGCGGCGGACTGATGTCGACTCGCGGCGCGGTGGTCACCATGGGTACCTTCGATGGCGTGCACCGCGGCCATCATGCGGTGCTCGCGGAGGTGACACGCCGGGCGCGCGCGGGCGGACTCACCAGCGTGCTCGTGACGTTCGAGCCGCATCCGCTCGCGGTGGTGAATCCGGCGGCGGCGCCGAAGCTGTTGACGCTGCCGGAGGAAAAGCGGGCGCTCGTGGCGGCGCAGGGGATCGAGCAGTTCGTGCTCATGCCCTTCACGCCGGCGGTCGCGCAGCTCGACGCCGAAGCGTTCGTGGGCCGGCTTCGTGATACGTACGCGATGCGCGAGCTCGTGATGGGATACGACCATGGCTTTGGGCGCGGGCGCGCGGGCGACGTCGAGCTGGTGCGCCGGCTCGCGCAGCAGCAGGGATTCGGGATGGCGGTCGTCGACGCGGTCAAAGACAACGGCCAGCCGATCTCGTCGACGTTGATCCGGACCGCGCTGGCGCACGGCGATCTCGATGCGGCGGCACGCTGGCTGGGACGCTCGTACGGGATCCGCGGCACGGTGGTCCGCGGCGCGGGGCGGGGCAGAACGATCGGGATTCCGACGATCAACCTCGCGTCGCCCGATACGCGCAAGCTGTTGCCGCCCGACGGGGTGTACGCGGTTCGAGTGAGCGTCGGTGACCAGCGGTACGGCGGGATGATGAATCAGGGCCCGCGGCCGACGTTTGGAGAAGAAAGTCGCACGCTCGAAGTCCATCTGTTCGATTTCGACGGCGAGCTGTATGGAGAAGGAGTCGACGTGGACTGGGTCCGTCGCCTGCGTGCAGTGCAGGCGTTTCCGTCCCGCGACGCGTTGGTGGCGCAGCTGGAGCGCGACCGCCAGGCGGCCCGGGCGGCCCTCAACCGGTAGAGAGACTCGATGGGGAAGATTCGTTCGCGGCTCTATCTGATCGCCGTGCTGGTGGTGGCGAGCATCGCCTCGCTCATCCCCCGCAACGTCACGATGCGTGTGCCCGACAAGGACAGCGGCCGGATGAAGGACACGACGGTGCGGCGCGTCCCGATCAAACTCGGCCTCGACCTGCAGGGCGGTATCCACCTGGCCCTCGAAGTGGATCAGAGCAAGGGCCCCGTCCCCGATTGCGCCGACGCGATTCAGCGCGCCGAGAAAGTCGTGCGCACGCGCATCGACGAGTTCGGCACCACCGAGCCGGTCGTCCAGATTCAGGGCCGGTGCCGGCTGATCGTCGAGCTCGCGGGCGAGAAAGACCCCGCGCGCGCCAAAGGCGTGATTCAGCGAACGGCCTTCCTCGAATTCCGCATCACGGACATGAAGAACACGTTCCGCGACGCGCTCCCGGCGATGGATGCCGCGCTGCGTCGCGCCGGCGTCAAGTCGCGCAACCCGAGCGCGCCGTCGGCGGTGTCGCAGCTGTTCGGCGACACGAGCAAAACGAAGCCGAAAGAGGATTCCGTCGACGCCAATGCGCCCGGCGTATTGTCGTCGCTGCTGTTTCAGGGCCAGCTCCCGGGGGAGTTCCTGGTCCCCGAAGAGCAGTGGCCGCTGGTCGACAGCCTCGTGCAGCGTCCCGACGTCAGCAGCCAGATGCCGCGGGGCATCGAGCTGCGCTGGGGCGCCGCCTCCGAGTCGCGCGGCGCGCGGGCCTATCGCGCGCTGTATGCGGTGGACGCGCGGCCGATCATCACCGGCGAAGAGCTGGTGAAGGCGAACGCGCGCCGCGACCAGGTCACGAACCAGTCGATCGTCACGTTCCAGCTGAGCCGCCGCGGCGGCCGCAAGTTCGGCCAGGAGACGGCGCGGCACGTCGGCGATTACATGGCGATCATCCTCGACGGGCGCGTGCAGGGCCAGCCGCCCGTGATCCGCAGCCAGATCAACGCCAACGGCCAGATCGAGCTCGGCACCAAGCCGCTGCAGGAAGCGAGCGACCTCGCGCTGGTGCTGCGCGCCGGCGCGCTCCCGGCGCCGCTCACGATCGTCGACGAGCGCGCGATCAGCGCGACGCTCGGCGCCGATTCGATTCATGACGGCATCGTCGCCGGCATCGTCGGGGTGCTGTTGGTCATCGTGATCATGGTCGGCTACTACAAGATGTCGGGGGCGCTCGCGGTCGCCGCGCTGACGCTCTACTGCCTGTTCACCCTCGCCGGGCTCGCCGCGTTCGGCTTCACCCTGACGCTGCCCGGGCTCGCCGGATTCGTGTTGTCGATCGGCATCGCCGTCGACGCGAACGTGCTGATCTTCGAGCGCATCCGTGAGGAGCTGGTCCACGGCAAATCGCTCCGGCTGGCGGTCGATGACGGCTTTCTGCACGCGATGAACGCGATCGTCGACTCCAACGTCAGCACGGTCCTGACGGCCTTGATCCTGTACGCGGTGGGAACCGGACCCGTGCAGGGCTTCGCCATCACGCTGATCATCGGCATCATCGCCTCGATGGTGTCCGCGATCTTCGTCGTGAAGACCCTCTTCCTCATGTGGCTGAACCGGCGGCCCGACATGGTCACCCTGAGCATCTGATGATCAGACTCTTCGCGAACGCGAATTACGACTTCATCAAATGGCGCCGCGTGGCATTCTCGCTCACGGGGGCCATCATGCTGGTCGGCGCCGTCTTCCTGGCGACGCGCGGCCTCAATTACAGCATCGAGTTCACCGGCGGGACGTCGGTGCAATTCGAAGTCGCGCACCAGGTGGAGACGGCGAAGATCCGCGCGGCGCTGGACAACGTGGGCCTGAAGGGCGCCGACATCTACAACTTCGGGTCCGACACCTCGTACGTCGTGCGCGCGCGACTCGGGAACAAAGCGTCCGAGGGCGACGCGGGCACCCAGGCGGTCGCCGATTCCGTCGCGCATGCGCTCGACCAGAGCGTCGGCGCGGGCCAGTACCACATCGCGCAGCGCCAGTCGGTCGGCCCCAAGGTCGGCCGCGAGCTCCAGGGAAAGGCGCTCATGGCGATTCTGTTGAGCTTCGTCGTGACGCTGATCTACCTGGCGGTCCGGTTCGAGTGGCGCTTCGGCCTCGCGGCCGTCATCGCCACGGCGCACGACGTGGTCGCGACCGTCGCGTTCATCAGCGTGATGCACCTGGAAGTCAGCCTCGTGGTCGTCGGCGCCGTGCTGACGGTGGTCGGCTATTCGCTGAACGACACGATCATCATCTTCGACCGGGTGCGCGAAAACCTGCGCAAGTACCGGCGTCAGAATCTGTACGAGATTCTGAACCTCTCGATCAACGAGACGCTGCCGCGCTCGGTGCTGACGCACGGCACGACGATCGCGACCACGCTGTCGCTGCTGCTGCTCGCGGGCGAGGTGATCCGGCCGTTCGCGTGGGTGATGTCGTTCGGCATCTTCACGGGCACCTTCTCGTCGATTTACATCGCGGCGCCCGTGCTGCTCTGGATCGAAAAGCGCTGGCCCGGGGAAGACGCCCGCGGCGCCCGCGCGTTCGATCCGCGCGCGACGGCCGCCGCCGCGGCCGCGCAGCCGCTCGCGCCGCCGCGCCCGCCCCGCACGCCCCAGCCCACGCGGTAGCGACACGGCCCGTGGCGTCCCCGTACCTGGTGGATACCCATTGCCACCTCGGCGACGCTGCATTCGATCCCGACCGGGAGGACGTGCTGACCCGGGCCCGGGCGGCCGGCATCGGCCACGTCGTCGCGATCGGGGAATCGCTCGCGGGCAGCGAGCGCGCCGTCGCCCTCGCGCGCGGCCGGCAGGGACTGTCCGCCACGGCAGGGGTCCATCCCCACGAAGCGCGCGAATGGTCGCCGGCGACTGCGGCGCGCGTCCGCGAGCTTCTCGCGGCCCCGGAAGTCGTCGCCGTCGGCGAAACGGGGCTCGACTACCACTACCTGCATGCGCCGCGGGAATCGCAGCGGGCCGCGTTCGAGGCGCAGCTCGCGTTCGGGGTCGAGCTTGGCAAGCCCGTGGTCGTCCATAACCGGGAATCCGATGCCGACATGGCCGCCATCCTGCGCGGGTTCGAAAACGCGCCGCCGGTCGTCGTATTGCACAGTTTTTCTTCCGGCGACGAGGTGTGGGACGCCGGCCTCGGCATCAATGCATATTTCTCGTTCAGTGGCATGATCACATTCAAGAACTGGAACCGGACCGACCGTCTGTCCGCCTGTCCGCCGGACCGCCTGTTAGTCGAGACCGATTCGCCCTATCTCGCGCCCGTGCCGCACCGGGGCCGGCGCAACGAGCCCGGCTTCGTGCGCGATGTCGCGGAGCGGGCGGCCACGCTGCGCGGGGAATCGCTCGCGGTCCTGACGCAGCGCACCACCGACAACGCGCGGCGCTGCTTCGGCGCGCGGATCGATTCCACGCTATGACAACGATGACCAAGGTCCCTTCCGATATCGCGATCGCGCAGGCCGCGACGCTGCGCCCGATCCGCGACGTCGCCGAGGAGCTCGGGTTAGCGGAGGACGAGCTCGAGCTCTACGGCAAATACAAGGCGAAGATTTCGCTGCGCGCGCTCGCGTCGCGCCCCGCGAAGGGCCGCCTGGTCTTGGTGACCGGCATCAATCCCACGGCCGCCGGGGAAGGCAAGTCCACCGTCACGGTCGGCGTGACGCAGGCGCTGCGGAAGCTCGGCAAGAACGCGATCCTCGCGATCCGCGAGCCGTCGCTCGGCCCGGTATTCGGCGTGAAGGGCGGCGCGGCGGGCGGGGGATACGCGCAAGTCGTGCCGATGGAAGACATCAATCTCCATTTCACCGGCGATTTCCACGCGATCGCGAGCGCGCACAATCTGCTCTCCGCGCTGCTCGACGCGCACCTGCATCATGGCAACGCGCTCGGCCTCGACGTGCGTCGCATCACCTGGCCGCGCACGATGGACATGAACGATCGCGCGCTGCGCAACATCATCGTCGGGCTCGGCGGGTTGAACGGCGGCCCGATGCGCGAGGAGCGGTTCGTCATCATCCCCGGCTCGGAGATCATGGCGATCCTGGCGCTGTCGACGGGAATTCAGGATCTCGAGGAGCGGATTTCGCGCATCATCCTCGGGCTGCGGCCGGACAAGAGCGCGGCGCGCGCCAGCGACCTGAAGGCGCAAGGCGCGATGACGCTGCTGCTCAAGGACGCGATCAATCCGAATCTCGTGCAGACGCTCGAGGGCGGCCCCGCGCTCGTGCACTGCGGCCCGTTCGGCAACATCGCCCACGGCTGCAATTCGGTCGCGGCGACGAAGCTCGGTCTGGCGCTCGCCGACATCGTGCTCACGGAGGCGGGCTTCGGCGCCGATCTGGGGGCGGAGAAGTTCTTCGACATCAAATGCCGCTTCGCCGGGCTCAAGCCGGAAGCCGCGATCATCGTGGCGACGGTGCGCGCGCTCAAGATGCATGGCGGGAAAAAGAAGGATCAGCTGATCGCGCCCGATGTCGCCGCGGTGCAGCGGGGCGCGGAGAATCTGCGCCGCCATATCCGCAACGTGAAGAAGTTCGGCGTGCCGGTGATGGTGGCGCTCAACCGCTTCATCACCGATGGCGACGAGGAAGTCGACGCGGTGAGTGCCATCGGCGCCGCCGAAGGGGTCGACGTGGTGCGCTGCGACGTCTGGGAGAAGGGCGGAGCAGGCGGCATCGCGGTCGCGGAATCGCTGCTCGGATTGCTGAAGTCCGGCAAGTCGGCGTTCAAGCCGCTGTACGATGAGCGCCGGCCGATTCGCGAGAAGATCGAGACGATCGCGCGGGAGATCTATGGGGCGGGCGGCGTCGGTTTCGCGCCGGCCGCCGAGCGCCAGCTCGAGCTGTTGACCAAGCTCGGACTCGGGGAAACGCCGGTGTGCATGGCGAAGACGCAGTATTCGTTCTCCGACGACGCGACGCTGCTGGGCGCGCCGAGCGGCTTCACGTTGCATGTGCGGGACATCCTGCCGTCGGCCGGCGCCGGCTTCGTGGTCGCGCTCGCCGGCGACATCATGACGATGCCGGGGCTCGGCAAGAGCCCGGCGGCCGAGCGGATCCGCTTGAATCCCGACGGCACCATCGAGGGCCTGTTCTAATGCGCGTGATTGCGACGGACGGAGCGCCCAAGGCGATCGGTCCCTACAGCCAGGCGATCGCCACCGACGCACTCGTCTTTACGGCGGGCCAGGTCGCGCTCGATCCCAAGAGCGGCGAGATGGTCGGCCGGACGACGGCGGAGCAGACCGAGCAGGTGTTCGCGAATCTGAAAGCGGTGCTGGCGGCGGCGGGGACGTCACTGGCCGGCGTCGTGAAGACGACGGTATACCTCGCCGACATGGCCGACTTCGCGCAGATGAACGAGGTCTACGCGAAGCATTTCGGCGCGCACAAACCGGCCCGCTCGACGGTGCAGGCGGCCGGCCTTCCCAAGAACGCCCGCGTCGAAATCGACGTCATTGCCATCAAGGGCTAGCGGACCAGAGGGAGCGGATCGGGCCTGGTGGCCTGACCAGTCTTCAAAACTGTTTGGGCCCCTACCGGGGCTCGGTAGGTTCGATTCCTACACGCTCCCGCCAGCACCTTTTTGCACTAGTTGACTTTCCAATCGCCATTCCAAATTTGGTAGCCCCGCAATCAACGGGCTGAGCGATGGCCACATCACAATGGGCGCGGCTGCGCGCCAACGAACCAAGCCACCTGCGGCGCGGTGCCTGGTACCGCGTCGTCAAACTGACGGCGGCGGAAGCCGTGCTCGACGTGCACGGCAAGCCGACGTCGTTTCCACGGCAATCGCTCGACATTCAGGCGGAGCGGCCGAAGCAGTGGGCGGTGGTCCCGCGGCCGCCGCGATCGCCGCGCCTACCCCAGAGCTGGGGCGAGCGCTATGCCGTGTGCCCCAATTGCCGCGAGCGCGCGCGCATCGACGAGCGCGTGCCGAGCATGCGCTGTCCCAAGTGCAACGGACACTTCGAGATCGGCTGGGACAACACCTGACTGTTCCGGACAGCGCCGACTTGTATATTGTGGCCCCCGCGCCCGGCACTTTCACGTTCCGCACAGGAGCGTCGGATGGCTATGATGTTCGCCCGGATTCAGGCCGATGTCCCGGTGAAGCTCCGCCGTGGTGCGTGGTATCGCGTGCTCAAACTCGATGACTTACAAGCAACCATCGAAGTCAATCGGCGCCCGATGAGCGTGCTGCGCGCCTGGCTCGAGTTCAAAGAGCGGCCGCCGCAGCGCTGGGGAATTGCCGAAGGATCCAAGGAAAACCGCAAAGTCCCGCCGCATCTTCGGGGAACCTACGGCGTCTGCCCCAACTGCCGCGCGCGTGCGCCCCTGCCCAAGAAACAGGTCCGCGCGCTCGAGTGCGCGCGCTGCCGCCAGGAATTCGAGATCGACTGGGGGGAAGTGACTGCCGTCACGACGAAATAATCGCCGGCGGGTGACTCCCGTCACCCCGAAAAAGGCAGGGCCTTCTTACTATTGCCCTCCCTTCGACGCATGAGGGTCTTACCGATGGTCTGGGCCCGTTTGCAAGCCGATGTCAACTGCAACCTGCGCCGCGGTGCGTGGTATCGCCTGATCAAGGCGCAGGGCCTGGCAGCACTGGTTGATGTGAAAGGGACTCCCGTACCGGTCGTCCGTGCCTTCCTGCAGATGTCGAATACTCCGCCTCGCAAATGGACCGTCGTCACGCGGCCCCGCAACGTGCCGCGCTCGGTGCAGATCAGTGAGTACTATGCCGTCTGCCCGGCGTGTCGCGACCGCGTGCCGCTGCGCGGCAAACCGAGCCGGATGATGTGCGGCCGGTGCTCGGTCGAATTCGTCGTCAATTGGGACGAGAACTATCTCCAGCAGACCTGATCGTCCCGCGTAGTCGACGCGAAGACACACCCACGGCAGACGAGATGATATCTTGTCTGCCGTCGTGCTTCATGCCCATGTCATCATCAATCCCGCCGCGGGACGCGGCGCAGCGCGGCGCGCGGAGTCGGTCGTGGCGCGCGCGTTTCGCGCCCAGGGCTGGGCCGTCGACGTCGTCCGCACCGAGGGCCCCGGACACGGCCAGGACCTGGCCGCCGAGGCGGTGAGCCAGGGCGCAAAGCACATCATCGCCGTGGGGGGCGACGGCACCGTGCACGAAGTCGCGAACGGCCTGCTCCGCAGCGATACCGACGCCGCCCTCGGCGTCGTGCCGGTCGGCTCGGGAAACGACTTTGCGAAGGTTCTCGGCCTGTACGGCTGCGACCCCATCCAGGCCGTCGCCCGGCTGGTCACCGCCAAGTCGCGCCGCTTCGACGCGGGCCGGGTGCTGGGCGAGTGGTTCGTCAACAGCGTGGGATTCGGGTTCGGCCCGGCGGTCGTGCAGACGCGCAACCGCATGACCCATCTTCGCGGCTTTCTTTCATATCTTGTTCCCATCGTGCGGACGTTCTTCACGTTCGAGCCGCCCGTGTTCGACATTGCCGCGCCCGGATTTCGGGAGCGGGGGTACATGATGATGGTCGAGGTCTGCAACGGGACGACCGCGGGCGGCAGCTACCGGTTTGCCCCCGACGCCGATCCGACCGACGGTAAAATGGACGTGTGTGTCATCCGGCGCGTGTCGTTGCCGCGCTTTCTCCTCGCGATTCCGCGCGTGATCGGTGGGACGCATACGACGATGCGCGAAGTCGCGATGGTCAAGACCGCGAAGCTGGTCGTGCGGGCGCCGGAGCAGCCGCTGCTGGTGCATGTCGATGGAGAGCTGCGGGAACCGGGAACGAATGAATGCACCGTGGAATTGGAGCGCGGGAGACTGAACGTGCTGGTGGCTCGATGAGGCGGTTCGGCGGTTGGGCGGTTTGGCGGTTTGGGGTAGCGGTGGTCTTTCTAACCGCCACACCGCCAAACCGCCTAACCGCTCAGGACACCACCGCCGTGCGAGACACGGTGCATAAAAGCGTCCGTCCCATGGGAGCCTTCTGGCGCTCCTTCCTGATTCCTGGCTGGGGCCAGGCGGTCACCGGTCGCACCACTACCGGCGCCGCGTTCGTCGCGTGGGAAGGCGTGACGGCGATGATGACGCTGAAGGCGCAGCAGGAAGCCAATTACTTCAAATCGATTCACTCGGCGAATTACGATTTGAAAAAGCAAGAGGTGCAGGACTGGGCCGTGCTGTGGGTGTTCAACCACCTCTTCGCCGGCGCCGAAGCGTACGTCTCGGCGCACCTGCGCGATTTCCCTCCCGATCTCAAGGTCCGCGCCTACCCGGGCGGTATCGGCGTCTCTTTTCCCATTCATGAATAAAGCCCCGCTCGGGGTTTTTGATTCCGGAATCGGCGGGCTGACCGTCGCGCGCGCGCTGTTCGAGCGGCTGCCGCGCGAAGCGGTGATCTATTTCGGCGACACCGCGCGCGTTCCGTACGGTCCCAAATCTCCCGACACGGTGCGCCGCTACAGCGCCGAGATTCTCGCGTTCCTGTTGAAGCGCGGCGTGAAAGCGGTCGTGGTGGCGTGCAACACGAGTACGGCGCACGCCCTCAATCACTTGAAAGAGCAATCGCCGGTCCCGGTCGTCGGGGTGATCGAGCCCGGCGCGCGCGCGGCCGTCGCCGCGACCCGGACCGGCGTCATCGGCGTGATCGGGACCGCGGGGACGATCGCGAGCGGCGCCTACGAGCGCGCGATCAAAGCGCTGCGGCCCGACGCGCGGGTGCACGGGCAGGCGTGCCCGTTGTTCGTGCCGCTCGTCGAAGAAGGGTGGTTCGACCATCCGGCGGCCGAGCTGATCGCGCGCGAGTATTTGGAGCCGCTCCAGCGCGCGAAGGTCGACGTGCTCGTGCTCGGCTGCACGCACTACCCGTTGCTCAAGCCGCTGCTCGCGCGCGTCATGGGGCCCGAGGTGAAGCTGGTGGATTCCGCCGAAGAGACGGCGACGGCGGTCGCGCGCGAGCTGGAGCGGCTAGACCTCCAGTCGAACGGAGCGGGGGGCCACGATCATCGCTTCGTCGTGTCGGACGACGAGCCGCACTTCCGGAAGGTCGGCGCGATCTTCCTGGGGGAGAAACTCAAGCAGGTTGAAGTCGTCCAGCTGTAAACTGCTTCAATTCGGGTGTCCCTTCCTTATTAATCACCGCGTAGCGCCCGCCGTCCAAAAACGCCCCGGGATTGAGGTAACTCCGGCCGTCCGCCTGGCGGTCGATCACGGGGCGGTGCGTGTGCGCCATGATCACGAGGTGGACGTCGGGATGACGCCCCAGGAAGTCGGCGGCCCAGAGCCGCTGCGCCGCGGCGGCGCGGTCCAGCACGGCGCCGTCCTTCGTATTGTCGGCCAGATGGCGCGAGAACAGGTCGGCGATCCAGAAGCCGATGGTCGGATGCAGGACCCGAAACACGGCGACCGTGAGCGGATGGCGGGTGAATCGGTGCATCACTTTGCCGCTCCAGTGCTGCTCGGTCAGTCCGTCCCCATGCGCGAGGAACGCGCGATGCCCCCCCAGGTCGAGCTCCGCCTCGCCGCCGTAGAAGGCGATCCCGAGGTCGCGGGTGAAGAAGGAGCCGCCCCAGCGGTCATGATTGCCCCCCACGAACGTGATCGGAATGCCGCGGGCTCGAATCTCCTGGAGCTTCGCGACCGTGGCAAAATGCTTGCGGGGGATGACACTCTGGTATTCGAACCAGAAATCGAAGAGATCGCCCATCAGGACGAGATGGTCCCCGGGCTGGGGGATCGCGTCCAGGAACGAATGGAAGGCAGATCCCACGGCGGCGGGCACCTGGCCGAGGTGCGCGTCGGCCACGACGATCACTCGCGACGTGCTAGGTGACGACACGGCCCAAGCTTAGGAACCTGGAAGCACGCACGCAAGCACATTAGAGTACGACGATGCCGCTCTCGAAGAAGATCGCAATCGGTGCCGCTTGCCTGATGATCGTGGGGGTTGCGGGATTTCGCGTGTCCGGCGGCCCGGCCAGGGGGTGCAGGCTGCGCCTGGGAAACGCGCGGGCGGCGTGCTATCAGCGGTTCTTCACCAGCCGCTTGGTCAGCAATGGGGTCGCGGGCGCGGTTGCGATTCTGGACACGCTGTCGCAGCACGATCGTGACGTCTCGCGCCGCGCGCACGAGTACGCGCACGGCATCGGTATCGAAGCGTACATGCGCTATCCGGACATCGTGTCGACGTTCACCGCGTGCGGCGATCGCGCCGCTTCGGGATGCCGGCACGGATTCATCCAGGGCTATTTCGAGGCGCGCCAGCAGGTGACGACACCCGAGATCGAAGCGTTCTGCCGGCCGTTCAAGGAGCCGAGCGCGACGCGCTGGATCCTGTTCCAGTGCGTGCATGGCATGGGGCACGGGCTCGCGATGTTCTACGATCACAACCTGCCGCAGGCGCTCGCGATGTGCGATCAGCTCGGCGATGCGTGGGATCGTGAATCCTGTTATGGTGGGGCCTTCATGGAAAGCGACATGAACGCGATCGCGCCGCATCATCCGGCCAGTGAGCTCGCCGCCCACTCGCACCACGGGCATGGGGCGTTCACGGCGATCGATCCGGCCGATCCGCTGTACCCCTGCTCGAAAATGGAAGACCGCCATCTGCGCGCCTGTTTCGAGATCCAGACGGCCGTCATTCTGTACTTGAATCACGGCGACATCGGCGCCGCCGCCCGCACGTGCGATCGCGCGGTCGTGCCGATGCGCGACGATTGCTACCGCAGCCTGGGCCGCGACATCACGTCCTACTCGCTGCGCGATCCCGAAGAATCGGCCAGGCTGTGCGGGCTGGGCAGCGCGGAGTATCAGCCGGCGTGCTACGTGGGCGTGGCGAAAGCCCTGGTCGACTGGACGGCGAGCACCGGCAACGCCTTCACGTTCTGCGGCATCGTCGCCGCCCGAAGCGCCGCCGGCCTCACCGCATGCTACGGTGCCGTCGGCGAGCAGATCGCGGCGCTCTACGGCGCGCGCCAAGCGCGCGAGCAGGAGTGCGCCCGTGTCGGCCTCGCGCCGGCAGTCGACGCCTGCCGCAAAGGAGCGCAGCTGTGACGGCCCCGCGACAGCGCTACGTCACGGTCGGCGTGACGGCGCTCGTCCTGGTTGCGGGTGGGTTTGCCGTGACGAAGATGATCGCCAAGCCGTCGGGCATCGGCGCCGAGTGTGAGAAGCGCGGGGGCGACGATCGGCAGACCTGCTATTCACAGCTCCTGTCCGCGCGCCTGAACGGGCACGGCCTCGCCGATGCGGTCACGACGCTCGACAAGCTCGCGACGACACACCCCGACGTGGCGGAGCATGCGCACGAGTATGCGCACGGCATCGGCATCGAGGCCTACGGGAAATCCCAGGATATCGTGAACACCTTCGCGGCGTGCGGGGACGGGTACTCGTCCGGCTGCCGCCACGGCGTCATTCAGGCCTATTTCGAATCACGGCAGCAAGTCACGCAGCCCGAGGTCGAGGGGCTGTGCCAGCCGTTCAAGGGCTCGAGCCAGAGCCGGTGGGTGCTGTTCCAGTGCGTGCACGGGATGGGCCATGGGCTGACGATGTTCCACGGGCACGATCTGCCGCGCGCGCTCGTCGACTGCGATCTGCTCTCCGACGGCTGGGACCGCGAGTCGTGTTACGGCGGCGCATTCATGGAGAGCATCATCAACGCGACGACGCCGCATCACCCGGCCTCGCAGCTCGCCGCGCATAGCCATCACCACATGAGCGCGACGACCTTCAAGGCGATCGAGCCGAACGATCCGCTGTATCCCTGCTCGATCATGGCGGACCGCTACCTGCACGCCTGTTACCAGATGCAGACGTCGGTGATGCTGAATCTGAACCACGGGGATATCGGCGACGCGGCCAAGTCGTGCGAGCGCGCGCCGGCGCGGATTCGGGACGTGTGCTTCCAGAGCCTGGGCCGCGATGCGACGTCCTATACGGCGCGTGATCCGCAGAAGACGGCCGATCTCTGTCGCAAAGCGAGCGAGCCCAATCGCCCGGCCTGCTATTTCGGCGCCGTGAAAGCGCTGGTCGACTGGACCGCGACGACCGAAACGGCGTTCCCATTTTGCAAGGTCGTGGCCAACGAAACCGGCGGACCGACCTGCTATCAGGCGCTGGGGGAGGAGATCGCCACACTGCTCGCCGGCGCCGCGGAGCGCGAGCAGCAATGCAGCAAGGCCGAGGAGCCGTGGGCGGTCGAAGCATGCCGCCATGGGGCTGGTATTCCCTCATCGCGTTGACTTTTCCAGCAGCGCTCAACATTCTCCGCCATCATGAAGGCGCTGTCTGACCGGCTCCGGACGGTTCCCGTTCGTCCAGTGCAGAAGGACGATCGCAATCCCGGAATGCCTCTCGATCTCGACGTCATCCGCGCGCTGCGGGTCAATCGCAGCGCGGTCGAGCGTCGCGCCGCCACGATCCCCACCCGCCGCACCGTAAAGAAGGAATGGCAGGCCGCGTGGCTGCTGCGCGCGATCACCTGCATGGACCTCACGACGCTGCAGGGTGACGACACGGCGGGCAACGTGCAACGCCTCTGTGCCAAGGCGCGTCGTCCGCTGCGGCCCGACCTCGTCGAGGCGCTCGGTGTCGCCCATCTCGACATCAAGGTCGGCGCGGTGTGCGTCTATCACGCGCTGGTACCCACCGCCGTGGCCGCGCTCGAGGGCTCGGGCATTCCAGTGGCCGCCGTGTCGACCGGCTTTCCCGCGGGGCTGAGCCCCTTTGCGCAGCGGCTCGAGGAAGTGCAGGCGTCGGTCGCGGCCGGCGCGCAGGAAATCGACATCGTCATTACCCGAGCCCACGTGCTGACCGGCGACTGGCCGGCGCTGTACGCCGAAGTCCGCTCGTTCCGCGACGCCTGTGGCCGGGCGCACATGAAAGCAATTCTTGGCACGGGCGAGCTGGCGACGCTGACGAACGTGGCGCGGGCCAGCATGGTCGCGATGATGGCGGGCGCGGACTTCATCAAGACGTCCACCGGCAAGGAGCCCGTGAATGCGGTGCTGCCCGTCGGGGTCGTGATGACGCGGATGATCCGCGAATACGAGACGCGGACGGGGTACGCAATCGGATTCAAGCCGGCCGGCGGTATCCGCGCCGCGAAGCAGGCGCTCGACTGGCTGATCCTCATGAAGGAAGAGCTCGGCGATCGCTGGCTCCGGTCGGCGCTGTTCCGCCTGGGCGCGAGCGCACTGCTCACGGACATCGAGCGCCAGCTCGAGCATTTCGTGACGGGCCGCTACGCCGCCGCCCACCGCCACCCGATGGTGTGATGACGACCGTCGCCAAGATCTTCGAAACGATGGAGTACGGGCCGGCGCCCGAGAGCGCCAGTCCCGCGCTCGACTGGATCAAACAGCACGACAACGGGCGGTTCGGGCACTACATCGGCGGACGCTGGGTCGCGCCTTCCGAGGGGCAGTACTTCGAGACGATCAATCCGGCGACGAAAGCCGTCCTCGCCACAGTGGCGCAGGGAAGCAAGACCGACGTCGACGCCGCCGTCGCAGCGGCAAACGGAGCCGCGGCGGCGTGGGCCGGACTTCCGGCGCACGCGCGCGCCCGCTACCTGTATGCGCTCGCGCGCGAGGTGCAGCGCCACTCGCGGCTGCTGGCGGTGCTGGAGAGCCTCGACAACGGCAAGCCGATTCGCGAGACGCGCGACCTCGATATCCCGCTCGTCGCCCGCCATTTCTATCATCACGCGGGCTGGGCCCAGCTGCGCGAGACCGAATTCCCGGGCTACGTGCCCGTGGGCGTCGTGGGCCAGATCATTCCGTGGAACTTCCCGCTGCTCATGGTGGCCTGGAAAGTCGCGCCCGCGCTCGCGGCCGGAAACACCGTGATCCTGAAGCCCGCCGAGTTCACGCCGCTCACCGCGCTGTGCTTTGCGGAGATCGCGCAGGCCGCCAACCTGCCGGCGGGCGTGTTCAACGTGGTCACCGGTGAGGGCAGCACCGGCAAGGCGCTCGTCGAGCATCCCGATGTTCACAAGATCGCGTTCACCGGATCGACGGAAGTCGGCCGCGTCATTCGCAAGGCGACGGCCGGCAGCGGCAAGAAGCTGACGCTCGAGCTCGGCGGCAAGAGTCCGTTCATCGTGTTCGATGACGCGGATCTCGACAGCGTCGTCGAAGGGGTGGTTGACGCGATCTGGTTCAATCAGGGGCAGGTCTGTTGTGCCGGCTCGCGCTTGCTGGTCCAGGAAGGCGTCGCCGACCGGCTGACACAGAAGCTGCGCGCGCGCATGGAGAAGCTGCGCGTGGGCTCGCCGCTCGACAAAGCGGTCGACATGGGGGCCATCGTCGCGCCGGTGCAGCTCGAGCGAATCCGCGGCCTGGTCGATCAGGGCGTCCAGGAAGGCGCCAAGATGTGGCAGCCGTCCTGGGCGTGTCCCACCGAAGGCTACTTCTATCCGCCGACGCTGTTCACCGAGGTGTCACCCGCGGCCACCATCGCGCAGGTCGAAATCTTCGGCCCGGTGCTCGTGTCCATGACGTTCCGCACGCCGAAGGAAGCGGTCGAGCTCGCGAACAACACGCCGTACGGCCTCGCGGCCAGCGTGTGGTCGGAGAACATCAATCTCGCGCTCGACGTCGCGCCGAAGATCAAGGCGGGCGTCGTCTGGATCAATTCGACCAACCTGTTCGATGCAGCCGCGGGGTTCGGCGGGTATCGCGAGTCGGGTTTCGGCCGCGAGGGTGGGCGGGAAGGGATGTGGGAGTACTTGAAACCGGCATGGGAAGAGGGAAGGGGGACGGGGGAAGGGTACAGTGCGCCACGGGCGGCATCGGCGCACGGAGGCACCCTTCCCCCGATCGATCGGACTTACAAGCTCTTCATCGGCGGCAAGCAGGCGCGACCCGACCAGGGCTACAGTCGCAAGATCGTCGGGCCCGACGGCCGCACGCTGGGCGAAGTCGCGGATGGTAATCGCAAGGACATTCGAAACGCGGTCGAGGCGGCGCACGCGGCCGCGGCCTGGGGACGGGGCAGCGGGCATATGCGCGCCCAGATCCTCTACTATATCGCCGAGAATCTGGCGACTCGTGCCGACGAGTTCGCGGCGCGCGTGGGACGCGCGGAGCTCGACGCGAGTGTCGCGCGGCTCTTCACGTACGCCGCCTGGGCCGACAAATGGGATGGCGCGGTGCATCACACGCCGATTCGCGGCGTCACCCTCGCGATGAACGAGCCGGTCGGCGTGCTGGGCATCGCGGCGCCGGATGAATTCCCGCTGCTTGGTTTCGTCTCACTCTTCGCACCGGCGATCGCCGTCGGCAACACGGTGATCGTCATCCCGTCGGAGCCGCAGCCCATCGCCGCGACCGAGTTCTACTCGGTGCTCGAGACCTCGGACGTGCCCGATGGTGTGATCAACGTGATCACCGGTGCCAAGGACGCGTTGATCAAAGTCCTGGCCGAGCACGACGACGTGGACGGCGTCTGGTACTTCGGCAATGCCGCCGGCGTGAAGGCCGTCGAGCTCGCATCCGCCGCGAACATGAAGCGGACCTGGGCGACCGCGAAGACCCGCGATTGGCTCGACGCGCGCCAGGGGGAGGGGCGCGAGTTCCTACGCCGCGCCTCGGAAGTGAAGAACATCTGGATCCCCTACGGCGAATAATCCTTCGCTGATCAACGCGGTTCTGCACCGCGTGAATTATTCCGAAACCGACCAGATGGGGTTCGTTTACCACGCGAACTATCTCATCTGGATGGACATGGCGCGGACGGAACACCTGCGCGAGCGGGGGATGTCCTACAAGCAGCTGGAAGACGAAGGCACCTACCTGACCGTGACAGATGTGCACATTCGGTACCGCCAACCGGCGCGTTATGATGATATGATTCGCATCCGCTGCTGGATTCGGGATCTGGCGTCGCGGCGGGTGATTTTCGGATACGCGATCGAGCGGGCGGAGACGGACGAGCTGCTCGCCACCGGTGAGACGTCGCTGATCGCGCTGAACCCACAACAGACTCTTTCGCGCATTCCGGAGCACGTGAGTGAGCTGCTCAAACCCACGGCGGACCCGGTTCGGCTTTAGCCTCACCACCTTCCTTATTCTGTTGGCGGTGGTGCCGCCTCCGGCCGCGGCGCAGGTCGCCGCCGACGAGACCACCGTCGGCATCCTCGCCAACCTGCTGGCCGCCGCCGATGCGCGGCGATTCGACGCCGCGGCGCTGCGGGAGGCGCTGGGCCATTCCAATCCGGCGGTCCGTCGCCAGGGCGCGCTCGCCGCGGGGCGCATCGGCGACGCCACGGCGGTCGATCTGCTCCTGCTGGCACTCAACGATTCTTCCGACTACGTCGAAGCTGCTGCCGCCTTTGCGCTCGGCCTGCTCAAGGAGTCCCGCGCGATTCCCTCGCTGCTGCTGAGCGCCCGCGCGGGGCAGGTCGAGGCGGTAACGGCGATTGCGAAGACCGGCGGCGATGAAGGCGCGCGCGCCTTGAGCGAAATCATCGCCGGCGGATCTCCGGAAGCCTCGACGGCGACCATCGACCAGGCATTGCTCGAGGCGTGGCGGCTGGGCCCCCGCGCGCCGGTCACCCAGCTGGTGCGCTTCGCCGATGCGCGCGCCGCCGCGACGCGGTGGCGCGCGCTGTATTCGCTGGGCCGGCTGCGCGCGCCCACGGGTGGGTCGTTGTTGATTCGCGGGCTGTCCGATCAGGATCCCCAGACCCGCGCGGTCGCCGCGCGCGGCATCACGCGGGCGCTGCTCGACAGCGCGCGGCTCAACCCGCGCGGCGCGGTCGACGCGCTGCGCCCCTTGCTCGAGGATCCGGATGCGCAGGTCCGCGTGAACACGCTGCGCGCGCTGGCATCATTGCGCGATTCGAGCGTGGCGGGGGTCGTCGCCCCGCTCATCGCCGATCGCGACATCGGCGTGGCGGTCCAAGCGGAAACGACGCTGGGCGTGATCCGGGGCGCTCCGGCCGTACCGGCGCTGCGCGACCGGCTGAGCAACAGCGTGTTCGGGATCAGACGGCAGGCATTTATCGCGCTGGCGCAGGCCGACAGCGCCGGCGGTGTCACGGCCGCCGCGACCCTGAGTGGCGATGCGGATTGGCGCTGGCGCAGCGTCGCCGCCGAAGCGTTCGGGGCGGCGCGCGCCCGCGATCGGTTGGAGACGCTGCTCGCCGATCCCGACGGGCGCGTCGTGGCGCAGGCGCTGCAGGCGTTGCAGCGCATCGTCCCGGCGACCGACTCAGCGCTGCTCGTGCGCGCGCGCGCCTTGCTCGCGCACGCCGATCCCGCCGTGCGCAGTGTGGCCGCCGAACTGATCGGTCGTCATCCCAGTGTGGACGATGTGGACCTGTTGGTGACCGCCTACAACCGCGCCGAAGGTGACCCCTTCAACGACGCTCGGCTCTCGGCCGTCGCGGCGCTCGGCGCCATCGCCGCGACGTCCTCGGCCGGCCGGCTGCGTGTCGCGACCAAGTTCATCTCGGCTGTGCAACGTCCCGCCGACTATCTTGTACGAAGGCTCGCGGCGGACACGCTGCCGGACACGCGCGACACCTGGGGAGCTGTCCTGCCGATTGCGACCGGGCGAACGACCGCGGACTATCGCGATATCGCGCGCCGCTGGCTCTGGCCGGGCATTGCCGGCAACAATCCGCATGTCACGCTCGAGACCGATCGCGGCACGCTCGACATCGAGCTGTTGCCGGCTGAGGCGCCCCTCACGGTCGCGGCGTTCATCGAGCTCGTCGAGCGGCGCTATTTCGACGGCACGCGCTGGCATCGGATGGTGCCGAACTTCGTGATTCAGGACGGCGATCCCCGTGGCGACGGGTGGGGTGGACCGGGATTCGCGCTGCGCGACGAAATCAACCCGATGCGCTACGACGCCGGCCGAGTCGGCATGGCGCTCTCAGGGCCCGATACCGGAGGAAGTCAGTACTTCATTACCCACTCTGCACAGCCGCACCTCGACGGCATTTATACAATTTTCGGACGCGTGGCGTCCGGGGTGGTGGTGTTGAACGGAATCGGTCAGGGAGATCGGATTCGGAGCATTCATCGATAATGAAAGCGGCTCGCCTGTTGGTCTGTCTGATGGCCCTCACCCTCGGCGCCGGCGCGGCGCTGCGGGCGCAGTTCGGGTACTTCGGGCAGAACAAGATCCAGTACCGCCATTTCGACTGGCGCGTCCTGCGCGGCGAGCACGTCGATCTCTACTACTATCCGGAGGAAGAAGAGCTCGGCCGCGTCGCGCTCGCGTACGCGGAAGAGAGCTACGACGCGCTCGAGCGGCGCTTCGCGCACGCGGTGACGCAGCGGATTCCGCTGATCGTGTACGCGTCGCACACCGATTTCGAGCAGACCAACATCCTGCCGTTCATCCCGCCCGAGGGACTGCTCGGCGTCACCGAGTTCCTGCGGCGCCGGGTCGCGCTCCCGTTCCGCGGCAACTACTCCGAGTTCCGGCACACGATCCGGCACGAGCTGGTGCACGTGTTCCAGCTGAGCCTCGCGGCGCAGACCTTCAGCCGCTATCCGCGGTTCCGGCAGATCGGCATGCCGTTGTGGTGGACCGAAGGTCTCGCGGAGTTCTTCTCGGCCGGCGAAGACAGCCGCGATGAGATGATCCTGCGCGAGATGACGATCGCCGGCCGGCTGCCCGGCCTGCCGCAGCTCATGTACGCCTACGGCGGGCTGGTCTATCCCATCGGCGGCAGCATCCACCGCTTCCTCGCCGAGCGCTACGGCGAGTGGCGGATTCTGCAGTTGTACGACGACATCTGGAAGTATCAGGCGTTCGACATGGCGCTCCAGGGTGTCTACGGCCGATCGATGCAGCAGCTCTCGGAAGAGTGGCAATACTGGATGCGGCAGCAGTACTACCCGGCGGTGACGTCGAACCCGCCGCTCGCGATCACCGCCCAGAAGCTGACCGAGCTGGCGATCAAGCCGACTGCCTATCAGCTCCCCGGCGACACGATCCCGTCGTTCCTGTACTTCTCGCCGGCCAGCGGCTACACGACGATCTACGCCGAGAATCTCTCGGGGCGGAACAAGCGGGCGGTGGTGCAGGGGGAGCGGAGCGAGCAGTTCGAGTCGTTCCACTTCTTCGAGTCGCGGATGGACGTGCATCCCAACGGCGTCGCGGTGTTCAGCAGCAAGTACGCCGAGCGGGACGCGCTGTTCTTCTGGGACCTCAAGAAGAGCAAAGTCGTCGCGCGCTATCAATTCCCGGAGCTGGTCTCGATCCTCTCGCCCGCGTGGGCGCCGGACGGGCAGAGCGTGTTCTTCAGTGGGCTGTCGGTTTCCGGCTATTCGGACTTGTACCGTCTGTGGGTCGCCGATCCTGGGGACTCCGCCGGCGCGGGCCGCCTGGAGCGGCTGACGTCCGACCGGTACGAAGACCTCGATCCCACCGTCAGCCCGGACGGCGAGACCGTCGTGTTCTCCTCCGACCGGACGCCGTTCGGCCGCGACGGTGCGCACAACCTGTTCGCGCTCGACCTTCCCTCCGGCGCGATCCGCTATCTGACCTACGGGGACTGGCGCGACGAATCCCCGCGCTGGGGCGGCGAAAACGGTGATCGCGTCTACTTCTCGAGCGATCGCGACGGCTCGTTCCAGATCTACTCGATCGACTTGAACGGGACCGGGCACCGTGAGACGCGGACGCTGAACGGCGCCTTCGACCCGCAGTGGGTGCCGGGGCCGCACGGCGGCCTGCTGTTCGGGGCCTATGCCGATTTGAGCTTCAACATCTACGTGTCACAACCGGTCGACGACCCGAGCAGCACGTTCTCGCTCGCGAATGCCGAAGACCTGCCCGAGCCGTCCTGGACCTGGGACGAGCTGTCGCATCCGCAGTACGCCCGCACCGACGGCGTGCCGTACGATCGCAAGTTCAGCATGGATTTCGCCGCGGCCGACGCGGTGGTCGCGCCGGGCATCGGCTCGGGGCAGGGGGCGGTGTTCCTGTTCAGCGATCTGCTGTCGGACCATCTGATGGTGTTCACGATCTCGTCGTTCCAGACGTCGGGCTTCGGCAGCCTGCTCGACAACATCAACGGCACCGCCTTCTACTTGAATCAGGCGCACCGTATCAACTGGGGTGTGGGCGCGTTCCGGCAGCGCGGCCTCTTTTACGAGGGCGACTTCGCGACACTGTACGAGGAAAAGTCGTACGGCGCCTTCGCTCAGGTCCGCTATCCGTTCAACCGCTTTCGTCGCGTCGTCGGAGAATACCGCATCGAGCGCTCCGACCGGTTCGATCTCTACTCGCCGGGTATCACGGAGCCGCACCGCGTCGGCTGGCTCGCGTCGAACTACCTCACCTACGTGAAGGACAACACGCTCTGGCTCCCGACCGGGCCGATCGACGGTGAGCGCTACAACCTCACCGGCGGTCTCGTCAACGACCTGACCAACGGGCGGTTCGATTCGTGGATTCTCTCGGGCGATGTGCGGCGGTATTTGCGCGCGTCGCTGCACAGCGCGGTCGCACTGCGGTTGCAGGGCTACGCGTCCGGTGGCGAGCGGCCGCGGCGCATCGGCATCGGCGGCCCGTGGGGACTGCGCGGGTATCCGCCCAACGGCTACGTCGCCGGCACCTATGCGTGGCTGGCGAATGCCGAGTTCCGGTTCCCGCTCACCGATTTCCTCACGATCGGTTTCCCGTTTGGGGACGC
>Ga0134125_10001183_pt1 | contig 32453 bp, 27 predicted proteins | sample KB31751_FD_96464 | JGI IMG/M metagenome (GOLD analysis project Ga0134125, IMG submission 96464) | Terrestrial soil microbial communities with excess Nitrogen fertilizer from Kellogg Biological Station, Michigan, USA - KB3-175-1 | ecosystem: Environmental > Terrestrial > Soil > Unclassified ...
CGCCTGTAGCCCGATCCGGGTCTGACTGATGACGAGAATGGCGGCCAGTACCGGAAGCATCATGGCGAAGGCAGCCACCCGCAGCAGGTCCCGTTCGCCGACCAGCACTGCGCACAAGGCCGCGCCCGCTCCGGCGGCGAACAGGCACCAGCCGCGGATGGTCAAGTTGCCGAACCGCCCGAGCACCTAGTTCCTCTGCGGTGAGCGGGGCCACAACGTGGCGATGCGGCCGTTGCCGGTATCCAGGGACTCGAGCCTGCCCGGTGTCGGCTGCTTCGGCGCCTGGGGCACCGGTACGCGCGCCAGCACGCCGGCGATCAGGTCCTCTGGGCGGACCCGGTCGACTTGTGCCTGGGCGGTGAGCATCAGCCGGTGGGACAGCACTGGCTGCGCCATCGCCTGCAGGTCATCGGGCACCACGAAATCCCGGCCGGCCAGCGCGGCCCTCGCCCGGCTGGTGCGGATCAGCTGGAGCGTGGCGCGCGGGGAGGCACCCAGCAGGAGTTCGGGCAATGCCCGGGTGGCGCTGACCACCTCCACCACATAGCGCCGCAGCTCGGCCGAGACGTGCACCAAGCGGACCGCCTCGCAGAGCGCTCGCACCTCGGCTGCGGTGGACACCGGCCGCAGGCTGGCCAACGGGTCGGTGCCGGCGTGCTCGTCGACCATCGCCAGCTCCGCGGCGGGATCCGGGTAGCCCAGCGAGATCCGGGCGGTGAACCGATCCCGTTGGGCTTCCGGCAACGGGTAGGTGCCTTCCATCTCCACCGGGTTCTGGGTGGCGATCACCATGAATGGCATGTCCAGCGGGTAGCTGTGCCCATCCACGGTGACTTGGCGTTCTTCCATGCATTCCAGAAGAGCGGACTGGGTCTTGGGAGAGGCCCGGTTGATCTCGTCGCCGACTACCACGTTGGCGAAGACCGGACCGGTCCGGAACTCGAATGCTCCGGTGCTGCGATCGAAGACGGACACCCCGGTGATGTCACTGGGTAGCAGATCAGGGGTGAACTGGATCCGGGTGACCGTGCCGTCGATCGACCTCGCCAACGCTTTGGCCAGGGACGTCTTGCCCACTCCCGGTACGTCTTCCAGCAGGAGATGCCCCTCGGCGAGCAAGGTGATCAACGCGGTGCGCACCGCGTCGGGCTTGCCGACCAGGACTCTCTCGACGTTGCCGGCGATGCGCTGGGCAACGGCATGCACGTCCACGCCCTGCGGCGCCTCTCGGTGGTGCATGGCTCGATCCCGACGATCTTGCCGGCTCATGCGACCTCCTGACCGTTTTCGCGGGTCGCTGGTGCATGAGACCGGTGAACCGCCAGCGCCGGGCCGAGTCTGTCAAACCGCGGCGCAACGCCAACCCAGCGGGAAGGCGTTGCCACCTCTGAGCTACCTCCGAACAACGACGAGCATCCAGCTGGCGCAGCGCAGTTCGCTCAAATCGCTGTGTTGTGCGGCCACCACTTTCTCCCACTTCCTCCGTTGACGATCTTGTTGAAGGTGTTGTGACCGGTCCGGCCGTGCGTTCGGCGTTTGCCCGGGGGCCGTTTCCGGGTTGCGCCAGCATGGAAAGGCGGCCCGCGCCGGTGCCGGCCCCACCTTCACCCACTGCCTCTGAACTGCTACGACGTCGCGCGTCGAGGAAACACGGAGGGTGATCGCACGTTGACAGTGGCGAGAAGTGGGGTAATGTGGGAGCCCGTGGAGCACAAGGGTGCTTCACGACCGGTCCGCCGGCGGCGGAGAGGCGGGTGGCCGTGTTTCTGGGCACGCACACACCCCGGCTCGACGACAAGGGCCGGTTGACGCTGCCGGCAAAGTTCCGTGATGCGCTCGCAGGGGGGTTGATGGTCACCAAGGGACAGGACCACTGCCTCTATGTCTTTCCCCGCGCCGAGTTCGAGCAGATGGCCCGCAAGGTGGCGCAGGCGCCGTTCACCAATGAGGCGGTCCGGGCCTACCAGCGTTACCTGTTCGCCGGCACCGACGAACAACGCCCGGACGGGCAGGGTCGTATCTCGATCGCTGCGGAGCTGCGCCGCTACGCCGGGCTGAGCAAAGACTGCGCGGTGATCGGCGCAATCAACCGTTTGGAGATCTGGGACAGCGCTGCCTGGCAGCGTTACCTGGAGGAGCACGAGGAGTCCTACGCCCAGGCGCAGGAGGAGGTGTTACCCGGGGTGATGTGACCCCGGTGATGTGACCCGGTGACGCGAGGTCTCCGTCCGGAGCTGCATCCCGCGGATACCTACAACGCCCAGCAACACGGACGGCCCAGCCCTGACGCACTTCCCCGGCGCCAGGATTTGGCCCCGGGCGGAGACCTGGCGGCACCGAGTCGCATGTCCCGATATGGAGCCATATCGGGGAATGTGGTGATAGCGGGAATGCGGTGGGGGAGAGGTGGGTGTGAGCGGAGGGAGGCTGCTGATGGCCGGATCACTCCAGCACGCCCCTGTTCTGCTACCCCGATCCCTCGAGCTGCTCGAGCCTGCGCTGGTGGGCCGGCCAGCCGTGATGGTCGATGCCACGGTGGGTCTCGGTGGCCACGCGGCGGTGCTGCTCGGCGCCCATCCAGCGCTCACCCTGATCGGCATCGACCGTGACCCGCAAGCGCTCGACGTGGCCGGCGATCGGCTGCGGTCCTACGCCGAGCGGGTGCACCTCGTGCATGCCGTCTACGACCAACTACCCGGCATCTTGCGCCGATTCGATATCCCGCAGGTCGACGGCGTGCTGTTCGACCTGGGGGTGTCCTCGCTGCAGCTCGACACGGCCGAACGTGGCTTCTCCTACGCCCGCGACGCCGTGCTGGACATGCGCATGGATCCCACCGCGGGACCGACCGCCGCCGACGTCCTCAATGGCTATTCGGAAAGTGATCTGCGCCGGGTACTCCGGGAATACGGAGAGGAGCGTTTCGCCGGCCGGATTGCCGCCGCGGTCGTGGCGCAGCGGGCCCGGCGACCTTTCGAGACCACCGCTCAACTGGTCGACGTGGTCTACCACAATGTCCCCGCAGCGACTCGCCGGCACGGTGGCCACCCGGCCAAGCGGACCTTCCAGGCGCTGCGGATCGAGGTCAACGGCGAGCTGGCAGCGCTGCACTCGGCAGTGCCGGCGGCGCTGCACGCGCTGGCGGTCGGTGGCCGGTTGGTGGCGATGTCCTACCACTCGCTGGAGGACCGGATCGTCAAGCGGGCGCTGGCCGCGCTGAGCACCTCGCGCACCCCGGCCGGCCTGCCGGTCGAGCTGCCGGGGCACGGACCCCAGCTGGCCGCGTTGACCCGCGGCGCCGAGCGGGCCGGCGAGGCCGAGATCACCGCCAATCCGCGCGCAGCCTCGGTACGGCTGCGTGCTGTGCAGCGGATTGCGCCTTCTGAGCAGCCTGGACCCGGCCGACTGGAGTCGACCTCGTGACCGCTCCGGCCCGAACTTCGACCCGGGGCAGGACGACCGCGCCGGCCCGCCGCCGGGATCCGGTGCCCAGCGGTGGCCGTGACCCCGCGTCGCAGCGCGGGCGCTCCCCGGCCGTCGCGCGCGCATACGCCAGGCGGGCTCAGCGCACCGGGGTACGCCCCGGTACTTCCGGCCGCGCGGACACCAGCCGCACCCCGTTCGTGATGTTGGTCATGGTCCTGTTGGCCGTGACGCTGGTGGCCACGCTGTGGTTGTCCACTGCGGCTACCGCTGACTCCTACCACCTGCAGAGCGCCCGAAAGACGGTCAGGCAGCTGACCGAGCGATCGGAGACCCTGAGCCGCCAGGTGGCCACCTTGGAGACCGCGCCGGAGCTGGCTCGCCGAGCCAGGGAGCTGGGCATGGTGCCGGCCGGGGATGCGGCCCGGCTGGTCGTCCGACCCGATGGTGGCGTCGTACTGGTTGGTCAGCCACGGCGGGCCACCGCCCCCGCCCCACCGCCCGCGCCACCGGTGATACCAGCCCCATCGCAGGCCGGACCAACCGCGCCGCAAGCCGGGCCGGCACCAACGCAGGCAGGACCAACCGGGCCGCAGGCAGCACCAACCCCGCAGGCAGCACCAGCCCCGCCGCAGGCAGGACCAATCCCGCCGCAGCCGGTCATTCCACCGCCAGCAGCGCAAATCCCGCCGCTGGCGGGCGTGTCCGTGCCGCCGGTAACAGGCCCCGCTGCGCCAGTGCCTAGCTCGCCGGACCGGACCTGATGGGCACCGCGACCATTCGCCGGACCACCGGACCGGCCCGGCACCGCCGGGCCGGCTCCGCAACAGCTGGTCTGCGCACCCGGCTGGGACTCGGTCGGGTGGTACTGGTCGCCGCACTCGTCGCCGCCGGCCTCAAATTGGCTGCGGTGCAGGGACTGCAGGCGACCGCGCTGTCGGCGCAGGCCTCGAAGCAGCGCACCACGGTGCAGCTGCTCCCGGCCCAGCGTGGCACGATCACCGACCGCAACGGCACGCCGTTGGCGTTCAGCGTGGCGGCCAAAGCGCTCTATGCTCAGCCCAACCGGATCAACGACGAGCAGCGGGCGATCCGGGCCGACCCGGACGCGCACAAGCAGGCGATGGCCCGACGGGTCGCCCAGGTGCTCGGGCCCGCTGTCTCAGAGCAGGAGATCCTGAGCCAACTGCGCAGCGACCGCAAGACCGTGCTGCTGGCGCCCCTGGTGACGCCGGCCCAAGCCAGAGCGATCCAGCAGGACTTCCCGGAGGTCAGCGCAGAACACCGGGAGATCCGGCAGTACCCGGGTGGTGAACTGGCGTCCAACGTCCTGGGAGTGGCGAACTGGCGGGCCGACGAACGCAAAGTACGGGGCCTGGTGGGCCTGGAGAGCTACGACGACACCCTGCTGGCCGGCCGGGACGGCCGCCGGGTGGTGGACACCGCAGAGGGCTCCGACGCCGTCATCCCAGGCAGTGAGCGTGCCGAGCGAGCCCCGGTACCCGGTTCGGGACTGGAGCTCACGCTGGACTCCGACCTGCAGTTCACCGTGGCCCAGATGCTGCGCGACTACGCGCACAAGTACCGTGCCAAAGGCGCCAGCGCGGTCGTCCTCGACGCCCGTACCGGCGAGGTCTACGCGATGGCCAACGACGTCACCTTCGACCCGAACCACCTCGAGGCCGCGACCCCGGAAATGTTGGGCAACCCCGCGGTCTCCGCGCCCTACGAACCAGGCTCGGTGAACAAGGTCCTGACGGCCGCCGCCGGGATCGAAAGCGGCGTCGTCGGGCCCGACACCCCGTTACGAGTGCCCGGCGAACTGCACATCGCGGACCGGACAGTCCGTGACGCGTGGCCACACGGCATTCTCAACCTCACGTTCACCGGAGTGCTGGCCCGCTCGTCCAACGTCGGCACGTTGCTCACCGCGCAACGCGTCGGCGAAGACCGGTTCGTGGACATGCTCCAGCGAATGGGCCTGGGTCAGCACACCGGTATCGGGCTGCCGGGGGAGAGCGCCGGCCGGGTGCCGCCCCGGGACCAGTGGTCCGGCAGCACGTTCGCCAACCTGCCCATCGGTCAAGGTCTGTCGATGACCGTGTTGCAGATGGCCGGCATGTACCAGGCGATCGCCAACGACGGGGTGCGCATCCCCCCGCGCATCGTCAGCGCCGAGATCGCCCCGGACGGCACCCGGACCGCGACCCCGCGGCCGGCCGGGATCCGGGTGGTCAGCCCGCAGACCGCACAGACGGTGCGGGACATGCTGCGCGCCGTCGTGCAGAACGAGCCGGGACAGCGCGGCACCGCCCCGGAAGCCGCGCTGGACGGCTACCAGATCGCCGGCAAGAGCGGCACCGCGCAGCAGGTCAATCCCGGCTGCGGCTGCTACAGCAACTCCAGCTACTGGATCACCTTCGCCGGGATCCTGCCCGCCGATTCGCCGCGCTTCGTGATCGGGATCATGCTCGACGACCCTGCCGTCGGCAGCGCCGCCCCGCTGTTCCACCAGATCGCGTCCTACCTGGCGGGGCGCTACCAGATCCCGCTGTCGGCCACGCCCAGCCCACCGGCGGTCCTCACCCTGCCGTCTTGATACCGGGCCCGTACCGATCTCCCCTCGGGGCGCCGGTAGCCTTCGTGCGCGTTGGGCGTCAGCTCCACGCGTACCCGACCCCGGATCGTGACTGCTCTTGTGACTCGCTCGTTGGCCGAGACGCCGCTGCGGCCGTCGCGCACCGCGCCGACCCCGCTGACCGTGGTCGCTGCGCTGGCCGGCGCTACTGCACCGAGCACTGATCAAAACCTCGACCAAACCCTCGTCGGGGGGATCACGCTGCGCGCCCAACGGGCGCTGCCTGGCGACCTGTTCGTGGCGCTGCCCAGCCTGACTTCCGGTCGCCCGCATGGGGCCGACTTCGCCGGCGTTGCGGTGCGCGCGGGCGCCGTCGCGGTGCTCACCGACTCGCGAGGGATGCATCGCCTGACGAGGGAAACCGTGCCGGTACTGGTGCACCCGGACCCCCGATCGGTGGTCGGCGCCCTGTCCGCCCACCTTTACGGTGACCCGTCCACCCGGCTGGCGGTAGTCGGGATCACGGGCACCGCCGGCAAGACCACCACGGCACACTTACTGGAGGCGGGCTTGCGCGCGGCGGGTGCGCACACCGGCCTGCTGGGCACCGTGCAGGTACGGATCGGCGAGACGGTGCTGCCCAGCGAGTTCACCACGCCGGAGGCCCCGGATCTGCAGGCGTTGCTGGCCCTGATGCACGAACAGGGGGTGACGCACGTGCCCATGGAGGTCTCCAGCCATTCGCTGGCATTAGGCCGGGTGACCGGCACTGCCTTCGCGGTCGGCGCCTTCACCAACCTGTCCCAGGATCACCTGGATTTTCACGCCGACCTCGAGGACTACTTCGCCGCCAAGGCGCTGCTGTTCGACGGCCGGGCCGCGGCCGAGGTGGTCTGCGTGGACGACACCTGGGGCCGCCGGTTGGTCACCGGCGCGACCACCACCGTGTCGCGCATCGGCGACGCCACCTGGCGGGCCACGGACGTCGATGTTCGCCAGTCCGGTAGCCAGAACTTCCGCGCGGTGGGTCCCGGCGGGCGCAGCGTGGCCGTGACCGTGCGGTTGCCCGGCGCGTACAACGTAACCAACGCGCTGCTTGCTTTGGCTGCTGGGCACGCCGCGGGGGCCGATCCGGAGCTGCTCGCCCGCGGTATCGGAACCGCAGAAGTGCCCGGCCGGATGCAGCGGATCCATCGCGGCCAGGACTTCCTCGCCCTGGTCGACTACGCGCACAAACCCGCCGCGGTAGCCGCGCTGCTCGACGCGGTGCGGGGGCAGGTGCCCGGCCGGCTGCTGGTGGTCCTGGGCTGCGGCGGAGACCGAGATCGAGCCAAGCGGCCGCTGATGGGGGCCGAAGCAGCTCGCCGCGCCGACCTCCTGGTGATCACCGATGACAACCCGCGGACCGAAGATCCCGCCGCGATCCGCGCTGCCATGCTCTCCGGGACACCCGGAGGTCACGCCGAAGTCGTGGAGATTCCGGACCGAGCTGCTGCCATCGCATATGCAGTGGCCCAAGCCCGCAGTGGCGACGGGGTCATCGTTGCCGGCAAGGGTCACGAGACCGGGCAGGAGGTGCACGGCGTCAAGCATCCGTTCGCGGACGCAGACGTACTCGCCGGCGTGCTCGATCAACGCCCGGTGGGCCGGCCATGATTGAGCTCAGCCTGGCCGAGGTGGCCGACGCGGTGGGCGGTGTCCTGCACAGTTGCTCGGGAACCGAGATGGTCACCGGCGGCGTGGAGTTCGATTCCCGCCGCGTGCAGGCCGGCGGATTGTTCGTCGCGTTGCCGGGTGAGCGGGTCGACGGGCATGATTTCGCCGCCGCTGCAATGGCCGCAGGCGCAGCCGGGGTCCTGGCCGGGCGAACCGTCGATGCCGCCGCGGTGCTCGCCCCGCCCGTCACCGGTCATCGAGCCGGCCTGGGGTCGGGTGCCTACGCGCTGGCCGCGGACACCGACGGTGCAGGCGCCGCGGTGCTCACCGCGCTGGCCGCGTTGGCGCGGTCAGTGGTGCACACACTCAGCCACGGCGGCCTGCGGGTGGTGGCCCTGACCGGTTCATCGGGCAAGACGTCCACCAAGGACATGGTGGCCGCGTTGCTCGCCCCGTTGGGCGCCACGGTGGCCCCGCCGGGTTCGTTCAACAACGAGATCGGCCACCCCTGGACCGCGCTACGGGCCGACCGGGCCACCCGGCATCTGGTCCTGGAGCTCTCCGCGCGCGGCCCTGGTCAGATCCGTGCGCTGTGCCGGGTGGCGCCGCCGTCGATCGGGGTGGTGCTCAACGTCGGCTCGGCGCACCTGGCCGAGTTCGGTTCCCGGGAGGCGATCGCCACCGCCAAGGGTGAGCTGGTCGAAGCACTGCCGGCGGCTGGGGTCGCGGTGCTCAACGCCGACGACCCTGCGGTATCGGCGATGGACCGGCGCACCGCGGCACGGGTGGTGCGCTTCGGGCAGTCGCCCCAGGCCCAGGTGCGAGCCGCCGACGTCGCGTTGGATGATGGTGGCTGCCCGTCGTTCCGGCTGGTTACTCCCCTCGGCGAGACCCGAATCCGGCTTGGGGTACCGGGCGAGCACCAGGTATCCAACGCGCTGGCCGCCGCCGCGGTGGCACTGGAGCTGGGCGCGACGCCGGAAGCAATCGCTACGGCGCTCCAGGACTACCACCCGGCCTCGCGCTGGCGGATGGAGGTCACAGACCGTCTCGACGGGGTGACCGTGGTCAACGACGCCTACAACGCCAACCCGGAGTCGGTCGCCGCCGCGTTGCGCACGTTGGCCGTGCTGGCCGGTACCCAACGGCGCAGCTGGGCGGTGCTCGGGCCGCTCGCCGAGCTCGGCGAGGCAGCGGCGGCCGCCTACCGAGAGATCGGGGCGCTCACCACGCGGCTGGGTGTCGACCGTCTGGTCGTGGTGGGGGAGCCTGCCCAGCAGCTGCATCGCGCGGTGCCGGGCTCCGCGCTGGTGCCTGACGTGCCCGCGGCCGTGGAGCTACTGTGTGGCGAGCTGGCTGCCGGTGACGTCGTGCTGATCAAGGCGTCCCGGTCGTTCGGGTTGGAGCGCGTCGCCGAAGCACTGTTGGGCGGGAGCAGCAGGTGAGCACCATCCTGGTCGCCTCCGGCGTCGCGCTGCTCGCCTCGATCCTGTTCACGCCGTACCTGATCCGCGTTTTCACCCGTCAAGGCTTCGGGCAGGAGATCCGGCAGGAGGGCCCGCAGACCCACCAGAGCAAGCGGGGCACGCCCACCATGGGCGGGGTAGCCATCCTGCTGGCGACCTGGAGCGGTTATGTGGTCGCTCACCTCACCGTCACCCGGCATGGCACCACTGCATCGGCTTTACTCGTGCTGCTGCTCACCACGGTGCTGGGGGTGGTCGGCTTCCTGGACGACCTGATCAAGATTCGCCGGCAGCGCAACCTGGGCTTGAACAAGACCGCCAAGCTGGTCGGGCAGCTGGTGGCTGCGGTGGTGTTCGGCATCCTCGCGATGAGTTTCCGGGACGGCGCCGGCATCTCCCCGGGCTCCATCCACCTGTCTTTCGTGCGCGACGTGGCCGTGGTGTCTTTCGGTGTCGCCGGCTTTGTCCTGTTCAGCTACCTGCTGGTGTCCGCCTGGTCCAACGCGGTGAACTTGGCCGATGGCCTGGACGGGCTGGCGGCAGGCGCGGCGGCGATGGTGCTGATGACCTATGTGATCGTCTCGTTCTGGCAGTACACCAAGGACTGCACCATCGAGGCGGTCCCCGGCTGTTACACCGTGCGCGACCCCCTCGACGTGGCCGTGGTGGCTGCCGCGGCGGTCGGTGCGTGCACCGGATTCCTGTGGTGGAATGCCCCCCCGGCGAAGATCTTCATGGGTGACACCGGATCGTTGGCGATCGGCGGCCTGCTGGCGGGGTTGTCGGTGGTGACCCGGACCGAGCTACTGCTCGTCGTGATCGGTGGCCTGTTCGTGGTCGAGGCGCTGTCTGTGGTGATCCAAGTGGCGGTATTCCGGACCACCCGGCGCCGGCCATTCCGGATGGCACCGTTTCACCACCACTTCGAGCTCGGGGGATGGCCCGAGACCACCGTGATCATCCGGTTCTGGTTGCTCGCGGCCATGTGCTGCGCGCTGGGCGCCGGCGTGTTCTACAGCGAGTGGCTGACCGCGGCCGGCGGATAGCCGGCGGATGACAGCAGATGACAGCAGATGACAGCAGATGACACAGTTGCGCCAAGTCGCAGACCTCGTGGGTGCCCGGGTGCTGGTGACCGGGGCGCGGGTCACGGGACTGTCAGCGGCTCGGTTCCTGGCTGAACTCGGGGCGCAGGTCACCGTCACCGACTCCTCACCCAGCCAGCTCGAGACCGCCGCCGCGGCGCCGCTCAACGGCGCAGTGCGGCTGGTCGCCGGGCTGGAGGCGCCGCCACCCGGCACCGATCTGGTGGTGACCAGTCCTGGTTTGCGGCCCGACACGCCGGTGCTGGTGGCCGCCAAACGCGCTGGGGTGCCGGTGATCGGCGATGTGACGCTGGCTCACTGGGTGGATCGGGCGCGACCCGGGGCGCGATCGGGTCCTGGCCAGGCACCAGCTGAGTGGCTGGTGGTCACCGGCACCAACGGCAAGACCACCACCGTCGGCATGCTGGCATCGATCCTGCGCGCGGCCGGGGTCGACGCGGTCGCGTGCGGCAATATCGGGCTGCCGGTGCTCGACGCGGTGCGTGCCGGCCATCGGGTGCTGGCGGTGGAGCTGTCCTCGTTCCAGCTACACCACTCGCCGAGGCTGGCGCCACGGGCCGCCGTAGTGCTCAACGTCTCCGCCGATCACCTGGACTGGCACGGCTGCCTGCAACGGTATGCCGAAGCCAAGGGCAGCGTGTACGCCGAAGCCACCACGGTGGTGTTCAACGCCGACGATGAGTGGTCGACGCGGCTGGCTGCCGGGCACCACCACAGCCGCTGCGTGGCGTTCACCGCTGCTGAACCGGCTGCGGGACAGCTGGGAGTGGTGGGTGAGCAGCTCGTCGACCGTGCTTTCGGCGAGGTTGCCGGTGCGGGCTCGGTACTGGCCCAGTCCGGCGACATCTGCCCGGCTGGGCGGCACAATGTCAGCAACGCGCTGGCCGCCGCGGCACTGGCGCGCTGCATCGGTGTCGCGCCGGAAGCGGTCGCCGAGGGGCTGCGAGCCTTCGTTCCCGGCGGGCATCGCGGCGCACCAGTCGGCGAACACGCCGGCATCCGCTATCTCGATGACTCCAAAGCCACCAACCCGCATGCGGCGCGGGCCGCGTTGCTGTCCCAGCAACGGGTGGTGTGGGTGGCCGGCGGCCTGCTCAAGGGTGTCGACGTGGATCAGCTGGTGATCGACACCCGGGATCGGCTGGTCGGCGCTGTGCTGCTCGGCGCGGACCGGGCGGTGATCGCGGCCGCGCTGGCGCGACACGCGCCCAACCTCCCGGTGCGAGTGGTGGATTCGGGAGACGATGGTGCCATGAGCGAGGTGGTGGCCGCAGCAGCCGAGCTGGCGTGCCCGGGTGATGTCGTGCTGCTCGCTCCGGCCGCGGCCTCGATGGACATGTTCACCGACTATGGACATCGGGGCCGGGCATTTGCTGCCGCCGTCGCCGCGCTGGGTCGGGACCGGTGAGAAGTTCCACCCGACCGGGTAGGTCGACGGTCCGCCCGCCGAGGCCTCGCCAGCCCCCAGACCGCCGGCAACCAGACCGGCAGCCGGCCAGCCATCCGGTGGCGGCTTCGTGGACAGCTGCCAGGGCCCGGTTCACCGCTTGGCTGGCGCGGCCTCTCACGTCACTGCACCTGGTCCTCGGCGTGTTCGGCCTGTTGACCCTGTTCGGTCTGGTGATGGTGCTGTCGGCGTCGAATGTGGAGTCCTACACCAAGGATGGCTCGTCCTACGCGGTGTTCGTCCAGCAGCTGGCGTACTGCGGGCTCGGCCTGGTGTTGTTCTGGCTGGGCCTGCGGATGCCGGTACGGATGCTGCGCGGCACCAGCGGGCTGTTCCTACTGGTGTGCGTGGCGCTGCTGATCATGGTGCTGAGCCCGTTGGGAGCCGAGATCAACGGTGCGCAGAAATGGCTGCGGCTGGGCTCGCTGTCCCTGCAACCCTCCGAACCCGCGAAGCTGGCCCTGGCCCTGTGGGGCGCCCACGTGCTGATCACCAAGCGGGCCCTGCTGCACCAGTGGCGGCATTTGCTGGTGCCGCTGGTACCCATGGCCGTCACGATCTTCGCGCTGGTGATGCTGCAGCCCGACCTGGGTACCACGATCACGCTGGCGATCGTGCTGCTCGCGTTGCTGTGGTTCGGTGGTGCGCCGGGGGAGTTGTTCGGTGCGATCGCGATCACTGCGGTGGCCGGGGCGGTCGCGATGGCCGGCATCGCCGGCTACCGATCGGCCAGGATCGAGTCCTACCTGCACCCGTTCGCCGACCCGCAGGGCGCGGCGTACCAAGGCCGTCAAGCCCTGTTCTCGCTGGCTGACGGTGGCTGGTGGGGGGTCGGCCTCGGGCAGGGCAGTGCCAAATGGGACTACCTGCCCAACGCGCACAACGACTTCATCTTCGCCATCATCGGAGAAGAGCTGGGCTTCCTGGGTTGCCTGGTGGTGCTGCTGCTGTTCGGCACGCTGGCCTACGTGGGGATCCGGGTCGCCGCGCGCAACACCGACCCGTGGATCAAATTGGTCTCCGCCACAATAACCACCTGGCTGGTCGGTCAGGCCGCGATCAACGTCGGGTACGTGGTCGGATTGTTGCCGATCACGGGGATCCCGTTGCCGCTGATCTCCTCCGGCGGCACGTCCATAGCCATGACGATGCTGGCATTCGGCCTGCTGGCGAGTTTCGCGCGGCACGAATCGCAGGCGGTGGCCGCGTTACGCCATGAAACCATCCCTGCCGGGCCGCAACGTGGTCTGGGACATGGTGTGCGGTGGCTGCTGCAGTTGCGTCCTCCCGTGCCCTACAGTGCGGACGCTGCCAAGCCACGATCGGTGCTCGCGGATCACCGCAGCCGGGGAAGGTGATGAGCGCAGTGACTGCTGCCGCGCAATCGCCCGCGTTGCCGGCGCACCTGTCCCGCACTCACTTGATCGGGATCGGTGGTGCCGGGATGAGCGGGGTGGCCCGGATCGTGCTGGCTCGCGGTGGCGCGGTGTCCGGTTCGGACGCCAAGGATTCGGCCGCGCTGCAGGCGGTGCGGGAACTGGGCGCCAAGGTAGCCGTCGGTCATGCCGCGGCCAATCTCGATCAGCTCGGCGCCGACCCCACCGCGATCGTCAGCACCAAGGCGGTGCACCAGAGCGATCCGCACAACCCGGAACTCGTCGAGGCCACCCGGCGCGGCATTCCGGTGATCCACCGTTCTGAGGCGCTGGCGGCCTTGATGGCCGGCTACCGGGTGGCCTGCGTCACGGGGACCGCCGGCAAGACGTCCACCACGTCGATGCTGGCCGTCGCCTTGCAGCGCTGCGGGGCAGACCCGTCGTTCCTCATCGGTGGCGAGCTGGCCACGTCGGGATCCGGTGCGCATCACGGCAGCGGCGAGATCTTCGTGGCCGAGGCCGACGAGAGTGACGGCACCTTCCTGGCCTACTCGCCCGACCTCGCCGTGGTGACCAACGTCGAGGCCGATCACCTGGATCACCACGGCAGCGTCGAGGCCTACACCGCGGCTTTCGATGCCTTCGCGGCCCGGGTGCGTCCCAGCGGGGTGTTGATCGCCAACGCGGACGATCCCGGCTCGGCCGCGCTGGCTGACCGTGCCGCTGCTGGTGGCCTGCGGGTGCGCCGCTACGGCGCGCTTGCCACCCCTGCGGCCGGCGCGCAGCTGCTGGCCTATACCCCCGATGGTGACCGGGGTGTCGCCACCGTGGCGCTGACCGAGCCCGCTGGTGCGGTGCACCGGGTGCAGGTCGGCGTTGCACTGCCCGGCCGGCACATGGCGTCCAACGCCGTTGCGGCCCTGCTGGCCGGGCTGGAGTTGGGTCTGCCGCTGCCTGGCCTGCTGGCCGGCCTGGCCGGCTTCGGCGGAGTCCGCCGCCGCTTCGAACTCACCGGTCAGGTGGCCGGAACGCGGATCTACGACGACTACGCCCACCACCCGACGAAGGTGGCCGCCGCACTGCGCGGGGCTCGTCAGGTGGTGGGGCGGGGCCGGCTGCTGGTGGCGTTCCAGCCGCACCTGTACTCCCGCACCCGGGACTTCGCGGCGGAGTTCGGCGCCGCGCTCGCGCTGGCCGACGTGGTGCTGCTGCTCGACGTCTACGGGGCCCGGGAGCAACCGATACCCGGTGTCACCGGAGCGCTGATCGCCCGGGCTGTGCCGTTGCCCGCAGGCTGTGTGCACTACGAACCGTGCTGGGCCGACGTGCCCGCGCGGTTGGCGCAGCTGGCCCGACCCGGTGACGTGGTGGTCACCATGGGAGCCGGCGATGTGACCGCGCTCGGTCCGCGGCTGATCGCCGAGCTGGATCGCCGCTGGTCGGATACACCAGGGCTGGTCGCTAGGGCCGCGGGATCGCCGTGAGCGCCCCCGGTCCCGGCGCCTCGGATTCCCGGCGTTCGCTTGCCGGCTCAGCTGGCGGGCGCCGATCGCGGCGGGATAACCCGCGACCGGCAGCGCGCACCCAGAACCGGGCTCGCACCGATGGCGCCGGGCCACGTGATCGTCGTGTTGGTAGCAGCAACCGAGCCGAGCGCGGCACGCAGGTCCCCAATAACGATCATGTTCCGCCTGCGGCGGCCGAGGTGGCGCCAGTTCGGCCGCCCGAGTCGGCCCGGCGCTGGTTGCCCTGGTGCGCGGGCGGCCTGATCCTGCTCGCCGTGGTTGGTGGCCTCGGTTGGGTACTGCTCGGCAGCTCGCTGTTCGACGCCCGGTCGGTGCAGGTGGTGGGAACCACGGAGCTGCCCGCTGACGTGGTGCGGACGGTGGCGGCGGTACCGCTGGGCACCCCGATGCTGCGGCTGGACACCAAGGCGATCGAGAGCCGGGTAGCCGCGGTACCTCGGGTAGCGAGGGTGCAGGTGCGCTGCGATCTGGACGGCACCGTCCAGATCGCGGTCACCGAACGGATCCCGGTTGCAGCCGTCCACCGCGGCAGCGGCGTGCACCTCATCGATGCCACCGGAACCGACTACGCGACTGTGCCCACCGGGCCGCCTGGCCTGCCGGAGCTGGAGGTACCCAGAGTCGGACCCCGGGACGTCACCACGGCGGCCGCGCTGACCGTCCTGACCGCCATGCCCGGCTGGTTGCGGGTCCAGGTGCGTTCGATCGCGGCCGCGTCCCCGGCTGATGTCGAGCTGCGCCTGACCAACGGGCCGGCAGGCACTTCGCGGCAGGTGCGGTGGGGCGACGCCGGGCAGGTCGACCGCAAAGCGGCAGTGCTCGGTCCGCTGCTGACCCAGCCCGGCAAAATCTACGACGTCTCCAGTCCCGCACTCCCCACCATCGCCTGACCATGCCGTCCAGGCGGTCTTATGGATGCTTGTGCACCTTCCGAGTCGGGGTGCGGCGCTGATTGACATGTTGGCGCATACACTCGCAGCGCCGGATCGCCGATCGACGCGGCGTGCCTGCTGGACCCATCCACTGGCGGTGCCTACCGTCGCCCAAGGCGATAACTGACATAACTCTAATCCTTCAGATGAGGTTGAGAGTTTTGCCACGCCGACGGAGCTGGTATTCGTCGGCAGGTGGGCGGGCCCGGCAGCGACGAGGAAGGCCGCACTGTGTGGGATAGCGATGGGTCGGGCGGCATGGACAGCGCAGGCGCACCCGGATGACGCCCGCGCACAATTACCTCGCCGTGATCAAGGTCGCCGGAATCGGCGGCGGTGGCGTCAATGCGGTCAACCGGATGATCGAGGTCGGGCTCAACGGCGTCGAGTTCATCGCGGTGAACACTGACGCCCAGGCGTTGCTGATGTCCGACGCGGACGTCAAGCTCGACATCGGGCGGGAACTCACTCGAGGGCTCGGCGCGGGAGCGGACCCAGAGGTCGGTCGCAAGGCCGCCGAGGACCACCGCGCGGAGATCGAGGAGGTCCTCAAGGGGGCTGACATGGTGTTCGTCACCGCCGGCGAGGGCGGCGGCACGGGCACCGGTGGCGCCCCGGTGGTGGCCAACATCGCCCGCAAGCAAGGTGCGCTGACCATTGGCGTGGTTACCAGGCCCTTCACCTTCGAGGGCAAGCGGCGAGCCAATCAGGCCGAGGAGGGCATCGCCGAGTTGCGCAACGAGTGCGACACGCTGATCGTGATCCCGAATGATCGATTGCTGCAGCTCGGTGACGTCAACGTGAGCCTGATGGATGCCTTCCGCTCTGCCGACGAGGTGCTGCTGTCCGGAGTTCAGGGCATCACCGACCTCATCACCACTCCGGGTCTGATCAATCTGGACTTCGCCGACGTGAAAAGCGTGATGTCCGGGGCCGGCAGCGCACTGATGGGCATCGGCTCGGCCAGAGGCGAAGGCAGATCGGTGCAGGCTGCCGAGAAGGCCATCAACTCACCGTTGCTCGAAGCGTCGATGGAGGGCGCGCACGGTGTCCTGCTGTCGATCGCGGGCGGCTCGGACCTGGGTCTGTTCGAAATCAACGAGGCCGCGTCCCTGGTGCAGGAATCCGCGCATCCCGACGCCAACATCATCTTCGGTACCGTGATCGACGACTCGTTGGGTGATGAGGTGCGGATCACCGTGATCGCCGCCGGCTTCGACTCCGGTATGCCGTCATACAAGAAGCTGGATCCCAAGAAACTAGACGCAAGACCGGTTGTCACCCGGACAGTAGCCAGCGGCCAGGCCGGCACGGTTTCCCGGCCCACGTCGGCCCCGGCCCATCCCGCCGCCGCGACGCCCACTCCATCCAGCTGGCAACCGGCCACCGCCGGGTGGAAGCCAAGCCGTGCGGTACCGGTGACCGACGATTTCGACGACGATGACGACGTGGACGTTCCGCCATTCATGAAGCGGTGAGCACCATCCGCATCCGGCGGGTAGTGACCACCCGGCAGGGTGGCGTATCAGCACCGCCTTACGTCTCATTCAACCTCGGTGAGCATGTCGGTGATCGACCCGAGGCGGTCGCCGCCAACCGGGAACGGCTTGCCAGTGGTATCGGCCTGTCGGCACAGCGACTGATCTGGATGGAGCAGGTGCACGGCCGGACGGTCACCGTGGTCGACGGTCCCCGATGGCAGCCGGTGCCGGCCAGCGATGCGGTCGTCACCACCCAGCCCTGGCTCGCCGTGGCGGTGCTGGTCGCCGACTGCGTGCCGGTGCTGCTGGCCGATCCCGTCCGAAAGGTGGTCGCCGCGGTGCATGCGGGACGGGTCGGGGCCCGGGCCGGGGTGCTGCCCGCCACACTCGAGACGATGCGAAGCCTCGGTGCGCGCATCGAGGAACTGGAGGCGTTGCTGGGGCCTTCGGCGTGCGGACAGTGCTACGAGGTGCCGGCCCGGATGCAGGCTGACGTGGAGGCACGCTTACCGGGCAGCGCCTGCCGGACCCGGCGGGGCACCGCGGGCTTGGATCTGCGCGCCGGGCTGTGGCGGCAACTTGCCTGCGCCGGCGTGGCCCGCGTCGGCGTCGACCCACGGTGCACGGTCGAAGACCCCACTCTCTACAGCTACCGCCGCGACGGCGTCACCGGTCGGTTGGCCGCCGTAACCTGGTTCGAGGAGTGACGGGACCACCAGCAGAGCAGGCCGTCGGCGACCGCCGCGGTGAGTTGGCTGCGGCACTGGCGCGCGTTCGCGAGCGCATCGTCGCCGCGTGTGGTGCTGCGGGCCGCGATCCCGCCGGGGTGCGCCTGCTTCCGGTCACCAAGACATTTCCAGCCCGGGACGTAGCACTGCTCATCGATCTCAGCGTGCTCGACGCTGCCGAGGCCCGCGATTCCGAGGCCGTGGCCAAAGTGGCCGAGGTCAGCGTGTTGCGCCCGGCGGCGGGGGTGCGCTGGCACATGGTGGGCCGGCTACAGCGCAACAAAACCCGCTCGGTGGCCCGCTGGGCGGTGCAGGTGCAGTCCGTCGACTCGCCCCGTCTGGTCGAGGCCCTGGACCGGGCCACCCGCGTCGCGTGCGACGCCGGGCATCGCAGCACAGCCTTGGGCGTACTCGTCCAGGCCAGCCTGGATGGAGACCCGATGCGGGGTGGTTGCCCGCTGCCGGAACTCGTTGCGCTGGCCGATCGGGTGGCGGTTGCGTCGTCGTTGCGCTTGCAGGGAGTGATGACGATCGCTCCGCTCGGCCGCGAACCCGAGGCGGCCTTCGCGCAGCTCAGTGAAGCCGCAGCGCGGCTACGAAGTGCCCATCCCGACGCGGTCGAACTCTCCGCCGGGATGAGTGGTGACTTCGAGCAGGCCATTGCGTACGGCTCGACGTGTGTGCGTGTCGGAACCGCCCTCCTGGGCGATAGGCCGTTAACCTCAAGTTGACCATGCCAGGGATCCCAGCCAGCCTGCGCGGCATCACCAGCCGAGCTCGGCTGGCGGTGCGTCTGGGTTCGGCCCAGGAAGGCGACACGATGAGCGCGCTGCGCAGGCTGAAGGCGTACTTCGGCATGGTCCCTGCTGAGGAGTTCGATGCAGCGGCCTTCGGCGCGGCCGGATACGACGAGTATCACCCGAGCTACCCCGATCACCAGGCCAGCCGCCGTCCGCACCGGATCGGTTTCGACGCCGGTTTCCATCACCCCGATGACGGCTTCTCGACGCCGACGGCGCACCACGCGGCGTCCGGGGCGCATCCCGCCCGTCCCCCTTCCTGTTCCACGGACTCCCGACCCCTTGCCTCGCGGACGGCTGCGCCCAGGACTCACGAGTCCAGAACAGCCGATTCCAGGACAGCCGATTCCAGGACAGCCCATTGCGGGACAGCAGAGCCCTGGGGGATCGATCCTGCTGTGCGCGGTTCGTTAGCCATCGACACGGCGACCGCTGAAGCTGCGCGCATCGACAGCAGAATCCCGCTGCATCCACCGATCGCATCTCAGTCCTTCACGCAACCACCACGAAGCGACTCCCTCACCCATGACGAGCTTCACCCACTGGCCCGCATCGTCACCTTGCATCCGCACAGCTACAACGAGGCCCGGCCCATCGGGGAACGCTTCCGCGAAGGCAATCCGGTGATCATGAACTTGACCGCGATGGAGGACCGGGACGCCAAGCGACTCGTCGACTTCGCGGCTGGGTTGGCTTTCGCCCTGCGTGGCTCCATTGACAAGATCACAAGCAAGGTATTTCTGCTCTCGCCACCCAACATCGACGTGTCTGCGGAGGACCGGCGGCGGATCGCCGAAGGTCGCTTGTTCAGCTAGTGCGGTCGGGGGGCCCGCCTCGCCAACGCGAAGTCACCGGTGGCAGAGTGTCTGAAGTGGATGTGGTCCGGTACGTCGTGTACTACCTGTTGTTCTTCTTCTGGCTACTGCTCACAGCGCGTATCGTGGTCGAACTCGTCCGGTCTTTCGCGCGTAGCTGGCAGCCGGTCGGGGGGGTTGCGATCGCCTTGGAGTCGGTCTATACGATGACCGACCCTCCGGTCCGGGCGCTTCGCCGGGTGCTAAAACCCATCCGGATCGGGGGCGTGGGACTGGACCTGTCCATTATGGTTCTGTTGCTCGTGGTGTTCATACTCATGCGAGTGGTGGATCCGAGATAGCGGCACCAGCCGTGGGCGGGGCCCAGGGTTGTACCCGTAGTGACGCAGGACCCAGACGCAGGACCAGTGATGCAGGACCCAGTGATGTGCCCGGTATGTGCATAGTCGTCGAGGAGTGCGTGAGGTGATCCAATGCCGTTGACCCCCGCCGACGTTCACAACGTCGCGTTCAGTAAGCCGCCGATCGGCAAGCGGGGCTACAACGAGGACGAGGTGGACGCCTTCCTCGACCTTGTTGAAGCCGAGCTGGCTCGGTTGATCGAGGAGAACAACGATCTCCGTAATCAGGTTGAGCAGCTTGATCAGCAGTTGCGCACTGCGCCGGTCGACACTGGACGCAACCTGCGCCCGCTGGAGCCGCCCCGTCCGGTGATGGCCCCGGTGCCACCGCCGATGATGGAGCAGACGTCGCCCGGGGGTGACCATCACGTCCAAGCCGCGAAGGTGCTGGGTCTCGCCCAGGAGATGGCCGACCGGCTGACCGGTGAGGCCAAGGCCGAAGCGGACGGGATGTTGGGCGAAGCGCGGACCAAATCTGAGCAGCTGCTCTCCGATGCCAGGGCGAAGGCCGACGGCATGGTCAACGAGGCCAGAACCCGCGCCGAGACCATGCTCAACGATGCCCGCACCAGGGCCGAGACCCTCGATCGGCAGTCCCGTGAGAAGGCGGCGTCGCTGGAGCGCGACGCGGCGCGCAAGCACAGCGAGATCATCGGCTCGATCAGCCAGGAGAAGAGCGTCCTGGAGAAGAAGATCGATGAACTGCGCACCTTCGAGCGTGAGTACCGCACCCGTTTGAAGACTTACCTGGAGTCACAGCTTCGGGAGCTGGACGGCCGCGCCGCTTCCGCGCCGGCCGATGCGGTACGCACCCAAGGCTTCGTGACGTCCGGGTTCGGCGCGCGTGCCGAAGCCGGTAGCTGACCCGATCAGCTGTGCGCCTCCCGGTACTCCTGCTGCTGGCGGCAGTGGGCTTTCTCGTCGTCGCCCTCCGCGCAGGCCATGCTGGTTTGGCGTGGGGTTCGGTCGTACTCAGCGCCGTGGCCGCCGCGATGATTCTGCGGCGGTGGCGGCGATCCTGGCAGCAGCTTCAGGACTCGCCCGATGATCAGCTGGTCCTCTTGGAGGATGAGCCGGCCACGGATGCCGAGACGGGCGACTTCGCGCGTGCGCCTGCCTCGGTGACCGCCGTCGGGGAAACCGAGGCAGGCTCAGCGTCCGCTCAACAACGAGATCTGCCTGGTCAGATCGAGAGCGACGAGGCCGAGCGCGATGACGGCCAGCCGGGCGAAGAGGACACCGACGCCGCGGATCTGCTGGTGATCTACGAGCTGGCCGATGAGGTCCTCGTGATTGACGAACAGCCGCGGTACCACCTTGCCCGGTGCCGGTGGCCTGACCATGAGCGTGCCGAGCGGCTGCCGGTGCGCGAGGCCAGGCAGTTGGGTTTTACTCCCTGTGATCGGTGCCGGCCGGATACCATCCTGGCGCGCAAATACCGCGCCGGCCGCGCAACGACCACCGCAGCAGCCGAACCCGGCCAAATGCAGTAGCTGCTGCCAGGTATTCTGAGACTTACAGGCACTGATCCGGCTATCACCGGGGAGCCTCCGGAAGAAAAGGGCGCACCCGCCGGGTGGGTCCCCAGTAGAACCGGACGGGTCCGGCCCGTTATCGCCGGCCAATGAGAGGCCACCCGTGGTGCGGGTGGCAAGCGGGGTGGTACCGCGGTCCGCAGCGTAGCTGCTGGTCGTCCCCGTGCAGGAACCTGCACAGGAAGTCCACGCCGCCATGGTCTATCCCATAGTTCCGGCAGAGCCCGTCACCGCTGCGCCGCGTTTCCCTCAACTGGAAGCCGCCGTCCTGCGGTACTGGGAGGCTGACCAGACCTTCCGCGCGTCGGTAGCCGACCGCCCGGCCGGCGAGAACGGTTCGAACGAGTTCGTCTTCTACGACGGTCCGCCGTTCGCCAATGGTCTGCCACATTACGGCCACCTGCTGACCGGCTACGTCAAGGATGTGGTGCCGCGCTACCAGACGATGCGCGGCCACCGGGTCGAGCGCCGCTTCGGCTGGGACTGCCACGGCCTGCCCGCTGAGGTGGAAGCGGAACGGCAGCTCGGCATCAAGCACAAGTCCGAGATCGACCGGATGGGCGTGGCGGAGTTCAACGCCGCCTGCCGCGCCTCGGTGCTGCGCTATACCCAGGAGTGGCGCGATTATGTGACCCGCCAGGCCCGTTGGGTCGACTTCGACAACGACTACAAGACGCTCGACCTGGACTACATGGAAAGCGTCATGTGGGCCTTCAAGACACTCTGGGACAAGGGGCTGATCTACCAGAGCTTCCGGGTGTTGTGGTACTGCTGGCGGTGCGAGACGCCGCTGTCCAACACCGAGACCAAAATGGACGACGTCTACCGCAGCCGGCAGGATCCCGCGGTCACCGTCGGCCTGCGGTTGTCGGCCCCGGGATCTGCGCTGGATGGTGTGCTGGCGCTGGTCTGGACCACGACCCCATGGACGCTGCCGTCCAACCTGGCGGTGGCGGTCCACCCCCTGCTGCGGTATGTCACCGTCGAGGTGGGTGGCGAACGGTACCTGATCGCCGAGGATCGGCTGGCGGCTTATGCCCGGGAATTCGGGGACCAGCCACGCGTCGTGGGCCGGTACGACGGGACTGAGTTGCTAGGCCTTCGCTACCTGCCACCGTTCGACTTCTTCACCGGTCGAGCCAACGCCCACCAGCTGCTACCCGCCGACTACGTCACCACCGACGAGGGCACCGGATTGGTGCACCTGGCGCCGGCCTTCGGCGAGGAGGACAAGGCGGTCACCGACGCGGCAGGTATCGAAGCGGTGGTCCCGGTGGACTCGGCCGGGCGGTTCACCGCCGAGGTACCGCCGTACGCCGAGATGCAGGTGTTCGACGCCAACCGGGCGATCATCCGGGACCTGCGCCAGGGTGCGCCGTACGTCGGCGGGGTATTGCTGCGCCAGGAGAGCTACGAGCACCCGTACCCGCATTGCTGGCGCTGCAACACCCCGCTCATCCAGCGCGCGGTCACGTCGTGGTTCGTCGCCGTGACGCGCTTCCGGGACCGCATGGTGGCGTTGAACAAAGAGATCACCTGGGTGCCGGAGAACGTGGGCACCGGGCAGTTCGGCGCATGGCTGGAAGGCGCCCGGGACTGGAACATCTCCCGTAACCGGTACTGGGGCTCACCGTTGCCGGTCTGGGTATCCGACGATCCGGCCTACCCGCGGGTGGATGTCTACGGCTCGCTGGATGAGCTGGAACGCGACTTCGGGGTGCGTGTCACCGACCTGCATCGACCGTTCGTCGATCAGCTGACCCGCCCGAACCCGGACGACCCGACCGGGCGCGCCACCATGCGCCGGGTGCCCGAGGTGCTGGACTGCTGGTTCGAGTCCGGCTCGATGCCCTTTGCGCAGGTGCACTACCCGTTCGACAACGCCGACTGGTTCGAGCACCACTACCCGGGTGATTTCATCGTCGAATACAACGGCCAGACCCGCGGGTGGTTTTACACCCTGCACGTGCTCGCCACCGCGCTGTTCGACCGGCCGGCGTTTCGCTCCTGTCTGGCGCACGGCATCGTGCTCGGCGACGACGGGCTGAAGATGTCCAAGTCCAAGGGCAACTATCCCGAGGTCACCGAGGTGTTCAACCGGGACGGCTCGGACGCGATGCGCTGGTTTCTGATGTCCTCACCCATCCTGCGCGGCGGCAACCTGGTGGTCACCGAGCAGGGCATCCGGGAGGCCGTGCGGCAAGCGCTGCTGCCGCTGTGGAACTCGTGGTATTTCCTGACGCTCTACGCAAACGCGGCGGGCGTCGACGGCCGCTGGCGCACTGATAGCCCGGACCTGTTGGACCGCTACGTCCTGGCCAAGCTGCGCGACCTGGTCGTCGACGTCACCGCGCAGCTGGACCGATACGACATCGCCGGGGCGTGCGCCAGCGTGCGGGGGTTCTGCGACGTGCTCACCAACTGGTACGTGCGCCGGTCCCGGGATCGCTTCTGGGCCGGCGAGCAGGACGCGATCGACACCCTGCACACCGTGCTGGAGCTGACCTGCCGGCTGGCCGCTCCGCTGCTGCCGCTGACCACCGAGGCGATCTGGCGGGGGCTGACCGGGCAGCGGTCGGTCCATCTGACCGACTGGCCCGATCCGGCCTGCTTGCCGGCGGATCACGCCCTGGTGACGTCGATGGACCGGGTGCGCCAGGTGGTGTCCACCGCACTGTCGGTCCGCAAGGCGCGGGGTCTGCGGGTGCGCCAGCCGCTGTCCCAGCTCACTGTTGCCGCACCCGATGCGGGCCTGCTGGCACCGTTCATCGACCTGATCCGCGATGAGGTCAACGTCAAGGCTGTCGAGCTCACCGACGACGTCGCCGCACACGGTCGCTTCGAACTCACCGTCAACGCCCGGGCCTGCGGGCCCCGGCTGGGCGGTGACACCCAGAAGGTGATCCGGGCGGTGCGGGAGGGCGACTGGGAACGCGGCCCGGACGGGATGGTGACGGCTGCCGGGATCCCGCTGCTGGAGGGCGAATTCACCGAGCGGCTGGTCGCCGCGGACCCCACCGAGACTGCCGCGCTGCCCAACGGATCCGGGCTGGTGGTGCTGCAGACGGCGCTCACCCCGGAGCTGGCCGCCGAGGGCATCGCCCGTGATGTGGTGCGGGTCGCACAGCTTGCCCGCAAGCAGGCCGGCCTGGAAGTCACCGACCGGATCGTGCTCACCGTCGACGCCCCGGAGCCGGTGCGCGCGGCGGCTCGGGAACACGAGCAGTTCATCGCTGGCGAGGTCCTCGCCCGGCGGGTGGAGTACGCGCCGCTGCCTGATGGCTTCTCAGGTGTCGTCGGTGACGGGGTTGACGTGCGAGTCGCCGTGGCGGATACATGATCGCCTCGGGGCCTGCAGCAGCTCGTTGGCGCGAGCTGCTGCAGGCTCGCGCCATCCCCGCCGAGATCCGCGCGGCCGCCCCGCAGGATCCGAGCCGGCACGATCCCGCCCGCTTCGTGCCGCCGGTGGCTCCCAAGGACACCCCCTCTCGTCGTGCCGCGCTGCAGCTGCTGGGACCTCACGGCGGCACCGTGCTCGACGTGGGGTGCGGTGCGGGTGCCGCGGGACTGGCACTGGTGCCCACGGCGTCACATCTGACCGGCGTGGATCACGCTGCGGACATGCTGCAGGCGTTCGAACGGGCCTGCACCGAGCGTGGCGTGGCGCACCGCAGCGTGCTCGGCCCGTGGCCGGACGTCGCACCGCAGGCCGGCGCCGCCGATGTGGTGGTCAGCCACCACGTCGGCTACAACACGGTGGAACTGGGACCCTTCCTCAGGGCGCTGGACGCCGCCGCGCGCCGCGGGGTAGTCGTCGAGTTGCATGCCGTACACCCGGGCGCCTGGCTGGACCCACTGTGGTTGCAATTCCACGGGTTGCGCCGGCCGCCACCGGCAACTGCCCAGGACGTGCTGGCGGTCGTCGCCGAAGTGGGACTCCACCCCGAGGTCCAGCGTTGGGCCCGGCCCGCTCAGCCCCGGCATCCCGAGGCGGAGCTGGATTTCTCGCTGCGCCGGCTATGTCTACCGGTGCAGCGCCGGAACGAGGTCGCGGAGGCGGTCGCGAGGTTGGGGCCCCGGCACCGCGATCTGGTCACGATTTCCTGGTCGACCTGATCGGCGAGAAGATCGCGGCACGGTCGGCGTGAACGGGGTGGAGATCGCGCTCGGGGCGGGCGCTGCGGTGTTGCTCGTGGCGGTGCTCGCCGTGCGGGTATCCACCCGGCTGGGGTTGCCGTCGCTACTGCTGTACCTGGTCATCGGTCTGTTGATCGGCGAGGCCGGGCTGGGCGTCCAGTACTCCAATACGGCACTGACCGCCGCGTTGGGTATCGGCGGGTTGGTCCTGATCCTGGCCGAAGGTGGTCTGACCACCCGCTGGTCAGTGATCCGCCCAGCGCTGGGTCCGGGGATCGCGCTGGCCACGGTGGCGGTCGCGGTGAGCATCGGCATCACCGGATGGGTGCTGCACCTGGTGCTCGGCTTGGACTGGCGCACGGCGCTGTTGTGGGGTGCGGTGCTGTCCTCCACGGACGCCGCCGCGGTGTTCAGCGTGTTGCGGGCCGTGCGGGTGCCTGCCCGCCTGGCCGGTGCGCTGGAGCTGGAGTCGGGCATCAACGACGCCCCGGTGTACATCGTGGTGGTCCTGCTCGCAACGGGTGATCCATTTCGCTGGTGGACACCCCTGCTGGTGGGCTACGAGCTGCTTGCCGGTGCGCTGGTGGGAGCCGCGCTGGGATTCGGGGGAGCGTGGGCGTTGCGTCGCGCGGCGCTTCCTGCGACGGGCCTCTACCCGCTGGCGACCATCGCGGTCTGCGTGCTCGCCTTCGCCGCCGGGCAGGGACTGCACGCCTCGGGATTCCTGGCGACTTACCTCGCCGGGCTGGTACTGGGCAATGCCCGCCTGCCGCACCGCGGCGACACCCTGTCCTTCGCCGAGGGACTGGGCTGGCTCGCGCAGATAGCGTTGTTCGTGCTACTCGGGCTGTATGCCTCGCCGGCTCGCTTGCCTGGTGTTCTGATTCCCGCGCTGATTGCCGGCGCGGTGCTCGTCGTGCTGGCGCGGCCGGTATCGGTGGCGCTGGCTCTGACGCCGTTGCAGGTGCCCTGGCGCGAGCAAGGTTTCCTGTCGTGGTCTGGGCTGCGCGGGGCGGTACCCATCGTGCTGGCGTTGATCGCGCTGACTCGAGGATTCCCCGGCGCGCAGCAGTTGGTGGATGTGGTGTTCGTGCTGGTCGTCATCCTGACCGCGGTGCAGGGCGTCACGTTGCCGCTGATCGTGCGATGGCTGGCGCTGTCCCGCCCGGAGCAGAGCCGGGAGATGGAGGTCGATTCCGCGGCGCTGGACGAGATGCAAGCTGAACTGCTCCAGATCAAGGTGCCTCCGCTGTCGCGACTGCACGGTGTATACCTCTGGGAGCTGAGGCTTCCCATCGGGTCGGTGGTCAGCCTGGTGGTGCGCGACGGGCAGGGATTCACCCCGGAGCCGACCACCCGGCTGCAGGCCCGTGATCAGCTGTTGATCGTTACGACCGCTGCTCAGCGGGAGCAGGTGGAGCAGCGGATCCGGGCCGTGCACCGAGCCGGCCGGCTGGCCCGGTGGCGTGGAGAGACCGGCGTCTGAGCGGCCCAACCATCATTGGTCACAATGGTGTCATGAATCCATCTCAGCCCATCGAGCAAGCAGCCGCGGGTGAACAGCAGACCTCCGAGGTATCGCCGGTATCGCCGCGCCGGCGCCGGACCGGTTTGCTGGCTGCGGCCGCTGGCGTAACGCTCGTGCTGGATGTGATCAGCAAGATCATTGTGGTGGCGTTTCTCGAGGGTCACCCGCCGGTGAAGCTGCTCGGCGGCGCGCTGTATCTCGTGGTCTTCCGCAACTCGGGGGCGGCGTTCTCGCTGGGGACTGGACTGACCTGGCTGCTGTCGCTGATCGCCGTGGGAGTGGTGGTGCTGATCATCCGGCTGGCATCCCGGCTGCGCAGCGCCGGGTGGGCGTTCGGACTCGGTCTGGTGCTGGGAGGCGCGCTGGGCAATCTGGTGGACCGGCTGCTGCGTAGCCCTGGGCCGCTGCGCGGGCACGTGGTGGATTTCCTGTCGCTGCTGGCGCCCGATGGCAGTGTCTGGCCGGTGTTCAACCTGGCGGACTCGGCGATCGTGTGTGGTGGCCTGTTGCTGGTCTTTCTGGCTGCCACCGGTCGGGACTTCGACGGTACCCGCAGCTCCCGCATCGCACGCAGCCCGGAGGGCCGGCCATGAGCGACATCCGGACCCTGCCGGTTCCCGACGGGCTGGACGGGATGCGGGTCGACGCCGGGCTGGCCCGCCTGCTGGGCTTGTCGCGCACGGTGGTGGCCGGCCTGACCGAGGCGAGCGCGGTCCTGATCGACGGTATGCCGGCCGGCAAGTCCGACCGGTTGGCCGCGGGCGCGTGGCTGGAAGTAACCCTGCCCGATCGGCAACAACCCGCAGTGGTCACGGCTGCGCCGGTGGCGGGAATGCAGGTGCTGCACGACGACGCAGATGTGGTGGTGGTGGACAAGCCGGTTGGGGTTGCCGCGCATCCCAGTCCGGGCTGGAGCGGGCCCACCGTGCTCGGCGGTCTCGCCGCCGCAGGCATCCAGGTGGCTACTTCGGGCGCGGCGGAGCGCCACGGCGTGGTGCACCGGTTGGACGTGGGCACCAGCGGCCTGATGGCGGTCGCCAAGTCGGAGCGGGGCTATGCGTCGCTCAAGCGGGCGTTCCGGGATCGCATCGTGGCCAAGCACTACCGGGCGCTGGTGCAAGGCCATCCGGATCCCAGCCGGGGCACCATCGACGCCCCGATCGACCGCCACCCCAAGCACGACTGGCGCTTTGCGGTGATCGCCGGTGGCAAGCCGTCGGTGACGCACTACGAGGTGATCGAGGCCTTTCCGGCTGCGTCGCTGTGTGACGTGACGCTGGAGACCGGGCGTACTCACCAGATCCGGGTGCACTTCGCCGCTTTGCGGCACCCGTGCTGCGGTGATCTCACCTATGGTGCGGACCCCGCGCTGGCCCAGCGGCTCGGCTTGCAGCGGCAGTGGCTGCACGCCGCGCGGTTGGGCTTTCCGCACCCTGCTGACGACCGCTGGGTGGAATTCACCAGCCCGGATCCCGACGACCTGCGCCACGCCCTGGACGTGCTGGCCGCGCAGGTGTAACTGATGCCGCGGCGAGGCTGGTGGGTGCTGCTGGCTGTGCTGGTCGTGGTGTTCGGCCTCACCACGTGGGTGGCAGGTCAGCGTGACGAGTCGGTGCCAGGCGGTGTAGAGCGGCTCGGCCCCGAGGCCGGGGAACCGGTCGCGGAGTACCTGCGTCGCGCCGGCGCATCGCTGCCGGCGGGGCCTACGCCGCACTGGGCGCTGGTACAGCTGGACTCCTACCTCACGCCAGACCGCGCGGCCGAGCTGGCGCGGGGAGTGCGGCTGTCGAGAGTCGTGTTCCGCGTTCCGCTGCCGCGCGTGCAAACCGCGCTCATCACCCGTGACCTACCGGGACAGCAGCCGGTGTCCGACCTCGCCGCAGCGCAGCAGTCCGCGGCTGCGGAGCGCCTCGCCGCGTCCCGCACAGCTTCTGACAGCAGGCGGGCAGCCGTTGACGCTGCCGAGGCTGCGCAGTTGCGCCGCGGTTGCGCGTGCGTGCTGGCATTGCTGGTGTTCGGCGACGGTGATGCGCTCCGTACGGTGGCAGCCCGCCCGAGCGCCCGGGCAGTGCATGCGGCGTTGGCGGATACGTCCATCCAGGACCTGGCCATCTCCCCGTTGCTGCCCGAGCAGGATGAGATAGCCGGGCCCGTGCCCGACGACGGGCCAGCGCCGTCGTAATCGCCGGTGCTCTCTTGCCACGGTGTGAATCACCCGTCGACACCTGTGATTCCTTCACAGCGAAGGCCTGACGAACGCCACTTGCCGCACCCCGGAATTGGCACGATTATTGCTACATAGCGATGAACGGTCAGCAACAAGGGGGAAACAATGGACGACGGTTACGAGGTGTACTGCATCGCGGATCCGTTGTTCTACGACTCGATGGCCGGTCATAATCGAGTTGAATTCTTCGATGCCGCTCGGCGGCCGGTGCCCCAGGGCTGGGAACGCCGTTTCCTCGACAATTGGGTGGTCATGAGCCAGGTGGGCGCAACGGCGCCCGCGCAAGGCTGGAAAGTCCACGCATCGGCATGCCTCGATAACGCGGATCGCATTCTGGAAACGGTATGGTCATACTGCGTCCCGCGGGGGATCACGTTTAAATTCCTAGCTTCTCGCAGTATCGTTCACATGCACAATGCAAAGTACGCCCCGCGGGGCGCCAGCGGCAAGTTCGTCACGATCTACCCAACTGACGTCGACGCGCTCGGCACCATCCTGCACGACCTGGGCGAGCGGCTGGAGGGCGAACCAGGTCCCTACATCCTCAGCGACCTGCGCTGGAATGAGGGCCCGCTCTACGTTCGATACGGCGGCTTCGCGCTACGGCACTGCCTGTCAGCACGCGGAGACCAGGTTCCGGCCATCGAGGACCCCACCGGGGGATTGGTGCCCGACCGCAGGGATGCGGTGTTCTACACCCCACCGTGGGTGACTCTGCCTGAGTTGCTGGTTCCCCAGCTTGCCGCGCGGAACGCCACGACGGTCAAGGAATTGCCATACCGCGTCGAGCAGGTGCTGCACTTCTCCAATGGCGGGGGGCTCTACGAGGCCACCGACCAGCGAACCGGCACCCGCGTAGTGCTCAAGGAAGCCCGGCCCTATGCCGGCCTTGCCGCCGACGGTGCCGACGCGGTCCAGCGGCTGCAGCGCGAGCGGGAAACACTTGAACGGCTGGCAGGCATCACCGGGGTACCGGCCGTCCATGACCATTTCACCTTGGGCGAGCACCATTTCCTCGCGCTGGAATTCATCGAAGGCGCACCGCTGAACAAGGTCTTCGCGCAGCGGTATCCGATGAACGACCCCGCCGCCGGGCCGGCCGAGTTCGCCGCCTACACCGAATGGGCGTTGCGGGTCTGCGGCCAGATCGAAGATATCATCACAGCAATTCATGGCCGCGGGATCATCCATGGTGATCTGCACCTGTTCAACGTTCTCGTCCGGGATGACGGCCGGATCACGCTGATCGACTTCGAGGTCGCAGCGAGGGTCGATGAAGCACGCCGTCCCACTCTGGGTAGTCCCGCATTCGCAGCCCCCCGAGATCGAAGGGGGCTCGACATAGACCGGTACTCGCTGGCCTGCCTGCGGCTTGCTTTATTCCTGCCGTTGACTGCGCTGATCCGGCTGGACGCCGGAAAGCCGGCGGATTTCGCACAGGTCATCGCCGAGCATTTCCCGGTGCCGCCTGCTTTCCTGGACGAAGCGGTGCGCACGATCAGCGGAACCAGTGGCGGTAACGAGGCTGCGCCCCGACGCAGCACAGCCCTGCCGGCTTTACCGGACGGGACGACCGGGTGGACGGCCGCGCGGGATTCCATCGTCGCGGGGATTTTGGCCAGCGCGACGCCCAAGCGCACTGACCGGCTGTTCCCCGGGGACATCGCTCAATTCAGCACCGGCGGTCTCAACATCGCCCACGGTGCGGCCGGTGTGCTCTACGCGCTGTCGGTGACCCGGGCCGCGCGGTATCCCGCGGGGGAGCACTGGCTGCTCGAACACGCCGCCGCGGCCTCCCGCGGAACGCGGTTAGGCCTGTACGACGGGCTGCACGGCGTCGCCTACGTATTGGCTGAGCTGGGATACCGGCAAGCCGCCCTCGATTTGATCGAGTTCTGCCTCAGCGAACCATACGAGCAACTCGGCACGGACCTGTCCGGCGGCCTTGCCGGCATCTCGCTCAACCTGGCCCACTTCGCGGGCTTGGCCGGTGAACCCACGCTGTTCGACCACGCGCTGCGCACCGCCGACATCGTCGCCGACCGCCTCGGTGGACCGGACGCCGTCGGCACGATCAGCGGCGGGGACCATCCCTACGCGGGGCTGATGTACGGATCGTCGGGGCCGGCGTTGATGTTCCTACGGCTCTACGAGCACACCGGTGACCGCGAATTCCTCGAACTGTCCAACACCGCACTACGCCAGGACCTGCGTCGCTGCAAGCTGCGTGACGACGGCTTGATGATGGTCCACGAGGGCTGGCGTGACATGCCGTACCTGGACCGGGGCAGCGCGGGTATCGGCATGATCCTCGACGAGTACCTCACGCACCGGGCTGATGACGAGTTCGCCGATACGGCGGCCGCCATCCGTCGCGCCGCCCAGTCACGGTTCTACATCCAACCGGGCCTGTTCAGCGGTCGGGCCGGAATGATCCTTTATCTCAGCCGGGCGTACGCACCAGGGCAGGCGATCTGGAACCAGGAGGTCGCCGCACAGATCCGGCGGCTGTCCTGGCACCGCGTCGACTACCAGGGTCACCTCGCCTTCCCTGGTGAGCAGCTGCTTCGGCTCTCGATGGACTTGGCGAGCGGCGCCGCAGGCGTGCTGCTCGCACTGGGTGCGGCAGTACACGAGCACCCCGTTGGTCTCCCGTTCCTCAGCGAACCCCGCCAGCCCCCGCCGCACGATGCCCCCGTGTCGACGGTGCTGTTGGGCAGGAACGGGTTGGTATCCAGCTCGATATTCGGAGGGAGGTGAACACAATGGCACTTCTCGACCTGCAGGGCATGGAGCCCTCCGGTGGTTACGACGACTGCCACGACTTCGGTCGCGGCGGCCGGAGCCGCTGCTGCGGCAGTGGCCTCAGCCTGCTGCTCTGCGGCGACTGATTCCTGATAGCTGGGTGGTCCGGGGCAGCCGGCGTTGCCCCGGACCACCCAATGGTTTGGTAATCCCTCTTTGAGTGATGACGGACGATGCGGAGGCCGCGTGAACAGCAAGCCGGCCACGGCATCAGCACCGCAGGATCCGATGGCCAGGCAAGCGGACCGCTTGCTGTTGTCGACGGGTCGGCGGGGCGGGTGGTGGATCTGGTGGCTCACGCTGGCCACGCTCGTTGCCGCCGGCGCCGATGTCCTGCTGCCGACCGCGATCGGCCGGGTTCTCGACACACTTCCCGGAGGTAGCCATCTCGGCTGGAACCTGCTCGCGTGTGCGGCACTGATCGCCACCCTGGTCTTCGGGAAAGTGATGGGTGACATCGCCTCCGGAACGAGCAACGCCCGGTGC
>Ga0134125_10001184_pt1 | contig 32438 bp, 22 predicted proteins | sample KB31751_FD_96464 | JGI IMG/M metagenome (GOLD analysis project Ga0134125, IMG submission 96464) | Terrestrial soil microbial communities with excess Nitrogen fertilizer from Kellogg Biological Station, Michigan, USA - KB3-175-1 | ecosystem: Environmental > Terrestrial > Soil > Unclassified ...
TTAGAATGGTTACATTCGCTTGTCATATTAAACTTAAACCAAAGAACGACATTGCTTATGCCAACCAAAATTAAACTCCATGCGGGTCTAATAACCGCGTTCCTACTTCTCCTCAGCTTTGGTCTTTCTGCACAGACAACAATTACCGGTCGTGTTTTAAACAGTGTCGACAATAGACCTGTTGAAGGCGCTACGGTGCAGGTGCGGGGAAGTAAAATTGCCACGCTTACAGCGTCGGACGGTACTTTTAGTCTTAGTACCACACAGCAAAAGGTAAAAGAACTGGTAATTACGATAGTGGGGTATGAACCCCTGACCGTTCCGGTTAACGGTTCCAGTATCGGAGATGTGCACCTGGCCATTACTACCACCTCGTTAAATGATGTGGTGGTGACAGGATATACATCCCAACGAAAAAAAGACATTACCGGTGCGGTCACCGTGGTAAGTGTAAAAGACATGAAGGCAATTGTATCGGGCACACCCGAACAAATGCTTCAGGGGCAGGCAGCTGGTGTAACGATCATCACTTCGGGTGCGCCGGGAGGACCGACCAATGTGTTTGTCCGGGGTGTAACATCATTTGGGAATACCGATCCCCTGTACATTGTTGATGGTGTGCCGGGAGGTCTGCATGATTTGAATTCGAATGACATCGAATCCCTCCAGGTACTGAAAGATGCCGGTGCTGCCGCTATTTATGGGGTACGCGGATCCAATGGCGTTATCGTTATTACCACGAAAAGAGGAAAGGCCGGTAAATCCACAATTAATTACGATGGTTATTATGGAACACAGCGTCCTCTGCCAGGTAATCCATTTCATTTGCTGAATTCGCAGGAACTTGCCAATGCACTTTGGCAGGCGGATATCACATCCGGGCAGGTTGCAGCCAATGGCTATCCTTCTTCCCAGCAATATGGCAATGGTGCAACACCGGTACTTCCGGATTACATTACGCCGGGAGGCGCCCATGAGGGAGATGCTTCCGTGAATCCGGACTTGTACAATACCGATTATAGCAAAGGGAATATTTATCAGATTACCCGCGCAAATAAACAGGGGACTGACTGGTTTCATGAACTGTTCCGTCCGGCCCCTATCCAAAGCCATACCATTGGTCTGAGCGGTGGAAGTGAAAAATCGACGTATTATTTTTCCCTGGGTTATTTCAACCAGCAGGGTACGCTGATTGAAACCTATCTAAAAAGGTATACAGCAAAAATAAACACCACTTTTAATATCAATAATCATGTAAGAGTTGGTGAGAATGCTTACGTGTGGTATAAGAATAATCCGCAGATTTCTTATTTTGGAGAAAACCAGGTTAACTACGATTACCGCGAACAGCCAATCATTCCGGTATACGATATCAAGGGAAATTTTGCCGGTTCCAACGGACCGGAATTAGGTAATTCACCAAACCCGGTTGCCAATCAGATAAGAACAAAACAGTCGCGCGGAAATGAATGGCAGATTTTCGGCAATGCCTGGGGTGAAGTGAGTTTCCTGAAAAATTTTGTTGTGAAGACAAGTATCGGAGGTACCATCGATAACAATTACTATTGGAATTATGGGTATCATACCTACGAAAATGCAGAAAACAACGGATCCAACAGTTTGAGTGAAGGCGGAGGTTACTATAGTAACTGGGTCTGGACAAACACCCTTTCCTACAATAATAATTTTGGGAAACACAGTGTGAAAGCGTTGATCGGAACGGAAGCGATCGATGTTTATTCCCGGTCCGTGAACGGATTCCGCATAAATTATTTCAATGATAACCCCTTATTGCAAACGCTGAGTAACGGGGATCCGAAAGGCCAGACGAACGGAAGTGGCGTTGGCGCAGGATCATTAAGTTCGTATTTTGGCCGTGTTGACTATGCCTATAACGACCGATATCTGTTATCGGCAACTTTGCGCCGGGATGGTGCATCGGTGTTTGGTACCGATAATACATACGGCTATTTCCCGTCCGTGTCCGGCGGTTGGGTCATTTCCCAGGAAAATTTTATGAATGCAGTAACCTGGGTGAACTTCTTAAAGCTGAGGGCAAGCTGGGGTAAGCTGGGATCGTATGCCAATACGCCCCCTAAAAATCAATTCACGCTTTATCAGGCAAGTCCAGGAAGTTCTTATTATGATATTGCCGGAACAAGCAACAGCACCTTATTGGGATTCTATGCGCAGCAATATGGCAGTCCGACAACCGGATGGGAAGAAGACAGAATTACCAATATAGGTCTGGATGCCGTCGTCGTCAATAACAAACTGGACGTGAGCGTTGAATATTTCCAGAAAAGCATCAAGGGCCTTCTTTTCCAGGATGTGGCCGGAGCTACATCAGGCGCCTTCCCAAGCAGTACAGGAGGTTCACAATTGCCAACTGTTAATATCGGAGATGTGAAAAACAACGGGGTTGACTTTTCCGCCACTTACCATGAAGTCGTCAACAGCAACTTCAAATTTAATGTGGGCCTGGTCTTAACTACCTATAAGAGTCAGGTAGTAGGTATTCCCGGAGCCGGCGGATACTTTGAAGCTGGCAATACCCGAATCGGGAATTTTGTACGGAATAAGGTTGGCCAGGCAATCGGTGCTTTTTACGGGTATGATGTCATTGGCTACTTCAAGGATGCGGCTGATGTAACCAAATCTCCGGTTCAGCAGGACGCAGCACCCGGAAGATTTAAATATGCCGATATCAACAAAGACGGGAAAATTGATGACCAGGACAGAACTTTCTTCGGTAATCCAAATCCGAAATTCACTTACGGCCTCAACATTGACGCGACCTATAAGAATTTTGATGCCACAATTATTTTTTATGGAAGCTACGGCAATGATGTTATAAACTATACCCGCTACTGGCTGGATATGTGGGCCTCCTTTCAGGGAAATAAAAGCAAGAATCTGCTGTATGATTCCTGGACGCCTTCTAACCTGAACCCCAAAGCGCCGATCCTGGAGAATGCTTCCACATTCAGCACAAATACGGTTCCAAATTCCTTTTATAAGGAAAGCGGGTCATTCTTCAAATGCAGATCACTGATCTTTGGGTACACGATGCCTGCTTCTCCTTTGAAGAATCTGGGGATCGATAAATTCAGATTATTTGCGCAGGCTTCCAACCTGTTTCAGATCACCAAATATACCGGTCTGGATCCCGAAATCGGAGGTTCTTCCGCTGCGTATGGTATTGATTTTGGACAATATCCAAACAATCAGCGTACTTATACAGTGGGCGTAAACCTTTCTTTCTAACCTGTTTAATTTGAATATCTGTTAAATCAAAGTATATGAAAAGAACGAATCTTAAAATATATATTCCTATTCTGATCGCATCTGTTGCATTACTGTACGCTTGCAACCGGAGCTTTCTGCAAAAGGATCCTATTGGAAGTTATACGCCGTCAACGGTAGCCACAAAAGCTGGCGTAACGGGGTTATTGATCGGCGCTTATTCTTTATTGGATGGCCAGGGAGGAGCCGGGGGATCCTGGGATGCTGCTGCCAGCAACTGGGTATGGGGTGGAGTTTGCTCCGATGATGCCCATAAGGGTTCCGATCCGGGAGATCAACCGGATATTGTAGCGCTGATGACCTGGAGTGAATCATCTACAAACAGCTACAATGAAGCAAAGTGGCAGACCTGTTATGACGGTGTTCAGCGTTCCAACGAAGTATTAAGGGTTATGCGGCTGGCAACGGATATCGATCCGGTGGATACAGTTGAGTTTTCAGCAGAAGCAAGATTCCTTCGCGGACATTATATGTTTGAATTGAAAAAGATTTTTAATAATATTCCAATCATTGACGAATCTGTTACCTATACACTCGATAACTGGAGAGTGGAAAACACTTCGGATGCGTGGCCTTTTATTGAAGCAGATTTCCAATATGCATTTGCTAACCTGCCAGGCACCCAGAGCGAAGTGGGCCGCGCAAATAAATACGCAGCCGAAGCTTACCTGGCCAAGGCCTTCATGTTTGAGCATAAATATGGTGATGCATTACCGCTACTCAACGATCTGATTAACAACGGAACGAATGCTGCCGGGGTCAAATACAAGCTGGTGGATAAATTCAACGATAATTTCAATGCCGCCACCAAGAATAACAGCGAAACCGTTTTTGCCGTGCAGAATTCTGTCAATGATGGCTCTACTGCGGCCAATGCAAACGCCGGCGATGTGTTGAATTTCTCATATGATCCATCTGCTCCTGTTTCCTGCTGCGGGTTCTACCAGCCTTCCTTTAGTCTGGCCAATGCCTTTAAAACAGATCCTGTTACCGGATACCCCCTGCCGGATACATATAATGATGTCGATCTGAAAAATGATCAGGGACTTAAATCTTCTGATCCTTTCACCCCGGACAATGCGATTGCTTTGGATCCCAGGCTGGACTGGACCGTTGGCAGGAGAGGAATTCCCTTCCTGGACTGGGGTGTTAACCCAGGATTTGTTTTTGTTCGTAATCAGGCCAGCGGAGGTCCCTATTCGCCAGTTAAGAATGCGCCCTATAAATCACAGGTTGGTATTTTGACGGATAAATCATCCTGGACAGCGGGTTATACAGCATTGAACGTTAACCTGATCCGGTTTGCAGATGTTCTCCTCTGGGCTGCCGAAGCCGAAGTGGAAGTGGGGAGTCTTGACAACGCAGAAACATACGTGAACATGGTAAGAAACAGAGCGGCAAATCCGGCAGGTTTTGTTCCGGGATCGCCTGCTCATTATTTCATCAAGCCCTATGCTGCAGGGTATTTCACAGCACAGGGCCAGGACGTTTCCCGCAAGCTGGTTCGTTTTGAAAGGAGGCTTGAACTGGCTATGGAAGGACAGCGCTTTTTTGATCTTGTTCGTTATGGGACGGCAGATACAGAACTTGCAGCTTACGTCAGCCATGAGGTCGGCTCCGGATATACATTGATGGCAGGGGCCACTTTTAAAAAGGGCCAGTCCGAATACTTTGCCATTCCACAGGCAGAAATAGATGCCAGTACGGTTGCCGGAAAACCAACCCTAACCCAGAATCCCGGGTACTGAGCGAATTATTGAATTGTTAAAGAGGCGGGGTAGCTGAACCCTGCCTCTTTGCTTTTTTATTCAACGATCAATTTTTTTTTCAGGCGCAGGATTTTAAATTATCTTAATCGGGAAATGTATGCCCAATGAATTATAATGCCGGATTTCGAATCATCTTTTACGTTCTTTTCCTGCTTTTTGGTTTTTCCTGCAATAGAAATAAACCGCTTTTTGAACCTGTTTCTCCGGAGCATTCCGGTATTCATTTTAATAACCGGATTGTTGAATCGGATTCCTTAAACGTGCTGGATGTTTCCAATATTTATAACGGGGGAGGGGTGGGTATTGGCGACTTCAACCGGGACGGATTACCCGATATTTATTTTACAGGCAATTTGGTTCCGAATAAACTATACATCAATAAAGGGAATTTCAGCTTTAGTGATATCAGCAAAGTGGCGGGTGTGGAGGGAAACGGGGAATGGAGCCGCGGTGTTTCCGTTGTTGACATAAACAATGACGGGTGGCCGGATATTTATGTTTCCACCACGATATTGAAAGACCCGCGGAGAAGGAAGAACCTGCTTTATATAAACCAGGGCACCGATAGAGACGGGATTCCGCATTTTAAAGAGATGGCCGCCGAATACGGCCTGGCCGATACCTCCTATTCCACTTCGGCAGCATTTTTTGATTATGATAATGACGGGGATCTGGATATGTACCTGGTAGTAAATGAAATTGTAAATTCTTCTATACCGAATGTTTTCCATAAAATCGCCCGGGATGGTTCATTTCCGAGCAGTGGCAGGCTTTACCGGAATGACTGGAGCGATTCGCTGAAACATCCTGTTTTTAAAGATGTGTCAAAACAGGCAGGTGTCGGGATCGAAGGATACGGGCACAGCGTGGCTATCTGTGATATAAATAAAGATGGATGGAAGGATATCTATGTTACCAATGACTATCTTCCAAATGACCTTCTGTTAATTAATAATCATGATGGTACATTCACGGATCATTTGTCGGATTATTTCAAGCATACATCGTCCAACGCCATGGGGGTAGACATCAACGATATCAATAACGACGGTCTGGAAGATGTCATGACGCTGGACATGAACCCCGAGGATAACTACAGGAAAAAGATGATGCTGAACAGTGACAGCTATCAGACATACCAGAATAGCGACCTTTTCGGATACAACTATCAGTATGTCAGGAATACACTGCAGTTGAACCGCGGCCCGCGGATAAATGGAGAGGATTCCATCGGCAATGTGATTTTCAGCGATATCGCATTTTACGCTGGAATTGCAGAAACCGACTGGAGCTGGACACCGCTGTTAGCCGATTTTGATAACGATGGTTTCAGAGATCTTTTTGTCAGCAATGGGTTTCCCAAAGATGTCACGGATCATGATTTTGTTACTTTCCGTAACCATGCTTCCACGCTGGTTTCCAAGTCGGATTTGCTGAAACAGATCCCGGAAGTGAAATTGCATAATTATATATATCACAATAACGGAAACCTGACTTTTACGGATGTTTCGCGGGACTGGGGCATGATCCAGCCGACTTTTTCAAACGGGGCGGCGTACGCCGACCTGGATAACGATGGGGACCTGGACATGATCATCAACAACATCAATGATGATGCGGGCATATTCAGAAATACCAGCAGGGAAAACAGCAAAGCGGAGAATCATTTTCTGCAGATATATTTTACCGGTGATACCCTCAACCGGAATGGATTCGGAACCTGGGTGGAACTGCACTATGATCACGGCAAGGAGCAGGTATATGAAAATACGCCTTATCGTGGCTATCTGTCCAGCGTCCAGGATATGGCGCATTTCGGGCTGGGGAAAGTAAATACCATAGATTCCATTTTGATTAAATGGCCTGGTAAGAAAATGCAGCTGCTTCGTAACGTGAAATGCGACCAGGTTTTGCACGTAAATATCCGGGATGCTAAAATGAGCTATTCTTATGATAAAAGCCCGTTGGCATCGGGCGCCTTATTTAAGGAAATCTCGGATTCAGCAAATATTCATTACCAGCATTCAGAAAGAGATTTCATCGATTTCAATATTCAAAAATTACTTCCCCATAAATTTTCCGAATCCGGACCCGCCGTTGCCGTTGGGGATATTGATGGAAACGGACTGGATGATATGGTCGTTGGAGGGTCTCCTTTCCATAGCGCGCAGATTTTTCTTCAGCAGACTGATGGAAAATTCCTTCAAAAGGCTCTCGAAGGAAAAGATACCGTAAACAAAAAATCACATGACCTTGGGCTTCTATTGTTTGATGCGGATGGAGATGGCGATCCTGACCTGTTTATTGCCAGCGGTGGTTACGAAAATGAATCCAACGCTCCGGCTTACCAGGATCGCCTGTATGTGAATGATGGGAAAGGCAATTATACACTGGATTCCGGAGCACTTCCCCGGAATTTCACCAGTAAATTTTGTGTCCGGGCTGCGGATTTCGACCGGGATGGGGACCTCGATCTGTTTATTTCGGGCAGGGTTGATCCGGGGAATTACCCCAAACCGGTATCCAGCTTTATTTACCGGAATGATTCCAAAAATGGCAAAATACATTTTACGGACGTTACTTCCCTTGTTGCACGGGATTTGATCGGGGCAGGAATGGTTTGCGATGCGGTCTGGACGGATTTCAATAATGATGGCTGGCCGGATCTGATCCTTGCCGGAGAATGGATGCCCATTACAATTTTGAAAAACAACAAGGGTGTATTTCAGAATGTCAGCCGGGATTCGGGGATCGGCGATTCTCTGGGATGGTGGAACAGCATCGCTGCCGGGGATTTCGACAATGATGGAGATATGGATTACATAGTGGGAAATCTGGGCAGGAATTCCTTTTTCCGCGGGAGCGCCGAATTTCCGGTCCGCGTGTATGGAAAGGATTTTGATAAGAACGGGATCTACGACATGATTCCTTCTCTCTATCTTCCTGACCGGGAAGGCAATAAAAAGGAATTTCCGGCGCAGGGCCGGGATGATCTGCTGAGGCAGGTCAATGCCATGCGAAAAAAATTTCCCGATTATAAATCCTTCGCCACAGCTACTATGAGTCAGGTGCTGACGGCGGATGAACGAAAAGGGGCGCTCACCCTGGAAGCCAATGACTTTCAGTCGGCCTTATTGCGGAATGAAGGTGGTGGAAAATTCACGCTGGTTGCTTTGCCGGCGGAAGCGCAGTTATCTGAAATAAATGGAATGGTGGTTGATGATTTCGATGGTGATGGCAATCAGGATGTCGTCCTGAATGGAAATGACTTTGGGACAGAGGTCTCTGTGGGGAGATATGACGCATTCAACGGCTTATATCTGAAGGGCGACGGAGCCGGTAATTTTGGGGCCCGGTCCATTTTACAGAGCGGTATTTTTATCCCGGGAAACGGGAAAGCCCTGACGAAACTAAAAAGTGCCGGCGGCCACTACCTGCTTGCCGCAAGTCAGAATCGCGGGAAGCTGAAACTGTTCAAGCTGAGGAAACAAAGAAAAGTGATTGACCTCGGTCCGTTGGATGTTCGGGCGAATATTTTGTATAAAAGTGGAAAAAAAAGTGTGCAGGAATGCTATTACGGGTCTTCTTATCTTTCCCAGTCCGGAAGATTCCTGCTGTTAAGCGATGGCGTAAAAAGTGTCGAAATTATTAATAGCACGGGAGGAATACGCAAGCTGAATCTTTAAAACAGTCCGTATCCTAACCTCCGGTTGCGGAGTCCAAAAAATGAATGAGATTAAAGCTTTAAATTGGATGATCAGGTTTGTTCCTGTTTTCGCAGTCATCCTGACCGCTTCCTGTAATCAAAATAGCCGGAGCATCTATGCCGGAGAAACACTCGCTAAGAAATATTGCCAGTCCTGTCATGCATTTCCAGACCCGTCATTGCTGGATGTGAAATCCTGGGAAACAGGTGTACTGCCCAATATGGGCCCGCGCTTAGGTATTTTCGCATTTAAGGGCAAAAGATACCCTTCCCTGCGGTATGATCGTTATGTTCCAAGATCTTATTATCCATCCAAGCCATTGATAAACCCGGATCAGTGGCAGGATATCCTGAATTATTACCAGGCGAAAGCACCGGATAACCTGCCTCCGCAGAAAAGACAGCTTCCGATAAAAAATGATCTTAAGTTATTTACAGCCTCCGCCCCGCCAGTTCAGCATCCGAACCCGACCACCTGTTTTATCCATATAGATACGGTCTCGTTCCCCCATACTCTTCTGCAAAGTGATATTTTCACGGAAAATGTAACACGCTTTGACCGGCATCTTAACCGGATTGATTCCGTTCACAGCAGCGGTCCGGTGCTGGATATTGATTTCAGCAGTCATCAGATGATTCTTTGTAACGTTGGCATATTGAATCCGACCAACGGTAAATTCGGGCGGCTAGAACGGGTCATCAAATCAAGCGCAAACAAAATGCAACCCGATTCATCATTTCTAATCGATACGCTCCAGCGACCCGTCCAGGTAATGGCAGCGGATTTGAACATGGATGGGAAAACTGATTATCTGGTTTGTGAATTCGGGTACCTGACCGGATCATTGAGCTGGTATGAAAATATGGGCAATAACAAATACTCCCGCAAAGTGTTACGTGATGTGCCGGGTGCAATAAAAGCATACCTGACGGACTATAACCACGACGGGTTGCCGGACCTGGTTGTATTGTTTGCCCAGGGCGAAGAGGGTATTTTCCTTTTTAAAAACAGGGGTCACGGGGAATTCGACAACACGGAGGTTCTCCGCTTTCCTCCCGCTTACGGATCTTCCTACTTTGAGATGGACGATTTTAATCATGACGGATTTCCGGATATCCTGTATACCTGCGGGGATAATGCAGACTTTTCAACCGTCCTGAAACCCTATCACGGACTCTACATCTTTTTAAATGACGGGCATTGGCATTTTACGCAAAGATATTTTTTCCCTATTAATGGTTGTTATAAAGCGATTGCCCGCGACTTTGACAATGACGGGGACCTGGATATTGCAGCTATATCCTTCTTCGCGGACTACGCACGACAACCGGAAGAAGGGTTTGTTTACCTCGAAAACACCGGTCAGTTCAATTACGCGCCGCACAGCATGTCTGAAACGCAGAAGGGAAGGTGGCTGACGATGGATGCGGGCGATCTGGATGGAGACGGGAAACCGGATATCGTTCTGGGTAATTTCTCTGTTGCGCCGGGATTCATCAGGTCTGCAGTAAACTGGAAACAGGGACCTCCGTTTCTTTTCTTAAAAAACACAGGGAAATAAATGCAGGTGAATATATTTAATCCGTCTATTTTACATCCGTATAAAAATATCCGCTTACCGGTTTCCCATCCGTGGTAATTCCCTGGATTATGCCGATATATTTCCCCTTGCGGTCAGATGTGTAAAAGCTGACTTGTGTATTTCCCTTTTCAGACAGCCGGATATCCGGATTCCAGAGCAGAACATTCCTGAAATCCGGGACCCGGCTTTCAGCGTCACTGGGTTTGTCGTAGTTGGGAGAATAAAATTCCCGTTTTAACTGAAGCCCTTCATATTCCAGGATCAGGCTATGCGGATCCAATTGAAATCCTTCCAGATCATTGTGGTAAGAAGTCAGGCTGATAATTCCGGTTGCCACCAGGGAGCCCTGGAAATATTTCCGCGTCACGACTTCTATTTTTTTTATTTTGAGGGGATCTATAGCCATAATCTGATCGCCGTCAAAAACGGGAACCCCGTCTAAAAGCATCAGGGGGTCATCCTCAAAAAATATACGCAGCGGCTCATTCATTACCCGGAAATGGTATTTTCGCCCGCGTCGTTTTACCGTCAGCCCTGCTATATACTCCCGCATCACTTCCTCCATGGAATTAAACCGTATGTAATCATCCAGAAAGAATTTTTTATCCGGGACTCCAAAGAATGATGTGCTGTCTGCATTAACAAAAGGCTTGAATTTATACAAATTTCCAATTCCGAAAGTTCCCTGAACCTGGGTGCCTATACTATGCGAAAGAATATCACTTTGATAACGTTCGGGAAGTTCAAATTCCGGGAAGGGACGGTCTGCGTACTTTTCACTAAAGGGATTGGAAACGTCGATCGCGTATGTGCTGTCCCGGGAAGGATCCGTTTGTACGATGAGCACATTGGATCCGTAGAAATTTCTTAAGTCAAATAGTATCTTTCCTTTTTTATTACTTATGGAAGTGCCCAGTTCATATTTGTCGCCGGGAACGGCCGCATATACAGTTATATTTTCAACAGGCATCCCCGATTTCTTATCCGTAATTTCTCCTGTGATGAGTTGACCGGCATACTCCGGAATAAATTCAAAGCCGGGAGCTTTGTTTTGCAATACGTCTTCCCATTTGAATCTTCTCCAGCCCTGGGTAAGCATTAAATTGTCAGTTGCTTTCCTGATGGTTTCACCAGAATCTGTAAAATAATATTCCGGAGATTCGATGTTGCCGCTGATATCGGATCCCATCCATATATAGCTGCGGATATCCCGCATCGGAGCATGTTGTAAACTGTCCAGTTTGAATACGGAAAGAGAAAGGTCTGCTGTTCCGGTATCGGATCCTGATCCATTAAGCCTGATATCCAGGATGATTCTTTTCCTGGTGCCATATTCATCCAGATCAGGTTGGGCAATAACGGATAAAGCGGCCGGCTGCTTGAAATACAAACGCTCACACACGGGTTTTTTTTCTGCGTCAAAAAGAGTGAAACAGGATATGCCGTCGCCCAGTTTGGATTTAGGTATACGGACAACCGCCTTGCCATTGTTCAGGGAAAGCACATCTGCAAGCTTTAGCATTTCCCGGGTATGGATCAGCAAATAGACAAATTGATGTGTTGACCTGCTGTTGGAATAAATAGTGGCGATTACTTCATCATTATTCTCTTCTTCTACTTTTAATACATAACCTTCCCGGTAAACAACGGGCAGATCAGCGACGGTTACGTTGTTGCCGTTGACTTTTATGAAGGCTGTGTAATGGTTGTTTGCCGAAGGGACAAAGGAAAAGTTTCCCATTCCAAAATTCAGGCTTTCGAAACTGGCAACCGTCTTTTTATCCTGGTCTACGATAATTCCGGACGCATCCACTCCCTTTCCGTTTTGATCCACCACTTTGAAACCCACTCTGGCAGGCAGATCATTCACCAGGTTTCCGCCTTCCGGAAAAAACTGCATATCGTAAGCAGGTGATTTTGGTGGTAATCGTTCACCCAATTTTGTAAAGCTGTTTATAACGCTTATATTTTCCTCAAAAAAATAATCTGCGCTGAAATTTTTCATCCAATTCGTATAGGCCCGTATTTTATAATTCCCCGAGGGCAGGGAAGCCGGAACCAGGAACGAGCCATTTCCGAAACCGCCGGCCAGGGAAATCTTACCTTGTAATACCTGTTTAAGATCGCTGTTTATGACTTCTACATAGGCAACTTTGCTGACAGAGGAAGGTTTGTGGGAGGTTCCCTCAACCACATATAGTTTAAACCAAATGATTTCTCCGGCCAGGTAAAGAGATTTATCCGAGTGCAGATAAAGCTTTTCGTATAAGTTTTTTTGGGTGTATTGATTAAAGGAGGATAGAATGCTATTCAAATTATTTTCCTGGGCGCAGACAAACACTCGTGCAAACAACAGGATGCACGTAAAAATTATTTTATTTTTCTGAAAATATCCTCTTTTTAAATAATTCTCCATGACAGTTAAATATTTAGGGCCAGAAGGACGGTTTTGTAGTTGTGCCCCCGTGGTTTCGACAATCCCCGCAGCGTATATCGGTAAAAAGATAAGTTCCATTGTTGGTGCCGATGAGGGTGAAAAAAAATGGAGGCCCCGTTGCCGGGAAAAGGAGAGAAGGATCGTTGGGCGGCGGAAGAGATGAGATTTCACATTCTGCGTAGTAGGGGTAATAGTTCCAGCTGAAAACATCATTCTTACTGATAAAAATCCGTTGTTTCTGAAGGGTAGAAAAGCTGATATAGCCAATTACAGGAATTCCCGGTTTATTTACGCAATGAATATTGCCCTGTTGGGTAAATGGCTGCCTGTCGAACAGTGATCCCGTGTTCTGCGTATTTGTTGCCAGGTTATTCCAGTAATTGAAGGCGTCCTTGGTTAAAGTGTACTGTTTTATCATGGCGCTGTATTCGAAGCTTAATTTTTCAGAAGCTGTCGGGACGCGGATTACCTGTTTCTGGTAAATAAGATCATTGGATAGTTTATTGGAAGTAGCTACATTAATTTCCGGCAAGGTGGCGGTTCTGTAACAATCATAGACCCGGTTATTTGCGTCGCGGAATACGACCTCCCCGTTCACATAATCCAAAAGCGATACAAATGCCGTATGGTATTGCCAGGTTTCGTCAACTATCCACCGGTAATACCGGGCATTATTAGTCGGGTCATGCGTGGTCAGATAAACGGCCACTCCCAAAGAATCCTGTCTCCAGTAGACGCTGTCGATCGGTGGGGTCACCCGAATGTCTGTCAGGTCAGAAAGATATTCGTTGCCATCCACAGACATGATCTTCAATTGGTATTGGAGGCTCCCATCGAGATTTAACTGAGCTGCTCCATAGCTGCCGTTACCAATATCCGTCAGCGGATATTCCATACCTGATGAGCTTACCACCGATACGGCCGCTCCGGATTCAGGTGCAGGTTGAGAAGAGTCGGCAAGGCTTCTGGTCCTGGACAGTTTGACAATTGACGAATCGTTTCCATTGAACAGAACGCCATCCACCACGAGGTATCCGGAATTCGAATTAACCACAGGAGGCGTATAAACCTGTTTGCAACCGGATGGGCCAAGTACCAGTACAGCTATTAAAAAGGCAAACCAGGTTAATTTCATCATCAAAATCTGAAATTATAGGTTATGGATGGGATCGCCGAACCGAAAATCGATAGCTTATAACCTTTTACAAGGCCGTTTTCCTCAACAAAAAAAATGGAATAAGGATTTTTTCTTGCGGTAAGATTGTAAACACCAATCGTCCAGGAGCTGTGTTTAAATTTCTTTATTTTATGGTTCCCTTCAATGTTCATGGACAGGTCGGTCCGGAAATAATCCGGAATACGGTATTCGTTTCGCTGGGAATAATAAACCCTTTCTGCGCCTCCCAGATCATAAAGAGCCGTCGGCAGCGTTATCGGCCTTCCCGTGCTGTAATTAACATTTAAAGAGATGCTAAAACGGTGATTGATCTGAAAATTGCCGATGAAGTTCACATTATGCGGCCTGTCGAAATTAGCCGGATAATATTTTCCGTCATTAATGGTTTCACCTGCGAGTTTGTCATCCTGTTGCAGGAGCGTCCGGGAATAGGTATAGCTTAACCAACCGTTCAGTTTGCCAGAAGGTTTTTTAATCATTAATTCGGCGCCGTATGCTTTTCCCCGCGTATTCAGGACATCGGTTTCGATATGGTGATTGAGAAGCAGGGTTGCGCCGCTTTTATAATCCAGATAGTGTTCAATGTGTTTATAATAGAATTCAATGGATGTTTCAATGGTATTACTCTTCAGGTTCTTGTAGAAGCCGACGGATATCTGGTCTCCAAATTGTGGTTGAATGTTTGGATCACTCAGCTTCCAGATGTCGGTTGGAGAAATAGCTGTAGTATTGGAAAGCAGATGGATATATTGCCGGAGTGTATTGTAACTGATTTTAACAGAGGCCGCATCCGACAGACTGTACCTGGCGGAAATCCGGAATTCAGGACCCTGATAGGTTTTTATGAATTTTGCAGAATGGTAAGAAGTGGTATCCGTGATATTTGTTTCGTTAAGCGGTAAATCCGGCAGATAATGGTATACGTCGTGCGGTCCCAGGTAATTGAATATCGAGTACCGGATTCCGGCGCTGACTGAAAGCCTGGGACTGACTACCATATGATCGCCGAGGTAAAAGGCAGATTCCAGGGCCTGCTCCCCTTGTATGTGATCCGGAACCACCAGGGATTGTTTGCTATACGGGTCAAAAGTCCCGGGCTGGATCTTGTACAATTCGGAACTAAGCCCGAAATTAATGCTGTGTTTGGTATTCGCCGTGAGTGTAAAATCAGATCTGAAATTAGTCTGACCGATTTGGAATGCAAACTTATATGCATTCACAGGATTCTGACTGCTTGCAATGGAATAGTCGTAGCCGTCATATCCGACGGTAATAACACCGTTTAACTTATTGTTGAAAATATGTTTCCATTTCAGGTTGATATTTTTATTCTGGTACCGGTAAAGAGTGTCACTGTTTAAGCGGAACTGGTCATTACTAAAATACCCTGTTATAAAAAAGTTGTTTTTGGCATTCATTTCATGACTTACGTGCAGGTTAAGATCATAGAAACCGGCACTGCTGTTTTTATAGCTGTCGTTGGGAATGAGCTTAAGAAGCCAGTCCGAATAAGTGGCGCGACCGGCAATCAGAAAGGTAGTGTTTTCATTAAAAACCGGTCCTTCCAGGGACAGGCGTGTGGTCAGCGGACCGATGCCGCCGGCCCCGGATATTTTTTTCTTATTTCCGTCCCGTGTGGTGATGTCCAGAACCGATGACAAACGGCCCCCGAATTTTTCCGGTATGCTGCTTTTATATAATTCCACTCCTTTTATTACATCAGGATTAAAGGCAGAAAAAAGTCCGAAGAAATGAGAAGAATTATAAATGCTGGCATCGTTAAAGAGCACGAGATTTTGGTCTGCAGAACCTCCACGTACATTAAAACCCGTACTGGCTTCCCCAACGGAAGTAACACCCGGTAAGGCGAGTACTGCTCTTAATACGTCGGCCTCCCCGAATACGACCGGAATCTGCTTGATGGTTTTGATATTCAATCTTTCAGTACCCATATTGAGTCTGCCGGTATTAGAATTCTTTTCTGATACAACAACAACGGCTTTCATGCCGGCGATGAATTCTTCCATATCTATATTCAGTTTACCGTCTGCGTACAACTCGATCCGGCGCCGGGTATCTTTCATGCCAATACTGGAAATCAGCAAGGTATGGGGACCCAGCGGGAGGGTAAACGAATAATAGCCGTAGTTATCTGTTGAAACCCCGATGGGAGGATCATCCAGGGAAACAGTGGCGCCAATAATCGCCTCACCCGATTTCAGGTCGCGCACGTATCCTGCAACCGTTCCTTTTCCTTTTTTATAACTGTTTGTTTTAGGCCCAATCGTGTATAATCTGAGCTCTGCCGACGATTTGAGCTTTAGGACTGGCTTTTCTTCCGCATAATCGTCCTCTTCAAATCCTGGAATTTTTGCTGTGTCCGCCTTTACATTTTTGCTGTTAAAAAAATCTGCGGGGAGTTTGGTTTGAATGCTGAACTTCTTAATAACAAATACTTCCAGTTCGTCATCTATAGCATAATGCAGGTCCGAATGCTGAAAAATCCGATCAAGAACAACGGATAGAGGCTGATCCTTTACGGAGATATTAACCGTTATGCTGTCTACCTGATCGGCAATGTAGAAAAACCGGTAATCCGTGACGGATTCAACGGATTTAACGAACTGAGCAAATGTTATTCCCTGGAAATCCCCGCTTATTTTCTTATTTACCTGTCCGTTTATCCGGCAGGAAAAAAAAAGAAAAACAGAGAGGAACGACAGGTACTTTCTGAGTTTTTGCATGTTAACTCCTTAGTTGGTCATAGTATTCTGCAGACTGGAGAATGGCCTTTTCAGGATCTGTCTTGAACTTAATGCGGTGTCTTTTCAGGTACTTTCTGACTTCCTTTTTCTTATTGCGGAATGCTTTGAAGAGGGAAGCTTTATTGGTTATCTCGGCATATTTGCTATCTAGCTTTACATAAAAATGGTCGTCATTCTGATAGGAAAAGTCATTGGCGTTGTATATTATCTTTTCCGAAACAACCTTCCTCCTTTTAACTAACACCGTTGTCTTTCCGCGGTAAAGCTGATCATAAAGCCCGGCACTGAGTAAAACCCCATGCAGACTATCTTTTGCCATACGGTAAAAAGAATGATTCAGAAAAGTAAATCTCTCTACCTTTTCGGTTAGCAAACTGATTTTGAAGTTTTGATTGTAAAGATTAATGACCACTTCATCGGAAGTAATATCATAAAGCATGGGGATATTATAATAATCACCGCCGTCATACGAAATATTACCCGCTGTCAGAGTCGTCGTTTCAAAAAATGGATTTCCCCGGATTCTTTTATCATATGTAAAATATTCGCGGCCATTATAAAGATGCGCGTTTTCGCCGATGCTGGCAGAATACAGGTTAACAGCAAAATTGAGATCCGGGGAACTAACAGGCTCATCTTTTGCGACAGGCTGGGCAGTACAATAGTTGACGGATAATAGGCAGCAAAAAGCAATAACAGACAATGCGGGGTTATTACAAACAATCATCAAATAAGCAGTTATTCCTTATCAAATTAACTCCTTTTTTTCTTACGGAAAGGATAATTTGGATTTTTTTAAAAGAAAAGGCAGAAGGACGGCCATCCCGGATACCTTCCGCATGGAACAGTATTCCGCGTAAAAATTTGGCAAAATTCCTCTTATGTTCCCACCTGACATTTATGGCCAGTAAGCCGGTTTGATATTCGATCCACCATGCTCTCTGCAGTCCGCGCAAAAATTTTGGGCAAGATGGTAGATCCCGTCACTGTAGAGAAAGGTAAATAAATGCCTTGGCATAAGGAGGTATTCATAAATTTTGGCAGAATCTGCCGGGCTGATACCGGTGCTGACGCTGTTCAAATCCATGCAGGGAATATAATAAGGACTATAATTATAAGTCAGCAAATCATTTCCATTGATGAAAATTCTTTTTTGTTGAACGGAGGAAGCACTTATGAATCCGATGACGGGTTCGCCGGGAGTCGAGGTACAATGAATATTGCCGCCGAATTGGGAAGGTTGCGGGTCGAACAGACTACCCATTTGTTCTGTGTTTTTTTTCAGGTTTTGCCAATAGTCAAATCCGTCGGCGGTTAAAGCATATTGTTTTACCAGGATACTGTAATTAATGAATATTTTTTCAGTTGTCTTGGAAACATAATGAATCGGAGTTTGGTAGATGATATCCTCTTTGAGCCGGGATGTAGAAGCTATCAGGATATCAGTAGAAGGCAATGTTCGCCAGCAGTTGTAAATCTGGTTATTCTCATCCCGCCGGACAACCACCCCGTTTACCAGGTCAAAATTCGAATTCAGATACGTATGGTACTGCCAGGTTTCCGCATATTCCCAGCGGTAAAAATGGGTATTGTTCTGCGGGTCATGCGTATTCACAAAAATGGATACTCCGGCAGAATCCTCCTGCCAGCTAACACTATCTATTGCTGGTGTTTGCTCAAAAGGAACGTAGTCGGATACATATTCCCTGCCATCCCGGGTATTGATTTTCAGCCTGTATTTCCCGCCGGTATGCAGGAATAATATATTGGAATAAGCGCCGGCCCGCAATTCTTTCAGTTGAGATGAACTGTAATCGTCTCCTTCCACTACTACTGTAGCGCCTGATTCGGGATCCCCCGGAACTGTATCTATTAAATTACGGGTATAGGTCAGGCTGATAAATGTAGAATCCGGACCGCCGCCGAGAAACCCGTTAACAACTAAAATCCGGGAATTGTTTTTAATAGAGGGTGGATTGTAGGATTGCCGGCAGCCCTGAAAAATTATCATAATGAGAAAGAGGGAACAAATCTTTTGGACTAAGCCCCCTTTTAGTTGTCTCCCTGCATTCCGGACTAAAATACCCATTGACAAGGCTTTATATTTATTCCATCCAACCTGCTAAATATACAATCTTTCCAAGATGATTTTTCTTTTAGCAGCATACTATATTCCCTGCAACCCTGATTGGCGATAAAGCCCGGATATGCCGGAATGAAACGAGGGGAAGCCCAAAAAGGGAGTGGAAAACCCATCATCGCACCAACCCTACTGTGCCACCTCTGTTTTCTTGTCTTCTAAAAATCCATTGGCCTTGATCCACACAGTGAGGGAAACAATCCAGACGATAGTGAGCGCGGCAGAAATATTATATTCCTGACGGAGGTAGAGAACAGCACTTGCAGCGCAAACTGATATAATAACCAGCAGGGAAACCAGGGTAGAAATCGTTTTCATTTTGTACGGTTTAGGTATGTAGAAAAATAAATTACGGATTGATCGGGGCTGATCTGGGAATTGGCCACGTAATTCAGAGGAATGGAAACGATGGAAAGTAAAAAGTAAAAAATAAAAAGCAGGAATGATTGGAGGGGCTTTCAGAAGAAATCGGGTATCAGTCTGATGGAATAATTGGAGGAATTCTCAGGAGGAGATTGGGTACTGATCTGTTTTGATGAAACAAAGATTAATCACAGAATTTATAAATGCAAGCGATTTGTTGATTTTTTTATTTCCCGGAAGAAAGGGTTGACGGTTGACGGTTGACGGGGCTCTGATGCAGATTCCCCGGATGGGAATAATCAAAGTATATTACATGCGGATTTACCAATGGTCAGCAGCTCAAGTTTAAAGTCCGTTAACCGTCAACCGTTAACCGTCAACCGTTAACCGTCAACCCCATGATCGACATCATCTTCTATATCATCCTCCTGCTGGCCATCATTAAGGGCTGGCGAAGAGGCCTGCTACTGGCACTGTTTTCAGTAGTCTGCTGCCTGCTGGGTCTGGCTGCCGCGGTTAAATTATCGGCCGTTGTTGCCGCTCACCTGGGGTCGGGATTGCAAATCAGTTCCCGCTGGCTTCCGGTAATTGCTTTTATCCTGGTATTTGTGGCGGTGGCTATTCTGGTCAGATGGGCAGCCAATTTGCTGGAAAACATGCTGAAAATGGTTTTTTTGGAATGGCTTAACAAACTGGGAGGGATATTACTCTTTATTTTATTATATATCTCTGTTTATAGTGTGATCCTGTTCTACGGAACCCATGCACAAATCATTTCGCCTGAAGCAGTAAGGACTTCGCATATATATCCCCTGATCGCGCCCTGGGGCCCTGCGGTGGTCCGCTTCATTGAGCGTTTCATCCCTTTTGGTCAGGAGATGTTTACGGCATTGGAAACTTTTTTTGACAGGATTGCCCGCCAGATTAAATAAACATATTCCTTTTTCTTCCTGCCGGCAGGGGATCAGCAGATCCCGAAAGCTTTATAAATGACTTATCGTACATTTGTAATGAAAACATTGTTAGGCATTTGAAAGAGATGGATTTTGCAGTAAAACGTTTATTTTAGCGAATATTTATTGGAATTATTTTAATTGTGTGATGCAATACGAGATCAAACAGGTGGATAAGTTCAGGTTTATTGAAGAAGGCGAAGGGCAACCCCTGGTACTGTTGCATGGACTTTTTGGAGCACTCAGCAATTTTGTAGACCTGGTTGAGTATTTCAAAAAGCACTATAAGGTGGTGGTTCCCATGCTTCCCTTATTTGATCTGGATATCCTCCATACTTCCGTCGGCGGTCTGGCAAAATTTGTCAATAGGTTCATTGAAAACCGCAATTACCGCAATGTTCATCTGCTGGGGAATTCCCTGGGCGGTCATGTGGCCCTGATCTATGTGTTGAAAAATCCGGAACGGATCAGGTCCATTATCCTGACCGGCAGTTCAGGACTTTTTGAAAGCGCCATGGGGGACACTTATCCGAAGCGCGGGGACTATGATTACATCAAGAAGAAAACGGAACTTACTTTTTATGATCCGAACATTGCCACTAAAGAACTGGTGGATGAAGTGTACGAAATCATCAATAACCGGATCAAGGCCATAAAGATCATCGCCCTCGCCAAAAGCGCCATCAGAAATAATCTGGGAGAAGAACTCAATCAAATCAAGCAGCCGGCGTTATTGATCTGGGGAAATAACGACAGCATTACCCCACCCTTTGTGGGCAGGGAATTTCAGCGTTTGATCCCCAACAGCGAATTGCATTTTATTGATAAATGCGGCCACGCCCCCATGATGGAGGTTCCGGCCGAGTTCAATGAAATTTTACACCAGTTTTTGACCAAATTAAACGAACCTGCAGCAGTGGCCTGAGACAGATCAGATCTTATCACTAAAACCCTTGCTGTGTTAAATCAGGAAATTCTTTCTAACAATATCCCGGCGCTCCACCCGGATGACTCCGTTCTGCTCGCCAGAGAGGCCATGGAGGACCATCATCTTGCCCATCTGCCCGTTATCCGGGATGATCTTAAACTGATGGGAATCGTGAGTGAAGACATCCTGCTGAATGCGGGCTCCGACGATATGCCGCTGAATCTCCTGCAGACCTCCTTTTCCGGAGCTGCTGTTCAGGGAATTAACCATATCCTGGAAACCGTACAGGTTTTGACCGAATTTAACCTCAGCCTGGTTCCGGTGATCAATAAGGACGGAGATTATCTCGGATCCATCACTTCCGCAGAGTTGCTGAAGGCTGTGGGAAAACTGATCGGCACCGGAGACCCCGGTGCGATTGTGGTGCTGGAACTGGATAAAATCGATTTTTCTTTTGCTGAAATCAGCAAGCTCGTGGAAACAAACGACGCCCAAATTACGCAGCTGAATACCTATTCTGATGCCGGCACAACTTCTTTTTACATTACCCTCCGGATCAATAAGCTGGAAATCTCCGATATCATAGCTACTTTCCAGCGCTACGAATACAAGATCAAATATTATTTTGGTGAGGAACATTACGATAATGAACTGCGCAGTAATTACAATCATCTGATGAATTATCTGAGCATTTAATTCAGTCCTCATATTATCCATGTAAAGACCGGGAAATTTCTATGATCCGAAAACCGGATAAATATCTTGTGCTGATTTTTGCACTACTCGGATTTCTTCCGGTAAGCGCCGCAGGCATTGTCGGCAGTAAGGAACCCGGGTATAATACAAGCGACAGCGTTCCTGTACATGCCAGCCCGGGTCATCTTTTCGAAATCGGGAAGATTTATATCAATGGAAACCGCGTAACCCGGGGCTATATTATTGAACGGGAACTGCCTTTCAGATCCGGAGATTCCCTGACCCTTACCGAAATTACCCGCTCCTTTACCAGAATCCGGGAAAGACTCATCAATACCAGACTCTTTAATGAAGCCACCGTATCCCTGCAGGAATTTCGCGGATTCACCATTGACCTCCGGATTGATGTTAAAGAACGCTGGTATATTTTTCCGCTGCCTTATGTCCGGCCGGTGGACCGGAACTTCACGGCCTGGGCCGACCAGCATTACAGTCTGAAACGTTTTGATTACGGACTGAAATATTCACACTATAATTTTACCGGGCGCAATGATTTTTTACGCATCTGGCTGATCACCGGTTATACGCGGCAGGTGGAGCTGGCCTACGACCAGCCCAATATGGGCAGGCAGCTGAAACATGGATTTGGGTTCGGTTTCAAATATGCGGGCCAGAAGGAACTGAATGTAATAACAACGGCAAATAAACAGGTTTTTGTGAACCGCGACAGTCTCGCCAACGCCGGAAAATTCCTGCGGGAAGATTTGAATTTTTCACTCAGGTATTATTACCGTCCCGGTCTGCGAACGCATCATCTGGTGAAATTCAGTTTCAATCATATAAAAATCGACAGCACAGTAGGGAATTATAATCCCCAATACCTGCTCAACGACAAAAAAAGTATATTCTTTCCTGAACTTTCCTATACCCTGCGCTATAATAATATTGACTATGTTCCCTATCCTACCCGGGGTTTTTTTGCTGAAGGGAGTTTGTTGAAACGCGGGATAACAGCCGATATGGATATGTGGCAGCTGAATGCAAAAACCAGCGAAGCATTTTCCTTTGCACCCAAAATGTTCCTGGTATCGGAAAACCTGGGCATGATCCGGGTTCCCTTTAAGCAACCCTTTTACAATAAGCAGCTCCTGGGATACAATGATTTTTATATGCGGGGACTGGAAAGATATGTGGTGGATGGAGTAGCTTGCGTTACCGCCCGCAATACCGTACTGCGGGAGCTGGCCCGGTTTAGTGTTCCCTTTCTAAGGGGCACATCGCACGACCAGATCCCCTTTCATATCTATGCAAAAGCCTATTTTGACCTGGGTTATGTATATGATAAATATAACAACGTGAATTCCCTGGTGAACAGGGGTCTTTATTCAGGCGGCTTTGGAATTGATGTGGTAACTTTTTATGATTTTGTTTTCCGCGCTGAGTTCAGCATGAACCAGTTGGGAGAAAAAGGCTTTTTTTTTCATATAAGGAATGATTTTTAACAGTTGACAATGGACAGTTGACAATGGACAATGAAGGAAAGATTGAAATATGGCATTGTCCATTGTCAACTGTCCATTGTCAATTGATAAAACTAACGACAAATGAAAGTAGCAATCTACAGCAGGATCATAGAAGAAAATGAACGGGCGGAAGTTCAGCAACTGCTGGATGAACTGCGGCGCCTGCGGATTCAGTCCATCATTTACCAGCCATTTTTTGACCGGATCTCGGGCGTTTTCCGCTTCCCGGAGGATATGGGTTTTTTCAGCGATTCCGGTCAGCTCGATGATTCGGTGGATTTCCTGATCAGCCTTGGCGGCGACGGCACGCTCCTTGATACTATCTCCCTGGTAAGGGATAAGAATATTCCGGTTATCGGGATCAATTTCGGGCGACTTGGATTTTTAGCCAGCATCGGAAAGGGCGATATGCTGGAAGCGGTAAAGGCATTGGTGAACCGGACTTTCGTTGCCGATGAACGTTCGCTAATTCATCTGGATGCCAATAAACCACTTTTTGGAGAAGTGCCATACGGGTTGAATGAGTTTGCCATTCATAAAACCGACACTTCTCCGATGATTAAAATTCATACTTACCTGAATGGAGAATTTCTGAATACTTACTGGGCCGATGGCCTGATCGTTTCCACACCAACAGGCTCTACCGGTTATTCGCTGAGTTGCGGGGGACCCATCGTTTTTCCGGAATCGGGCAGTTTTGTGATTAATCCTGTGGCGCCGCATAATCTGAACGTTCGTCCCATTATTGTTCCGGATGATAATATCATTTCTTTTGAAGTGGAGGGAAGAACAGATCATTTTATCTGCGCAATGGATTCCCGGAAAGAAATTGTGGATAAAAATGTTCAGCTGGCCGTGAAACGGGAATCCTTTACGATCTCCCTGGTTCGCCTGAACGAAAATAATTTTCTCCAAACCCTCCGAAATAAACTGTCCTGGGGCCTCGACCGGCGGAATTAACATTTCCCTTATAAGAAAAAAAGGCCGGTTGCGTTATGCGGAACAACAGGAATATATTTTACTAAGCAAAGGATAATCATTTATTAAGCAAGGGATAATCATTAAGGGATAATCAATTATTTTGCGGGTATGAAACAAATATTAGCAACCGGTGTGGGCCTCCTGTGTTTTTTATTTCATGCTGCAGCGCAGGACAGGTACGTTCCTGAGGATATGAGCCTTGTCCATGAGGGTGAATTTGGCATTTCCGTGGGTGCCGCGCACTATTTTGGCGACCTGAACCCGGATTATCATATCAACAGGCCGAAACCCGCGATCGGACTATTTTTCAGAAAACAATTCGGTAATTATATTGCCCTGCGTATTGCCGGCCATTTTGCCCAGGTTGGTTACTCGGATATTTATAATACCCAGAATGAGTTTGAGCACCGGCGCAACCTCAGCTTCAACAGTAATATCTGGGAGCTGGGTATCCAGGGCGATTTTAATTTCTTCAAGTTCATTCCCGGCGACGGATTTCACCGGGCGACGCCCTATATTACTTTTGGTGTCGGCATGTTCAGTTTTGACCCCTATGCTTATTACAAGGGTCAGAAGATATTTCTCCGCGAACTGGGCACGGAAGGACAGGGTACAACGGCCTACCCGTCCCGTAAGTCGTATAATAATATCGCAGCCTATATCCCGCTCGGGGTGGGATATAAATACAACCTGAATCCGAAAATGAATATCGGGCTTGAAATTGTTTACCGGTTCACCACAACCGACTACCTGGACGATGTTAGCAAAACATACGTGGGGATTGATAAATTCGGCACCCTCCCCGACGGTGATCCTTCTATTGGGGCCATTTTACAGGACCGCTCCGGGGAAACCGGCGCTACGCCCATCGGCGTGGAGGGTAAGCAGCGCGGATATTCCAACCAAAAAGACGGCTATCTCTTCGCGGAAATCATGTTTTCTTTTAATATTACTTCCTACCACTGTCCCACGGCCAAGTAACCCCCTGATCCTTAAGGAATTTGACTTCTCAGCGAATAGCGAAAATTGTATACCTTCGTGCCCTTCAAAAAGGGGCATGGAGTCTTTGAAAAGCAAGATCAATCCGGCAGGTTTGCCCAGGCACATTGCCATTATTATGGATGGAAATGGGAGATGGGCCAGGCTGCAGGGTCAGGACAGGCTGTTTGGGCATTATCATGGCGTGGAAAGCGTGCGGGATGTCGTGGAAGGTTGTGCCGAACTGGGGCTGGGATATCTGACCTTATACGCTTTTTCAACCGAAAACTGGGACAGGCCCGCGGGGGAAGTCAGCGGGCTGATGGAATTGCTGGTGGAAACGATCCGTAAAGAAGTGCCCACCCTTAATAAGAATAATATCCGCCTCCATGTGATCGGAAATATCCGGATGCTGCCGGAAAACACCCTGGAGGCCTTAGATGAGGCGATCCGCGAAACGGCGGGGAACAGCGGACTGAACCTGATCATGGCCCTGAGTTACAGCAGTCGCTGGGAATTGGGGGAAGCGGCCCGGGAGATGAGCCTGGACGTAAAATCGGGGAAGCTGGATCCGGAAAGGATCAGCTCACAAACCTTCGAAAAATATCTCTGTACCCGGAACTTCCCCGACCCTGAACTGATGATCAGGACCAGCGGTGAATACCGGATCAGTAATTTCCTTTTATATCAACTGGCGTATGCTGAATTATTTTTTACTCCTGTACTCTGGCCCGATTTCCGGAAAGAAAACCTGTATGAGGCCATTCTCGATTTTCAAGGCCGCGAAAGACGATTTGGAAAAACCAGTGAGCAGCTCGGCTCGCCGGAGCCGGAAAAGGGCGGAATTGCCTGAGAATAAATCCTCTGTAGTGCAGATGCAGCCGCTACTTTAACAAACACTTTTAATTAATCCCCTTAATTTGCCGCTCTAAAAAACCCGCCCGGATGCAACGAAGCTTATTGACTGGTGTTTTTTTGTTCACTTTCTGCTTATTGAAGATCACGATTGCAAGGGCGCAGGATTCCGATACCACGCATCCGGTATCTGTCGATCCGGAACTGCTGGCCCTGGAAAATGCAAAAACTCCCCACGAATATACCATCGCCGGAATAAAAATTACCGGAAGCAAATACCTGGATGAAGCCCTGCTGATTTCCGTTTCGGGGCTCACCATCGGCGATAAAGTGATGATCCCGGGTGGCGATAATTTCAGTAAGGCTATTACCAAACTCTGGGGCCAGAATCTTTTTTCCAATGTTGCAATTTACTTCACGAAGATCTCGGGCTCCGACCTCTATATAGAGATCAATGTTACAGAACGACCGCGTTTATCGAATTTCATTTTTAAGGGCGCGAGTAAAACGGAATCGGATGATCTGAAAGTAAAAACCGGGCTGATCAAAGGGCGCGTGATCACCGAAAACATGAAGCAGACCGCCGATGAAAACATCATCCGATACTATGCGGATAAAGGATTTCAGGGTGTGAAAATAAAAATCGTGGAAGTGGCCGATGCCAAAACCCCCAATTCCGAAATACTTACTTTCAATATCGATAAGGGCTCCAAGGTCAGGATTAACCAGATCAGTTTTTATGGTAATGAGATCATTCCTTCCCCGAGACTGAAAAGACAATTAAAAGATACCAAGGAAATGACGCGCTTCACGCTTTTTCCTCCGAAAGATTCCACTTCTTACGGCGTGAATAAGCCGGTTGCTTTCAAAGACTATGTTGACAACTGGGGATTCCTGTCTTTTACGCGGTCCAGAGAATTCATCGATCCCTATTTCCGGTTCAAGCTGTTCAGTTCCGCAAAATTCAATGAGAAAAAATATGAGGGCGATAAGGATAAGGTACTGGATTACTATAATTCCCTCGGTTACCGGGATGCTACCATCGTTTCCGATACCACTTATTATAACAGCAAGAACCAGCTGAACATTGGCATCAAGATGGATGAAGGGAAAAAATATTATTTCGGAAATGTGGTCTGGAAAGGAAATACCAAATATTCAGATTCCCTGCTCTCCGTAATTCTCGGAATCAAGAAAGGCGATGTTTATAACCTGGATATCCTGAATAAGAAACTTGGTAAACAGGTTACCCAGGAAGGCGGCGGGATCAGTGATCTTTACTTAGACGATGGTTATCTGTTCTTCCGGATAGACCCCGTGGAAACCGCGGTGTATAATGATACGATCGATTTCGAGATCCGGATGGTGGAAGGGCCGCAGGCGACAATTAAAAATGTGACCATTGCCGGGAATGAAAAAACAAAAGAATATGTTATCCGGCGGGAGCTCCGCACCATTCCGGGGGAGAAATTCAGCCGTACCGATATTGTTCGTTCTACCCGCGAAATCGTTGCGCTGGGATTTTTTAATCAGGAAAAAGTAACACCGAATATTGTACCAAACCAGGAAGACGGAACGGTGGATATCAACTGGTCGGTAGAAGAAAAATCTGCAGACCAGCTCGAACTTTCGGCCGGCTGGGGCGGCGGGATCGGAGTTACGGGAACCGTGGGCGTATCATTCAATAACTTCTCCATAAATAATATCTGGAAGAAATCAGCCTGGGATCCCTTACCTACCGGCGACGGGCAAAAACTGAGTCTTCGCGTTCAGGCAAATGGTAAAGCCTATCAGTCCTATAACCTGTCATTTACCGAACCCTGGCTGGGCGGGAGAAAGCGAAACTCCCTTACCGTGAGCCTGTACCGGAGCGCATTCCGGACAGGAGGCTACAATTATACCACGGCCAAATATGCGTTCAGCGATACCAATTCCCTGAAGAATTTCGGTGTTGTGGTCGCCCTGGGTAAACAGCTGAAATGGCCGGATGACTGGTTTACACTGACCTATTCACTCAATTACACCCGCTACGACCTGACAAATTATTCCCTTTTCTCCCAGAATTTCCGGAATGGATTTTCCACCAACTTCAGTTTCAAGCTGGCCCTGGCCCGGAATTCCATCGATCAGCCCATTTATCCGAGATCGGGATCGAATTTCATGGTCAGCGCCCAGTTTACACCGCCCTATTCCCTGTTCAGTAAGAACCAGACCGATTACCAGAATTTCAAATTACCTGAATTCACTAAATTCCGGCTCAACAGCGAATGGTATATTCCCATCGGGAAGGCTATGGGAGCAGACAAGAGCCGTCAGTTTGTGCTGAAAGCCGCCGTGAAATACGGATTCATGGGCCGTTATAACAGCAAAATGGAATATTCTCCCTTTGAAAGATTTCAGTTGGGAGATGCCGGCTTAACCAATAACTTCGGGTTGCTGGGCTATGATATTATTTCACAAAGAGGGTATCCTGTTTATCAGAATTCAGATCCCCGTGTGAATCCGGACCAGCAGTCGGCTTCCCAGTTCTTTACCATGTTTAATAAATATACCCTGGAACTGCGGTATCCGTTTACAACCAATCCGAGCAGTACCATTTACGGGGAAGTATTTTTTGAAGCGGCCAATGGCTGGTACGACTATAAGGATTACAATCCGTTCCGGCTTCGCCGGGACGCTGGCGTGGGTCTTCGTTTCTTCCTGCCGATGTTTGGATTGCTGGGATTTGATTATGCCATCGGACTGGATCGTATTCAGAACGGTTCCCTGAAAGGGGCATCGAGGTTTACCTTTATGCTTGGATATGAACCTGAATAAAATAATCGATATGAAAAAAATAGTTTTCCTTATTCTGTTCGCCGCCGGCATCAGCCTCACGGCCGCGGCCCAGCGCTATGCCATCGTGGATACAAAATATATCCTGGATAAAATGCCGGACTACAAAACAGCCCAGAAGCAACTGGATCAGACAAGCGTTGCATGGCAAAAAGAAATTGACGACAAACAGGCAGCTTTAGATAAAATGTACAAGGATTATGAGGGCGAACAGGCGATGCTTAGCGAAGAGCTGAAGAAAAAAAGAGAGGATGAACTCTTCAATAAGGAAAAAGAAGTGCGGGATCTGCAGCGCAAACGCTTTGGTTTTGAAGGGGATCTGTTCAAAAAACGCCAGGAACTCATCAAACCCATACAGGATAAGGTTTATAATGCCATTCAGAAGATTGCGGTAAACCGCATGTACGACTTTATTTTAGATAAAAGTGAAGGAATTACTGTTATCTTTGCCGACCCCAAGCTGGATAAAAGCGACGACGTATTAAAAGAACTGGGGATTAAGTAAAACCGTAGTATACCAGGACCACATTTTCAACTATTAACAAACACAAAGAAAACAGTTAGCAATTATGAAAAAAATTGTTGCCATCGTATTAGTAGCAACCTCCTGTATGTTCGCGGGATCTTCCGCACAGGCGCAGTCAAAATTGGGTTATATCAGCCTGAATGAACTGATCACGGAAATGCCGGAATACAAAAAGGCCGATACCTCGCTGATGGATTTCCAGAGTGCCCTAAATCAGAATTATGACGATATGGGAAGGGAATTCAGGGAAAAGGACAGTTTGCTTTCTTCGAAGGACACGGCCAAATATACCAAAGCACAGATTGAAATCAAGAGAAAACAGCTGGTCGAGCTTTATCAGAGGCTGCAGGGTTATCAGCAAAATGCCAGCCAGCAATATCAGCAGAAACAACAGGAATTGATTGGGCCTGTGCAGAAAAAAGCGCAGGAAACCGTACAACAGGTTGCAAAAGAAAACGGGTTCACTTACGTGTTCCTCAAAGACGCACTGATTGTTTCGCCACCCGCAGAAGACCTGCTCCCGCTGGTGAAAAAGAAACTGGGACTGAAATGATGCCCCGGTAAAAATTTTTTAGCCATCCTCTCAAACGGGGTGGCTTTTTTATTTTTTACTTTTTACTTTTTACTTTTTAACCATGGAATCCCGAAATCCGATTGGCGTATTTGATTCCGGTTACGGAGGGCTGACTGTATTGCGGTCCATTGAAAAAAAACTGCCCGGATACGATTTCATCTACCTGGGCGATAATGCCCGCGCACCATACGGAAATCGCTCTTTTCAGACAGTTTATCAATACACCCGGGAAGCGGTGCAATGGTTTTTTTCCAAAGGCTGCCCGTTGGTGATCCTTGCCTGCAATACGGCGTCCGCAAAGGCTTTGCGAACCATTCAGCAACACGATTTGCTGGAAAGCGGAACGCCCAACCGGGTGCTCGGTGTAATCAGGCCTACCACCGAAATTGCCGGTAAACTTTCAAAAACCGGACATGTGGGTGTACTGGCCACGACCGGCACCGTGCACTCGGAATCTTATCCGATCGAAATAAAAAAATTCTATCCCGGCACCAGCGTTTATCAGCAGGCCTGCCCCTTATGGGTTCCGCTGATCGAGAATAATGAGCAAAAGAGTGCGGGTGCCGATTATTTTGTTAAAAAATATTCAGACGCATTGCTGGCACAATCCTCGCTGATTGATACGGTAGTCCTTGGATGCACACATTATCCCCTGCTGATGGATAAACTCAGGGCTTATTTCCCGGCTAGTATTCAGCTGATTGCCCAGGGCGACATTGTTGCGGAAAGCCTGGTGGATTATTTACACCGGCATACGGAAATAGAGAACCGCTGCAGCAGGAATAGTAAAGTATTTTTTTATACCACGGATTCGGCAGAGGACTTCGACCGGCACGCAGATATCTTCTATGGGAAAGGAATTCATTCAGAAGAAGTATTTTTGTAATGTTTTTTTATCATCAACTTTCCGTCGTCCAATGAAATCAGGTCCGTTACTTTTCTGTTTGGCTTTTGTTTTTTCGCTGTTTTCCTGTACAAAGGAACTCAGCCAGGAGGCTCCGGTGCAGGTTTCACCCAACAGTGGAGATTTTTATGCAACAATTGACGGCCAGCCCTGGCAGGGCGACAGTATCCGCCAGGCAGTTGTCGCAGGCGGAACCCTCACGATCACGGGAGTGGGCAAAACAGGCGATGCCCTGGCCATCATATTACCTGGCTTACAGACCGGAATTTACTCCCTCAGCCAGCAGTCTGCCGGTTATGCCGTTTTCACAAACCTGCAGGATACTACAAATCTTTACCTCAGCAATAGCATTGCGGACTCGTCAAAGGCGGGCGGGACCGTAAATCTTACCACCGTAGATACGGTTCACAAGACAGTTTCCGGCAGTTTTCAATTCAATCTGTATCAGGAGTCGAACGCAACCGGCAAAGTGGTTACTGCGGGCGTTTTCAACAATATTTCCTACGCTGGTGGCGGCATTGTGACGCCGCCGGATCAGCAGCCGCCAAACGGAAGCACGGATACACTGCTGGCAAGAGTTGATAGCGTCGACTGGGTAGCGGCCCAGGTTGTAGTGGATCAATCGACGGGCATCCTGGCTATTGGCGGAATTTCCGGCCAGCAGTCCCTGGGTGTATATATGCCGGCAACAGTCGCCCCGGGAACTTATGCCATGGACCTGAATGCCGGGGTCTATTTTGGGTCTTATAACCCGACTACGGCAAAGCCACTCTTTGCCATTGGAAACGGCAGCCTGACCATCCTGGAAAATGACGTGGTAAACAAGCGTATTAAGGGGAATTTCAGTTTTATTGCAAAATCCCAGACCGATAGCAGTTCGGCAACCATCAGCGATGGTTATTTTTCGGTTAGTTACTGATTAAATCCTTTGATTGTTGGCGATAAAACCGGAATCCGTTACCTTTGCCTCCCTTTCGGCAAGGCAGCCCCGGCCGACTTGGTAAGAAATGCGAAACTACCTGTTTATCAGGTAATTATACAGGAAAAACTTTTAAACAATGAAACGTACATTCCAGCCCCACACACGCCGCCGTAAAACTGTTCATGGTTTCCGCAAGCGTATGCAATCGGCTAACGGCAGAAAAGTGCTGGCGAGCCGCCGGGCAAAGGGTCGCGCGAAGCTGACGGTTTCTGATGAGCACAAAGCGAAATAATTCCTTTCAGGAAACATTACCGATATTTTTTAGCCCTGGATTCCGGGGCTTTTTTTGTGTAATTCTATCTTTGCGTTAACCATGAAAATCGCCGGAATCAATACACTGGGAAAAAATGAACGGCTGAAAAGCCGGAAACAGATCGACGGACTTTTTGATCAGGGTAAAAAGATGCTGGTCTTTCCATTCCGCCTCATGTATAAAATAAGCGGGAACGAATATGAA
>Ga0134125_10001185_pt1 | contig 32436 bp, 34 predicted proteins | sample KB31751_FD_96464 | JGI IMG/M metagenome (GOLD analysis project Ga0134125, IMG submission 96464) | Terrestrial soil microbial communities with excess Nitrogen fertilizer from Kellogg Biological Station, Michigan, USA - KB3-175-1 | ecosystem: Environmental > Terrestrial > Soil > Unclassified ...
GCCGCTCGAAGGTAAGGCAAAGGATGGTGGTAACTCGGCTCGATCTGGTCGTAAGTTGCGGTGGAGAAGGCGTGCTCGTGATAAAAGTGTTTCAATTCACACGCATCTCGCGGGCAGTAGATGGTGTTTTCAAACCCGCAATGCGCCGCCGCCTCAGCCAGTCGCAGCGTTGCCCTCTCTGTCCCGCCGACATTTGGGAACGGCATGATATGCGCAACTCGTATCGGGTTCATACGGCAAACGCAGCCAGTTTTGCTTGTTTAAGCATACCTGAAAGAATGTAGATCGTTTTGCGGCCGGATCGTCGCAAAAAATTAGCACCCCGATAGCTCGGCGTGCCCCCTGCTAACCGTAATCGTGACTTTCCCACCCGGGTACAAATAGGAGTATGCTCAGTGGCAGAAGCCGCCCAGCGATTGGGCCAACTAAACTTCACCGGGCTCCAGCCAAACTGGCCCGATGTCTGGCGCGTGGTTCTTCTGAGTGATGCACACAGAGGAGGTGTGACATGGCGCTCGACCGGTTTGAAGTAAGGATTTCCATCCAGAAAGTTTTACTAGGCCTTGTGCTCGTTATCGTTCCCTTGAGCATCGTGGGATTGTATTTGACTTCACGAAGTGACAGTGCGTTGGATGCTTCCATTGGAACGAGCCTCAAAGACATGGCTCATATGTATAGCACCGAGACTTCGCATCTTCTGAACGATCGGGTAGCTGCGGTGAAGTTGATTGCCGCCGACCCTTCCGTCGTCGAAGCCACCGTAGCCTCTAATAACAGCTTTGGTAAGAGCGGCGCTTCCGCTAATGCAAATATTGAAAAAATAGAAAAGACCTGGAGTACTCCCGAGGGCACGGCTAAAGCCAATGCGCTGCTTTCTTCAAAGCCTTCGGAAACACTACGCCACTACCACGAGATGGACAAGGGGATGCTCAACATAACCGTTGCCGATCTGCACGGTGTGCCTGTCGCCACCACGACAAAACCGGGACGATACAACCTGAGCACCTGGGATCCCTGGCAAGCGGGATACGCGGGTGGAAAGGGAGAAGTGAGTGTCGGGAATATACTGTACGACGAATCGACGAAGTCATACTTTGTGAATGTCAGTGTTCCGGTCAAGGAACCCAAAACGGAGCAACTGGCTGGCATCGCCGTCGCTTCCGTGGATATCACGCCGATTCTCGCCAATTTCCAACAGGAATCGCGCGATAGCGGAATGCAGGCATTTCTCGTGAACAGCAATGGAGCGGTAATCAGCGGTCCGAAAACCGATGTCTTTGCCCGCGCTCGTTCGGAGGCCTTCGACTATGTTCACGATGCTTTGGCTAGCGCCGACGCCCGCCAGACGGGTTACGTATTGGCGGATCTAAGCCACGGAACCGAAATCGTTGGCTTCGCCGATACTGGACTGCAAAAGACGTACAAGAATTTCGATTGGACGGTGTTGGTGAGCAGAAATGAGCATGAAGCCACCGCGCCGATTCGCATGTTGAGCCAGTTCGCGATTTTAATGGTGATACTTGCTCTGTTCATGTTGACGCTTTTGTCTGTCTACTATGCTCTGCATCGTAAACAGCAGTTCGCCGATATCCAAGAAGGGCTATCCGTCTCGAAGCCCCTGTCTCCGACGCCGCCTCCGCAAGCCGTGTGATCGGCGGCGTAGGGTCGATTGACTTTGTGAGGCGCGTCTCACGCCGTCCCTCGTGGGTTTAAGCCTGCGTTTTACCCATACCGATATTGTGGTTTCGGCTCCGAAGGCCGAAACGCCGATAACTTCGAAATTGCGACTTGCCCGGGTATTCGCGCGAGCGCGCTCTTAACGGTAATTTTCAGAAATTCGGGGTCGGCCTGCGCTCGCAAATTTAGTGTGATGCAATGACGTGGAGAGGCGGGCGAGAGCATATCCCCTTCAATTTCCGGTTCGCTTCCATTGCGGCAGATCGCGGCTTTCAGAAAGCCGGATGGTGTCTCGTCAAGCAGCTTTAAATGAGCGATTGCAGCATCGCGCTCGCTAAGCCCGGAATCAATTTCGTCCATCAATGGGCCGATCACCGCAATCGGCGGCATCGGATTCTCCAGATTCAATTCAATGCTCGCGTTCAACCATCCAAGTGCTGCCTCCGCCCGCGCGTAGCGTTTGTAATCGAGTTCGAGCGAAGTATTGCCCACCGCAATGCGCCCGCTTGAAACTTCGTCTAACCATGCTTCAACACCCGCTCCGGTTTTGGCGCTCAAAAAACGCAGTGGTTTTTCGACTGGCAGCGTCGGCTCGGGATCGCCAAGATCCGACTTTGTAAAGCACACCAGGTCCGCCTCTTCCAACTGTTTTTGAAACAGATACGCGATATCCGCCGGTCCGTTTAATATTTCCTCTATTCGAAACGGATCCACCAGCACCGATAGCGGACCAATCCGGTACTCAGTAGAATAAAGCTCGCGAAGCGGCCGCAGAACCGTCGCGGCCAAGTCTGTGCAACTGCCCACCGGTTCCGCAAAAATCACATCCGGTTCATGTCGGGAAAGCTTTTCTGCCGCCGCGGCGAATTCGTCAAAGCGGCAGCAAAAACATCCGCCGGCAACTTCATCCGTCCAGTCTGCATTTCGGGATGCCACCGACGTATCGACAAGGTCTTCCGCCTGGTCGTTGGTGATCATTGCTGTTTTCAGCCCGCGTGAAGCCAGTATCCGCGCGCTCCGAACCAGCAGGCTCGTCTTGCCTGCGCCCAAAAAGCCGCCCACCAGTAGCAGCAGCGGTGGCTCCCACATTAGAGTTGCACCTCCAGCTTCCCGCCGGTTGGGATCGTTTCGTCGCTAGCAAGTGTAACGACGATGTTTTTGTCTTTGCTTGCGGCGCGTTGTTCGATTGCCCGGTCGTTTATCTTTACTGTCAGCGACCCCAGCACGCGGGGCGACAAAAACTCCACCCTTCGCACTGGAAGCGACCCCTCAATCACCTGAACAGTGAACGAATGCAAACTCAGCTCAAATTGTCCCCAGCCTGTGCCTGTCGACCAGAAGCTTTGAAACTTTGCCGCAGGCCAGCGGGGTGCTGCTATTACATGTTTTTCCGGACCCACATAGCGAAAGCCCGTCAACGCGAGGAACGACGACCATGACGCCATCGCTCGCGCGTAATGATGTCCGCATTCCGCTTCATCCCAGGGATTGCGGCGAATACCGTCATAGCGGCGGCGAATGTCGGCAATCCGCGCTACTCCCATTTCCGCCATCCCGCGATAGATCATCAGCGCGCTGGTTGCATGTTCGAAGCCCGTCATCACTTCGGCGTAATAAGGGAAGGGAACTCGCGGCCGTTGTCCTTTGCCGTAATCGCAAATCACCATCGCCGCCTCGTCGTTTAACGCGAATGTACGCTCCACGCAATCATGAAACGCAAGACTCGGCTTGTGATTATACTTGCGTATCGATCGCAGCGCCGCATCCATATTGGCGTTGCTGACTAGAGTCCCAAGTCCGCAAATTTCCGCGAAATATTGACCTAGAAGCTGATCGATCAAACAGCCGTCGCCGACCTGATACTCCGGATGTTCGGGATTATCGGCGCCGGCGCCGCCGCGAAGCCCCGGCGCAATATCGGAGCCTGATGTAGCGCGAACCTTTTGGATGTAGTAATCGCCGTTGAATAAATTCGCGTCAATCCATTTACTGCCGCTTTCGAAGAGCCGTTTGCATTCCGCGGCAAATTGCGGATCGCCGCTGGCCTTCGCCATTTCCTCTGAAGCGCGCAGCGCTCCCAAATAGTAAACGCCGCACAGAGGATTCGGGCCGTAAAACTCCACATCATAAGTGTTGTGCTGCACGCCCTCCATCACGCCGTCTTTGTTTGCGTCCCATCCTCCGGGTATCCAACAAAATGCGAGCGCTTTCTTCACCTTCGGCCAGAATTCTTGTAGAAATTTGTTGTCGCCGGAAACCTGCCAGTCGAGATAGACCTTAATAATCTGCCCCATCTGTCCGTCGGCGGCAATATTTCCAATGCGTTCGATGCCGTCCGGCAGCGCTTGCCGGAAATACATTCCGCCGCGATCGTCCATTGAATACCCGAATGCCGCCCGGCGCAGCGAATGCGACAGCGATGGGAACAGGTTTGTTGTTGCCGTTTCGTAGTTCCAGACGTGCGTGCAATTGCCATGGCAGCAGCCGATATGGTCGTCGATTCCTTCAAAGCCGTGAAAATTCCCGTCAGCAGTGCGGAAGCACGTCTGCGTCACGAGCGTCGAAAGATTTGCGCTCGCCGCTTCTTTTGCGGCTGCCGGAATCGTTGTGCCTCCGAATGCCGCGGCAAAACGGTTCGTTCGCTCTTCCAACGGTCCCAGAATCCCCGGAACCATTGACGTCACTGCCCAAGCGTCCGGATAGTGCGTTGCGTACCAGTTTCCGATGATGTCGTCCTCATGGCCTTTCGGAGATGTCCATCCACACCGCTCCGGCGTGCGATTCGGAAAATGCCATGCAAGCAAAAACGTGTAAACCGCTTCCTGTTTGGGAGCAATTGAATGCTTCACACAAACCGAGCCCACGGGTCCTACGCGCTCGGCCTCGGGTCCGAGTTGGCCATCGGCGGAAAAATCATCCCAAAATAGCAGCGGGCTCGTCCACCAGCGAGCGGCCGGCCAACCCTTCAGCATCGAAACACTGCCTTCATCGCCTTCGAGTGTCGCAAGCACAAAACTGCCATAGCCGGGATCTTTGCTCGTCAGTGACGGATTGTGCATGAAGATGCCGTGAACGCCCGAAGCTCTCCGGACTTCGTTCACGCGGCCGTCCTTTTCGCCGCGCTTCTTAACTAGCGGCTGCACGGGATTATCGACGGAGAACGCAATCGCCGCCTCCACCGGAGCCACACTGGTATTCCGGATTCGATAACGAAGAACGGCGATCGGCAATCCCGAGTTGTCCGCATCGAGCGGGATAAATGGCGTGCCCGCTTCAAGCGCAATCGCCACCGGCAAATCGCCATCGTGAAATTCAATCGAGCACTTGGGAAATTCGCCGACGAACGTAGCGCCATCGAGCCGCGATAGCCCCGGAGCGTTGCGAGCGCCCAGCCCATCCTGGCCCTCATAAGGCGGTTGAATTTGCGATTCCAGTACTCGCGTGATGGGCTTGCCGCCACCCGCTTTCACCCAAACGGAAGCAAACGCGTAATCGGGTGTGTTGCCTTTGTCCGCGCGATTCACAATTTCCCAATCGCGCAATTGCCCGCGGCCGCCAAGCCCGATGCTGCCCGCGCCCACCCCACCCAGCGGGAACGAAATCATCTTTAATGACGGACCGCTAAACCGCCGTGGATAGGCAAACCCACCCGGAGCGCGTGGCGTTGTGCGCGTGGTTGTATCCTGCTGCGCTTCCGCAACCGGCGCTGACGGCAACCCCGCGCCCCCAACCAGCGCGGCTGTTTTCAAAAAGTCCCTGCGGCGGGATCCCTTGTCGGACGGCATAACTCGGAACAATCATACAGCGCAAGAACCGAATTAGACTTTTGTGCCACCGTCCGCTCTCATAGTTGGCGGCCGGCCAGGAGTTGTTGAATCCGGTCGGCATGTACAGCCGCAAACCAGGGATCAAGGTACGGCAAGTATCTCTGCTGGATCTCGACTGAAAGGGTAAAGAAATCGCACAGGTGATGCCCTCGGCAGTGGACGGCGCAGCAATGGCAAGTCCAGTATTCGCCCCCGACCGCATTCAACGCATAATCGACCAGTAGTTCTTCTCCGGCTCCGATATCGCGTTTGGCCAGAAGATATCGCTCCCGCCGGGCAGAGTAGACATAAGTGTTCGGGTCGCAGGAATGATTGATATACTTCTCGGGCGGCTGCATCAGGACAACTGTTCCGTCGGGAAGGAAATCCCTGTGCTCCGGCCTTTCCCCCTCCTCAGTTCGAATCGGGTGATCACTGTCGATCAGCCGGGAATCATCAATGCGGAGCAGCACGGATCCACATCTGAATGCTTGAAGAGCGAACAACCCGCGGCCCTGAATCCTGGACGACCGGACAGCGACGACTTGACGTGTTGATTGCTGCAAAACTTGACCTATTACGCTACAATACAGTAATGTCTATCTGGAATGGGAAGTTTCGATACTAGATGGCTCCTCCCCTTAAAGAAACGAAAGCACAGCGCGCAGAGCGTCTGAAACAGGAAAAGAATCCCTGGGAGTGTCTGCAGGAAATCCGGCAGTTCGCCCACTTGGGATATGACGCCGTTTCCCCGGAGTGGCGCGGCAATTATCTGCGCTGGTGGGGCATCTACCCGCAAGGCGATGGCTTTGGAGTGCTTGGCGGTAAAGGCGGCGAAGGGCAGTCGGTCCCGTTTTTTATGCTGCGCATTCGCGTTCCGAATGGGCTTTTGTACTCGCATCAGTTGCGTGTCATTGCTGATTTGGCGAATCAGTATGCGCGAGGCGTGGCCGATATTACCGTACGGCACAACATTCAGTTGCATTGGATCCCCGTCGAAGCCCTGCCCGAAATCTTTGAACGGCTATGGCGCTGCGGGTTGACGACCATGTCTGCCTGTGGCGATGACACGCGGAACATCACAGGTTGTCCTTTGGCTGGCGTCGATGCGAACGAGATTTGCGACGCATCGCCTTTGGTACTACGTGCGACTCAGATGCTGGTGGGCAATCCCGAGTTTTACAATCTGCCTCGCAAATACAAAATTTGCATCACAGGGTGCCGGTCATGGTGCTGTTATCCGGAAATCAATGACGTTGGATTGACGGCAACCAAACGCATACGGGGCGACCAGGAAGAGATTGGGTTTTCTTTGCGCGTGGGCGGGGCGCTGTCGGCTGAACCGTTCCTCGGAAGGCGCCTGAACGCTTTTGTGAAATGGAACCAGGTGCCCACCGTCATCACCGGCGTTACAAGTATCTTCCGGGACTCCGATGTTTTGCGCCAACATCGCGAACGTGCCCGGCTGAAATACCTGTTCAAGCAGCATGGCTGGACAGATGAAAGCTTCCAGGCAGAACTCGAACGGCGAATCGGTTTCCAGTTGGAGCCAGCCGAACACGAAGACGCACCCGCAGATGTGTTCCGCGATCATGTCGGTATTCACGCGCAAAAGCAGCCAGGTTATTTCTATGTGGGAGCCTCGGTGCTGCGCGGCCGTATCACGCCTGACCAAATGCTCGCAGCAGCAGAGTTGGCCGATTCGTTCGCAAGCGGTGAACTCCGAACAACGACAACCCAGAGTCTATTGATCGTCAATGTACCTGAGCGGAATGTAGGGAAAGTAGCAGACGAACTCACTGAGGTTGGCTTGCCCGTCAATGTCACCTCTTTCCGGCGTGGCACCGTTACCTGCACAGGTACGGAGTTTTGCCGGCTCGCGATTACGGAAACCAAGAATTTCGCTCGTTGGTTGATTGGGGAATTAGAGGACCGTCTGCCCGGCTTCGAGCAACATCTCAAACTTCATATTACGGGCTGCCCGAATAGCTGTGGGCAGCACTGGATTTCTGATATAGGCATCGAAGGTAAGAAACTGAAGGTCGATGGACAGTTTGTAGATGCTTACTACTTCTGTGTAGGCGGTGCAGTTGGCGCGTTTCAATCCATTGCGCGCCCTTTGGGATATCGTTGCGCAGCGACCGAAGTACCCGCGGCTATTGAACGTCTTCTGCGAGCTTATCTGAACGTTAAGCTTCCAGGCGAGAACCTCCGTTCATTCTTCGCTCGGCATAACGATGTCGAATTGCGCTCCTACCTGGCGGGTAGTGACATTGCGCCAGTAGAGCGGGATCCGTCTCCAGGTAGAGTTCCCGTCGGAGTTGCTGGCTAAGTCGCGGCTTTAAACGTCAAACAAACCATTAAGAACTGACTTGTATGAAACTGCCAAACGGCCAGCGGAAGCACGAATCCGGCGATTCGCGATGTGAAGTCTGTGACGCGGGTTGGCCCCGGCAACACTCGGAGGTTGCCGATCATTGCTGCCCCGGTTTCATACACGCGGAAACATGTCAAATGGACGATCCCACCGCAAGCGCGAAAGTGATCTATTACTGCGATATGTGCTACGAGGACGATCCTCTTTAAAAATCGGAGACTCCCTCCTCCACATTTTTGTTGTGGGGTGGACCGCCTGGTCGCCACTCTCGCGATGTCCTTGGATAATCTGATCTTCAACGGAGAAGCGATATCCTCTATAGAACTAGAACAACTTAAGAAACATAGAGGTTCACATATGAAGGGGCTTCTCATAATGATGGCATTTGCCACAACTCTGCTTGGACAAAATGAAAAAATCCGTGTGATCGCGTTCGGTGCTCATCCCGACGACTGCGACATTCGCGCTGCAGGTACCGCCGCGCTCTTTGCCAAGATGGGATACGCCGTTAAGTTCGTTTCCGTCACGAACGGCGATGCCGGCCATCAAACCATGCACGGAACGGAACTCGCCCGCCGCAGGCTTGCCGAAGCGAAGGAGTCGGCCCGGCGCCTGGGCATCCAATACGATGTGCTCGGCAACCACGATGGCGAACTACTTCCCACGCTTGATGTACGCAGGCAGATCATAGAGGAAATCAGGGCGTGGCGTGCTGACGTCGTCCTGTCGCCCCGTCCCAACGACTATCATCCCGACCACCGCTACACCGGCGTACTGGTGCAGGATGCGGCTTATATGGTTGTAGTCCCCGCCATCCTTCCCGAAGTTCCCCCTTTACGCAAGAATCCCGTGTTTCTTTATTACGAGGACCATTTTCAGCGCCCCAACCCGTTCCGGCCTGATGTTGCCGTCGATATCGACGATGTGATCGATCAGAAGATCGACGCGCTCGATGCGCATGTTTCGCAATTTTATGAATGGCTGCCGTGGGTGGATGGCAAACTGTCGGAAGTCCCCAAAGATCACGCTGAACGTAAAGCCTGGCTGAAGCGAACGCGAACTAAAGCAATCAGCGCACCGGTGCGCGCATCTTTAGTCAAGTGGTACGGCGAGCAAAAAGGAAGCGCAGCCCATTATTACGAAGCTTTCGAAATTTGTGAGTACGGAGCGCAACCCGATGAAGCACGAGTCCGCCAGTTGTTTCCGATGCTGCGGTAGCCGCAGACCCGCGACAGGTAGGGAGTAATCATGGCCCTTCTGGGCCGACGCAGCCATTCGAAAGCTACCTTGAAACGGAGCCGGAAGCGTCAGCGACCTCAGTACGGAAATGCATCGAACGCTCTTAAGTAAACGACATTAAGCGTAAGCGACCCCAGTTCGGAGCCTGAGCGCCAGTAAAGGGCCGTCTTGTACGGAGCGTCTTCCTCACTAATTCTGCGGCAATGGCTCTGTGTTTGGCGCTACCGGCTTGCTGGAATTGGCGGGATTTTCGCGCGGTAAATCTTTATCCGGAAATCCGCGAAGCAGCTTCAACGTCCGGTTCCAGCGCGTGCGCGTGAAGAAGTGCTCGCCAAGGTCGATCAGGTGTTTAACGGTTGCATCCACGGAAGCGTCCGTAAGCTGCTCGGTCGTTGCATTGTAAGACCAATAAATCAGCAGAGGCTTCCCGATAATGTTGTCTCTCGGGACGAATCCCCAATAACGGCTGTCGAGGGAATTATCTCGGTTGTCGCCCATGGCGAAGTAATAACCGGGCGGCACCACCACTTCACCGTTCACTACATGGTGCTCCAGCATGTCGCGCAGCAGCGGATCCCGCGCTGGATCATACGTGTATGGCGGCGGTTCACTCGGGAAGTTGTCGCGATATGAGTCGATAATTGAGCTCTTGTGGTAGACGTAAGGCTCGTTCAGCGCCACGCCGTTGCGATACACCACCTGATTGACAATCTTAATCCGGTCGCCCGGCACGCCGATCGTGCGCTTTACAAACGTCTGGCTGATATCGGCCGGATAGCGAAAGACAATAATGTCGCCATGCTTCGGCTCTTCATAGGGAAGTAGATAACGGCTAATCGGTCCCGGAGGCGAGTAAGCCAGCTTGTCCACAAGCAGGTGATCGCCAATCAGCAGCGTGTCTTCCATCGACGCTGTCGGAATCACAAATGCCTGCACAAGCGTTGTTGTTCCGAACAGCAGAAGAAGTATCGTGACTGTCCATTCGGCAATAGCGTTTCTTGGCGGCTCGCTTTTTTCCGGTTGAGCCGTGGTTTCCGGATTTGTGGACTTTGCCTCTAATTTCCCTGGCATTTATTTTGTTGCGCCTATTGAACCTGCTCGGGATAGTGATAGCCGCGGAGAAGCCGGAACGTGCGGTCCCATCGCGTTTTGCTGAAAAAGTGAGCGCATACATCGACGAAGTGATTGCTGTACCCCGAAGCCGAATGCGGCATCAGCATGTCTGTGCTGGTGTTGTAGGACCAATAGATCAACACCGGCTTCCCGATAATGTTGTCGCGCGGCACGAAGCCCCAGTAGCGGCTGTCGAGCGAATTATCCCGGTTGTCGCCCATTACGAAATAGTTGTTCGGCGGCACGACTACTTCGCCATTCACCACGTGCTTCGTCAGCATGTTCGCCAGCAGCTTGTCGCGCTTTGGATTCGGAAGTTCTTCCAAGGTGTTGGACGCGCTTGGAAAATTATCCCGGTAGGGATCGAAATAGCCGCTCTTGTGATCGGCGTATGGCTCCGTCAGCCTCTTGCCGTTGATGTAAACCTGCTGGTTCACGATCTTCAGGTGGTCTCCGGGCACGCCGATCACGCGCTTCACAAAGAGCTGCGAGATGTCTACTGGGTATTGAAACGCAATAATGTCGCCCCGCTCCGGCTGTTCATACGGAAGAAGGAATTTGCCAATCGGTCCGGCTGGCGCATAGGCTAGCTTGTCAACAACAATGTGATCGCCGACGAGCAGCGTGTCTTCCATCGAACCTGTCGGAATCACATACGACCAAGCCAGGCTGGTCGACGCGAACAACATGAGCAGTATGGTCACCGTCCACTCGCCGACAAAGCTTCTCCCCTGAGGAGGAGAAACTCTCTCGGTAGCCGGATTCGTAGCAAGCGCTACCCGTTCGCTCTCGGTCTCCATCTTCGAAACCTCTATTCTAGCCTTCGCTTGTGGCGCACAATTCATCGTGCCGCAGCGGGCATCAGCCCGCGGGTTTTCACGTCGGCCAGTTCTACCGGAACAACCCCCGCAACTCCCGTCCTAATTCCGTCACCCCCACATAAAGGTTCACCAGGCCCAGCCCGCTGAGCGCCCCCCGAAAATAGGGGCTCAGCCAGATTGCTCGGATTGCCGGCGATTGCAGCGGAGCCCAGTTCAAATCCCACGATGGCAGCCATGGAAATACCAACAGGAAAATGCCGACTTCCAGCGCGAAAATCGCAAAGCAAAAGCTCAGTACGCGCCGGTGCCATTTCAACAGTTTTCCGGAGCCTGCCTGGTTATCGGGATCGGTTGGCGGCGGCGGTGCTATCTCTGGGCTAACGCTCATTCCGGTGCTTCTGTTCCCGCGGCTGCGAACAATTCCTGCTGGGTCCAACCGCCCTCATATCCATTCCACCATTTCTCCGGACAACTCAGCCGCACAGGCTCAAAACTGAAACGATGTAGCCATGTCGGTCCCTGTTCTCGCAACGCCTTCTTGTGGTGCGGCGTCGAGTACCCCTTGTTATGGCTAAGCCCGTACTGAGGGAAAACGTTTTGCCAGCGATCCATGCATTCATCGCGCGCCACTTTCGCCACAATGGAGGCAGCCGCAATTGCCCGGCATCGCGCATCGCCATCGATCAGCGGTTCTTGTTCAATGGCCAGGTCGATTCGCAGAGCGTCTATCAGCAGGAAATCGGGACGCACCGGCAGCGCTTCCACGGCCCGCTTCATCGCCAGCCGCGATGCCTGATAGATGTTGACTTGGTCGATCTCGAAAGCGTCTGCGGCCCCCACAGCCCAGGCGATTGACTTCCGCTTGATCTCTTGCGCCAGATCTTCTCGTGCTTCGCGTTCGAGTATCTTGCTGTCCTTTAATCCGCGCACGCCGCGCTCGGGGTTCAGGATGACGGCTGCGGCAAATACCGGCCCGAAAAGAGCGCCCCGGCCTACCTCGTCTACGCCGGCTATGGCCTGAAACCCACGGTCTCTCGCGGCATTCTCGTAGCGCGACAGGCAGCGGATAGACTTCTCCATTGCGATGCGCGACCGCGTCGCTCCGGGAGAATCGGGCTGCTTCGCATCCGGCCGCCTAGCCACAAAGAACCAGGTTTATGATGCGCGCTCGCGCAACCGCGCTGCCTTGCCTCTTAGTCCACGCAGATAATACAGCTTCGCGCGCCGTACGCGGCCCGTGCGGATAAAATCGATATGATCGATCAGCGGCGCGTGCAGCGGGAAAATTCGCTCCACACCCTGTCCGAAACTCACTTTGCGAACCGTAATGGTCTCGCCCATGCCCGTGTTCTTGCGAGCAATCACGGTTCCTTCAAAAGCTTGCAGCCGCTCCTTGTCGCCTTCCCGAATCCTCACGTGTACGCGAATCGTATCTCCAATGCGAAACTCCGTATGAGCGTTCGCCCGCACATTCTTGTTGATGAACTTTGCTAAAACTGCGTTCTGCATGGTTCTGTCCTAATCCTTCTCTTCGCTTGCCGAACGGAGCAACTCGGGCCGCTGCCGCTCAGTCTTCGCCCGCGCGGCCTTTTCGCGCCAGCGCTTAATTTCCGCATGATTGCCGCCCAGCAGCGTCTCCGGTACGTGCCATCCCCGGAAATCCGCCGGCCTCGTATATTGAGGGCAATCGAGCAAACCTTTGTTCTCTTCACTGAACGATTCGTTTCGTGAAGAATCCTCGTTCCCCAGCACGCCCGGTAACAGGCGCGCCACCGAATCTACAATTACTGCCGCTCCTAACTCGCCTCCGCTCAAAACGAAGTTCCCGACCGAGATCTCTTCATCGGCCAAGTGCTCCGCCACGCGTTCGTCCACGCCCTCGTAACGGCCGCAGATTAAAACGAGCTCATCCAATTCGCTCCACTTTGCCGCCAGCCCTTGCTCAAATAACTTTCCTTGTGCCGACAGCAAAATAACCCGCGTTCGTTCCGTACGCCGCGGCAAAATCGCCTCAACGGCCTCAAACACCGGTTCGGGCTTCAGTAACATCCCCTCACCGCCGCCAAAAGGCCGATCATCCACCGTACGATGCCGATCGTATGTCCAGTTTCTCAAATCGTGTAGCTGGACATCTATCCGTTTCGTCTCCCGCGCCCTCGCCACCACTCCGTACTCGAATGGCCCGCGAAAAAAATCCGGGAAAATCGTGACAATATGAAACGTCACTGGCCGGCTGCCGCCCTACAGATCCAATAACCCATCGGGTACCGCCGTGCCAATCCGTCTCGCCTGCACATCCACCGTCCGGCAAATCTCGGGAACAAAAGGAATCAACACCTCTCGCCCCTCCATTGCTACTTCCAAAAGCAGCGGCCCGCCGTATTGCTCAAAACCGGTGACCGTTCCCAGATTCCGCCCGGTTGCTTCATCCCATACCAGACAACCCAAAAGGTCCGATCGAAAATACTCGCCCGCCGGCAGTTCGCCGCGCTCCAGTTTCGAAATCCATACTTCCGCGCCGCGGAGCGCATTGGCCGCATCAATCGAATCGACGCCGGCAAACTTAAACACCCATTGCTCGCCGTGACGCCAAACCTGTTCAGCGTCAAGCGTCAATTCCATGCCATTGGCGCGTCGAACATGAACCTGCCTCAACCCTTCCAGTCGCCCGGGCACGTCGGTTGTCGATTCGGCCAGCACTTCACCCCGGTTCCCGCGCGATCGCAAAATCTCGGCGATCACGACTCGCTCAGTCGTCACTACTCGAGAATTTCCAGATTGTAGCGGCGGTTCAACTTGGTTCCCACCGCGCCCAGAAGCGTGCGAATGGATCGCGCCGTGCGCCCCTGCTTCCCGATCACCTTGCCCAGATCGCCTTGTGCCACCCGCAGCTCAAACACGGTAACCTGTTCCCCGTCAATCTCGTTTACCGTTACCTCGTTGGGAACATCCACCAAAGCCTTGGCGATATCTTCCACCAATACCTTCACGCTGTTGTTGTTTTCTGCCATGGCGCCATCCAGATCTTAATTCGGCCAAAGGCCGGAACTACGCGAACCAACCTCAATCTCTAAGCCGCGCAAATTCTACGCCGCGCTTGCGGGGTTTGTCTTCAGCAGCCGTGAAACGGTATCCGAAGGCTGCGCGCCCGATTTTAACCAATGGCTAATCCGCTCGTGGTCCAGCTTCACTTCGGCCGGATCCGCAACCGGATTGTAGTAGCCGACCACTTCAACCGCCCGGCTGTCGCGGGCGCTGGCTTTCTCAATGACAACAACGCGATAGGTCGGCTTCTTCTTCGCGCCGAATCGCGCCAGTCGAATTGCTAACATCGTTTCTTCTCTTTTCTACCTTTCAGAAATTGCGTTTGCAGGATGCACGGAAATTCTTGCCCGCCAATCCTTTATTGCCCCGCGCCAAATAAGCCTGGCACGTTCGGCAGTTTCATCTTGGCGAGCCGCTTGCTCAGCATTCCGGTCCCGCCGCTCAAACTCTTCATCATTTTACGCGCTTGGGCGTATTGCTTTAAAAGACTATTAACGTCCTGAACCGAGGTGCCGCTGCCTTTTGCGATTCGCCGCCGCCGCGATCCATTGATGATCATATGGTTCCGGCGCTCCGCGGGCGTCATCGAATCCACAATCGCAACGATACGATTCAGTTCCTTTTCATCGACTTTCGTATCCTTCAACTGGTTCTTGATGTCGCCGAAACCCGGCATCATCTTCAGAATGTTTTCGAGCGGCCCCAGCTTCCGAATCTGCTTCATCTGATCGCGGAAATCTTCGAGCGTGAAGTCGTCTCCGGTAAGCAGCTTCTCCTGAATCTTCTCGGCTTCCTTCTGGTCAATCGATTCCTGTACCCGGTCGATCAGCGACAAAACGTCGCCCATGCCCAGGATGCGGGAGGCCACCCGGTCCGGATGAAATGGCTCTAACGCATCGGACCGTTCGCCAACGCCGACAAATTTCAGCGGTTGTCCGGTTACGCTGCGGATCGATAACGCCGCGCCACCGCGAGCGTCGCCATCCATTTTAGTGAGGATGATCCCCGTTATGCCCAGCCGCTTATTGAATTCATCGGCCGTCTTTACGGCGTCCTGGCCGGTCATCGCGTCAGCGACGAATAATATCTCTGCCGGATCGAGCGCTTCTTTGAGCTCCTGCAATTCCTGCATCAACTGATCGTCAATATGCAGGCGTCCGGCCGTGTCCACAAGCAAGACGTCGCGGCCCGCTTGCATCGCTTCCCGTCGCGCCCCACGCGCGAGGTCCAATGGCTTCGTTTCTTCCGCTGCGCCCTCATAAACCGGGGTGCTCACCTGCTTAGCCAAAATGCTGAGTTGCTGACGCGCCGCCGGACGGTAAACGTCCACTGAAACCAGTTGCGGCCGTTTGCCTTCTTTGGATAAAAATCTCGCCAGCTTGCCGCTGCTGGTCGTCTTACCCGAACCCTGCAGCCCGACAATCATCACCACGCTCGGCGGATCGCTCGCAAATCGCAGCTTCGATTGATGCGTGCCCAACATTTTCGTCAGTTCGTCACGCACAATCTTCACCACTTGCTGGCCAGGCGACAGAGCAGTAAGAACTTCCTCGCCCATCGCCTTTTCTTTCACTTGTTCGATGAACTGTTTAACGACTTTGAAATGGACGTCGGCCTCAAGCAGCGCCACGCGGATCTCGCGCAGCGCGTCTTCCATGTTTTGGGTCGTTAACTTTCCTTCGCCGCGCAGATTCTTAAAAACGCGCTGCAGTTTGTCGGACAGATTGTCGAACATGAATTTAGAACTGGGTCAAGCCAGTGGATCACACCAGGGAGGTGTTGGAGGACACTTCAACCGGGCAGAAAACTTCCGCTAACACTTTAATATACCGAATGGCATCCAGTACGTCACGGCGAACAAACGGCGATGAATTGGGTTCGTTTGTTCGTCTGGTAAATTCGCATCCAACTTTCACGTGCCCCTTACCTCCAATAACCATGTCCGCCTCTATTGGGAAGAACACGGCCAGGGTTCGCCGCTACTCCTCATCATGGGCCTAAGCTTCACTTTGGAGATGTGGCATCGCGCCCTCCCGGAGCTTTCTAAAAGCTACCGCTGCATCCTGTTCGATAACCGCGGTGTCGGACGCAGCGACGCTCCGCGCGGCCGGCGCTACAGTATTCAAACTATGGCTGAGGATGCGGCGGCCGTGCTCGACGCGGCGGGGGTAGAAGAACCTGCGTTCGTGCTGGGCGCGTCCATGGGCGGGATGATCGCTCAGGAACTGGCCTTGCGCTACCCCTACCGGGTCCGCGCACTCGTATTGGCGTGCACCGCGTCGGGATTTTTATGGCGCAGAGCTTGGCCGCGTCTGGAGTGGGTGCCTGCCATTTACTATTGGGTTGCTTCAAAGGGTGAGGCTCACGAGCGCGCGCTGCGCCGCCTGCTTTACGCGGAAACCACGCCCACCGCACGGATTGAAGAAGACATCGTCATTCGCATGCGCTGCCGGCCGCTGCGCCGGCCCGTACTTTGCCAGCTCGCCGGCATTCTCTCCTGGAACTCGCATCGCCGCTTGTCGCAAATCAACGTGCCCACGCTCGCCATCCATGGCGATGAAGACCACATCCTGCCTCCCATCAACGGCCGCATTGTGGCAAAGCAAATCCCAAACGCCGAATTCGTGCTCATTCCCCACGCCGGTCACATGCTTATCACCGATCAGCCCGAATTATCCTTTCGAGTGGTGAAGCAATTCCTGGATCGAGTTGCAGCCTCTCCGAATGCCTGTGACTTTAACGCGCCAGTGTGAAACTGGAACAAATGCGAATTTCCACGTTTCGTCTGGTGGCGTCACTCGCCTGTCTCGTAGCCGCTCCCGCTGCTTTTCCGAAATCGCTGCTCGTAATTTCGGTCGACGGTATGCGGCCCGACTACGTCACGAAAGCTGACGAGCATCATCTGCGTATCCCTAATCTTCGGCAAATGATGAAAAGCGGAACTTTTGCCGAGGGTGTCATCGGTGTTGTGCCCACCGTGACCTATCCGAGCCACACGACAATGATGACTGGCGTTCCTCCTGCCGGTCACGGCATCTACACCAACACCTTCTTCGATCCCGAGCGTAAGAACCTGAACGGTTGGTATTGGTTTTCCGAAGACTTCAAAGTGCCGACGCTTTGGGACGCCGCGCACCGCGCCGGATTAACCACGGCGAGCATCAACTGGCCTGTAACCGTCGGCGCAAAGATCGACTACCTCATTCCCGAGATATGGCGCGCCGGTACTCCCGAAGATTTAAAACTGCTGCGGCCGCTTTCCACGCCGGGAATGCTCGCGCAGTTCGAAAAAGAGCTGGGGCCGTATGCGAACGAGCTGGATGCCACGCTGCCCAACGATGTCCTCCGCGCAAAGTTCGCTGCCGCCATCATCCGCAAATACAAGCCGAAGTTCACCACTGTCCATCTTGCCGCGCTCGATCACGCCGAGCACTTATCCGGCCCGTTCAGCGAACATGCGAACGAGGTGATGGAAGGCGACGACAAACTCGTCGGTGAACTGCGTGACGCCGCCTTAGCGGCCGATCCCGAAGCGACCATCTGCGTCGTCTCCGACCATGGCTTTCTGCCGGTGACGCATCACCTTAACCTCGCGCGCGCTTTTATGGACGCGGGTCTCTTCCATGCCAGCTCGCATCGAACTCAATTTGGCGTGCAAACAATCGATCAGTGGACCGCGATGCCCTGGAACAACGGCGGCTCAGCTGCCATCGTTTTGAAGAATCCATCCGATAAAACGGCGTTCGACAAAGTATCGGCTCTTTTAAAGCGGTTGGCTGCCGATCCCGCCAACGGCATCAACCGCATTGTGGATCAAAAGGAATTGAAGAAGATGGGCGCTTTTCCAACCGCGCAGTTCTTGGTCGATATGAAATCCGGCTATCAGGTGGAATTCAGTCTCGACGGCCCGCTGCTTCGGCAGGTCCCCCCCTCGGGAACACACGGCTATCTTCCCGAGCATCCTGAACTGCGGTCTGCTTTCTTCATTTCGGGTCCCGGGATCGCTAAGGCTAAAGATCTCGATGTTATCAACATGCTGCAAATTGCGCCCACTCTTGCCGGTGTTTTGCGTGTTTCGCTGCCGGATGCGCACGCTGCGAAACTCGCTATTAGCTCCAAATGACGGGACGCATCCTCTCGGTGAACGTCGGCCAGCCGCGGCAGGTGGAAGTGGGCAATAGCCTGGTGCTGACAAGCATATTTAAATCGCCGGTTGAAGGCCGCCTTGCCGTGCGCCCCCATAACATTGAGGGCGATCGCCAATCGGATCTTACGGTGCATGGCGGCCCCAATAAAGCGGTCTATTGCTACCCGCACGAGCATTACGAGTATTGGCGGCAACAACTGCCTAATATGGATCTTCCTTATGCGGTGTTTGGCGAAAACCTCACCACCGAGGGATTCACTGAAGATATCGTTTATATCGGAGACCGGTTTCGCGTCGGCTCCGCGATGCTACAGGTAACGCAGCCGCGCATGCCTTGCTTTAAACTGGCCATTCGATTTGGGCGGGCGGACATGGTGAAGCTCTTCTGGAACAGCGGCCGGCCAGGCATCTATTTCTCAATCGTGGAAGAAGGCGATCTTGCCGCGGGCGACGAGATCGAGCGCGTGGCTGAGGGCAGGGAACGGGTTTCCGTTGGCGATGTGGTGCGGCTTTATCGCGGTGATGAAACCAATCCCGATATTTTGGCCCGGGCACTCCGATCTCCGTTATCAGGAAGCTGGAAAGAAGAATTGCAGGAGCGATTCGCCGAATAGTTCTATCTGGTTAAGCTCCGCAACACACGCCTGCTTTTCATATATCCGGCAAAACTCACGAGAATCGCCAGTGTAAAAGGAAAAGCAATGGCATGCGCCAGCGTCCGCAGCGGAGTCATCTGTTTCATTCCGCTGCGCTCGATCAGCAGATTCCGCAAGTCCCGCAGATGTCCGCGGTCGAGCCAGAAACTATCTGCGTTCTCGTTGACGATCAGGACTTTCGCTGGAATGCGCGCCGCTGCCGCCCATTTCCATTTCGTCATGATGCTGTCGCCGGTGCAGAGCATACAAATCGCCGAGTAGCCGGATTGCGAAAGCACCTCGAACAGTTCGCCGCGTCCTCTGTTTTGCGCATCGTGAGTGAAAAAGATCCGTCCTCTTGCTGCATCGAATGCATTCGGCGCCGTGCGGTAGCAGGTGAGAACGTCCACTCGTTCGTTCTCTGCCAACCCGTAAATCTCTGCGAGAAACTTACCCGCCGCATCACGCGAGCCGCTTTCAATTAAGAGCACGTGCCGTAGTTTCGGTGTCCAGCGGGACGCAAAAAGCAACAGCCGGTCGAACGGGGGCTTGTTCCTGAAAGAGTCCACCTGCATGCAATTCAGCCTAGCAGTATTACGGTCCATGGGTTCTGGTGTAGTGACCAAACAAGTGGTACTTACTCGCTCGTGTGCACTTAGTCCTACTAACTAAGTCCTCTCAACGCCGGCTTAGTTCCATTGACGTTTTCGCCCCGTGAACTTTACAGTCATGCATATCGGAGGAATCAAGTGCTCATTCGCCCATTTTTGTGCCTTGTTCTTGCTGTGTTTACTCTACAAGCACAGTCGCAATCTGCTTCGTTGCTCTCGCCGCGCGAAGCAGACACAACTCATGTTTCCAAGGTTTGGATTGCTTCCACTGTTGCTCTTTTAGCCGCCACCAGCCTCGACGCCGCTTCGAGCTGGGGCAAGTATGAGGGGAACCCATTGCTTCGTTCGAGCAATGGAACGTTCGGCGCGCAAGGCGTTTCGCTGAAATTTGCCATCGCCGGAGCAATGCTCGCCCCTCAGTTGCTATTTCGAAAAAACCGCAGAGCGACGAAATTTTTCACGATTACCAATTTCGCTCAGGCAGGCATGTTCACCGGCATCGCCGTCCACAACTTCGGTATTCCTCAGCCTGCGCAGCCCGGTCCGCCACCTGTGAAATGACCCACGAAAACGAGCGGCTGGCCCCTAATAAAAGTATTTCAGCCGCTGCTATTTGGGTATATACTCGACTCGGTAGAACCTGGTGCGGCACTCTTCCTTCTCGTCAGCTCCGCGCGAGAATTGAATAGCTGGATGACTGCCCGAAAGGCGAGGAATGGCTCACTCGAAGCCCTTTACCGCACTAGGCTCTCCTGAAAAAAGAATATAGCCGAGTCGCGACCGCAAGGGATTAATATGGCCTTTGGGCTGCGGATCGCAATGAAGACATAGCCCATTCGGATCCTTATGCCGAAACGGAGCCGGAAGCGTAAGCGACCACAGTATGGAAATGGCATCGCACGCTCTTAAGTAAATGACATTGAGGGTAAGCGACCCCAGTTCGTAGCCCGAGAGCCAGCCGCAGGGCCGCGTCTTCAACGGAGCGGTTGTATTCTATCGATTACTTCGATGTGGAAGCAAAATGCCCGGCATGCTCCAGAACCGCACCAGCCGTGTCAATATCGCTTCAGCTTCGTCAACCGTTTCGGGCTTTTGCAGAATGCAATTTGCATAAGCCGCGTACGCATCGTCAAGCGACCCATCTCCGGTTCGCGCCCATGCAGCAACCGGAATCGCGGCCGTGCGATCGCTTTGCTTTAACTTCTCCAACGCTTTCAGGCAGCGCTTTCCTTTGCGCTCCAAGCTGATGAGCACCAGGTTTGGCAGTGGCGATGTGCCGGAAACAAGACTTGTCAGGGCCGTTTCGCAATCGTCGGCAATGCGGATGGAAACGTCGCCCTGAAACCGGGCCCATTTTAATGCCAGACGCAGCAGCCGTTTATCTTGCGGATTGTCGTCGATCGCCAGAATACAAAATTCTTTCGCCGCGCCACTATAGCCAAATATGCCAGGAGCAGGAAGCTTTTCGATGCCGGATGCAGACTCAATTGGGCTTAGCAATCCGGACACATGGCTTGTTCCCATAGGCATCACTTATGGTATCTGCGCGTTCGGTTAATGAGAATCGGGTAAACACCTGAGGCCCATGTTATTGAAAACAGAGATGCTTGTCGTCTTCGTGATCTCCCGATGAGGAGAAAGCGTCGTCGAACGCGGAAAAAAGCGCGCGATTGTCTTCGTCGGTCCCAATCGAAATGCGCACCGAACTTGGCAAGCCAAAGCTGATGAGCGGGCGCACAATTACACCCCGCACCAGTAATTCGCCCGTAAATTTGTTAGCTTCTTCGGGGCTCCTGAAATTCGCCATGACGAAATTGGCATCCGAGGCAACGATCGAGATTCCTCTGTGCCGCAATTCCTGCTGTACAAATCGCAAGCCGCTCGCATTTACCGCGAGTGACCGCTCTACAAACGCACTATCCTCTAGAGATGCCACCGCCGCCGCTTCGGCCAGCGTGCCCGGCTCAAACGGCATTTTTACTTTCAGCAGATTTCGAATGAGATCTTCATGCGCGAATCCATAGCCCACTCGCAACCCGGCAAGTCCGTATACCTTCGAAAAAGTACGGAGCGTAATGACGTTGTCGAGCCGGTAGTGCATGGAATCCGGATAGCGCGGATTGTCCTTTGCGTATTCAAAATAAGCCTCGTCAAGAATAATCAGCACGCGTTCGGGAACGTGCTTATAAAATCGCTCGAAGTCTTCGCGGCCGAAAATGGTGCCCGTCGGATTGTTCGGATTGGCGAGATAGATGATCTTGGTGTGATCGGTGACTGCGTCCGCAAGCGCATCCAGATCATAATGCCAATCGCGGTACGGCACCGTCCTGTACGGCACTCCGCGCGATTTTGCAGTCACTTGGAAGCCGCCAAATGCAGCCTCGGTCGTCAGAATCTCGTCGTCATCGCATAAAAACGTTCGCACAATGGCCGCAATGATGCTATCCGAGCCGCTGCCCGCAATCACGTTCTCTACTTTTACGCCATATCGTTTCGCAAGTGCTTCACGAAGTCGCAATCCTGATTGAGGATAAAGATGTACACTGCCGGCAGCCGCATGGATCGCCTCAAGCGCCAACGGCGAAGGCCCGAGGGGATTTTCATTCGATGCCAGCTTGACGACGTGTTCCAGCCCGAACTGCCGCCGCACTTCCTCCGAATTACGGCCAGGCACGTACGGTTTTAGCGCCTCGATATATGGAGGGACGAGCGGCATCTATCTGGGTCCAGAATAACACCACAAATATGTGGGTGTTATTGCCGCGCCTAATTTAATCGAGGTGAGCGAAACAGCAATACGAAACGCATTTCCGTCCGTTCGATCAATCGCGGCCAGACTTTCGAAGGATCAGCGTCAAACACGCTCTCGTCGTCCCCCGGCAGAATGCTCCACGCTCCTAATTCCATCTCATGCTCCAACTGGCCCGGAGCCCATCCCGTGTATCCCAAGTACACACGGAAATTTTTGGCGGTTGGTTTCGCGCGAAGCACTTTCGACAACTCGGCGCGCGTGGCGATCAGATAAATATCGTTGAATATGTGTTCGGCATTGCCCGGCTTTTTTTCCACGCGGCTAAGTGCAAAAACGGATTCTTCCTGCACTGGACCGCCCGCGTAAGCGAAGTCGCTCAAATTATGCGCGGCTTTCTCGTCGTCGAGCACACGCGAGATAGCGATTTTAGTTGGCCGGTTAATGGCCAGGCCCATCGCCCCGTTGTCATCACGGTGAATCAGCAGAATCACCGTCTCGGCAAACGTGTTGTCCATTGCTTCCCTGGGCGCAACTAGAAAGCATCCCGGAACCAGTTTGTCCGCCTTCGACTCGAATCGCTGCGGAGCCGGACCGCCGCCAAGGCAAAGTTGTCCCGCGAAAGCAAATAGCAGCAGGAGCGGCTTCATACGCTCTACTCTTATGCTCTCGATATTACCTCTACCTTCGCTGCAATGCTTCCAGCGAAATACTCGGCAGATATAGCCTTTCGAATCTTCTGTTCCAAATGGCGCCTGTCTTTCGCCGCTCGGCTTCGCTGGTAAACCAGTAATCGTACAGCGCGACGCGCACATATTTCGGCGGCTTAGAAAACGGTTGGCGGCTGCCGAGCAGGTCCATCACGGCCTTATCGCCTTGCAAGATTCGGATTACCAGATTGCCGGTCCAGCGGTCCGCCTGATAACTTCCATCCAGCGCAGCAAACCAAAGTTGCCAATCGAGCCGCGGTTGAAAAGGCGCAACCATCGGAAGCCCGCGCTTCACATTGCCCGGCTTGTACGGAAACGAATACTCTTTCCAGTTCTGTCCATCGTCGGAGCCTTCATAAATCAGCTCCGGCCTTGTCGTGGTCATCACTGCAAACAAGCCATAGGAATTTACAATCTGCAGCGCGCCTGCAAGGCTATAGAGTCCTCCGAAAGGAATCGCCACCACCGGCGTAAATAAAGCAACTACCTGCACGGCGCCTAAGATCATCAGGCAAGCGAGCACCGCCGCCAGCAACTTTCGTCTTACCGCGCTCGTCACCATCGCCACCGAGTGCCGCAGGAGTCCGCCGAGCCGTTGAAAAGTTCTATCGTCAAAAGCCCATAAGCAGAGAATGATCGTCAGCCAATTGAAAAAGGCATAATTTCCTGTAAAAAGAATTAACAACTGCAGGACGATGAGAACAATTGCGCCGATGTGCCGCGCGCGCCTGGGTAAAAACAAAAGCCAGGGACAAGCAAGTTCAATTAGCAGCGTAAGGAATGTAAACGAATCGAGCAGCCATCCAGGCGCTTGATACACATACCACGCAATCGGATTCGGCAGGGGCTGTGTCATGAAGTGATAACGAAGCGCGTGCAGGTTCCGCCAGTTCGGATCGCCACTCAATAACTTCACGCAGCCCGATTCAAACATCAGCCGGAATACGAGCAACCGGTATGCCCAAGGCAGCAGCGGCGTGCCGGCAAACAGCGCAAGGAATGCCGTTTCAAGCAGCAGCGCGTCCCATTGGAAGAGTGTGAACGGCTGCCCCACCGATGCCAGAGAGAGGTACAAAACAAAGCAAGCCGCGGTTGCAATCCGCTGCCAGCTTTGGCCGAGCCATCCGCTAAAAACGAGGAGTAACGACGCAACGATCCCAAGGCTCGACATCCACTGAAGCCAGGCATCGCCAGGATGAAGCCAAAGCAGGCTTGGCGCAAACAGAAACGCGCGCGTGCCGATGGCGGCCCGCATCGAGTGAAGCGTTTGTGCCGCTGGAATCAACCCTTGCGATCCGACGAGCCCGAGCATTTGCGAATGGAGCGACCAGAACGCAAAGAGAAAGATAATGCCTAGTAGTCGGACGAACAAACTTTCGGTAATCCCATATGTAAGGGGCCGAATCTTTGACCCGAACAGCGCCCGGGTCAAATGAAATGCGCTGCCGCGGTGTTTCGCGATTTGCCTATAGAACAGATCGGATGCAATCTGAAAGGGCGCAAAATGCTGATAGAGCCACATCCACCAGCGATGTCGCGGCGAGATGGCCAGGACGGAAAACATAGCTGCCGCTCCGCGTTTTATGCTGCCGTTTGCATCAACGAAGAAAGCCGATTCCTTAAATTGTTCACGAGGAATTTGCGGAAACCGGTCGCACAGGTCCTGGTATGCGATCCATTCCACTTCTCCATCCGCAAGGGCTTTCGCGTAGTTGAGCCACAGCCGGCAGAAACCACAATGACCGTCGTAGATGAGCGTGGGCTTGCCTTGTGACGAAGGCATGTTTACGGATTCAGCTTGTCCGGTACGAGTTGATTGGCGGTTACGAACTCCGGCTCGATATCCACGGGAATGCGGGACAACCGATCAAGCGCTTGTTGAACTTGCGGCCGAACGACGCCGAGCTTGTCTAATAAGCTCTTTGCGCCGCTGTAGTCGCCGCGCGCTTCGATGGTCAGCAGTTCGTGCGTGAGATCCCGCACCCCCTGCTTCACCTCTGCATAGTTCACTTCAAAGCGCCCGTCGCGTGTCGCGCGAAAAGCGTCGTGATCCATCAAATAGTTGAACTGCAGCGCCATGCCTCTGCCATGAGCCTCCAGCGTGCCGAAGCGCAGCGTGCGAAAAGCGGAGGCGAGGAACGTGGTGTAGAGACCGTGTTCCGCTTTCTCGCCACCCGGCAAAATGCCGCTATCGAAGAAATACTGCAACATGTAGAGTCCGGTGATGTCGGCCTTGGCCTCTTCGATGGTGCTGTATAGGTCCTTCAACTCCAGCCGGACGGAAGTCTTACGCCCGTTCACTTCAATTTCATGCGGCCCGATGCCGTGGCTCAATTCATGCGCGAGTATGTGTGTGAAGAACCAGTCGAAATTCAACTCCGGCTGCGCCGCCGGAGTCAATACGTCTTTCGAGATTGGCACCAGAATGCTGTCGAACTTGGCATGTTGCACGTTCTTCAGCATCACTTTCTTGCTACCCTTCTGCTGTACGACTACTTCATCGTTCGGCAGGTTGAAGGCCGCCGTTTGCACGCCGTGATTGCCGTCGCCGCTCGATTGGATCTCGTTAACCACTCGAATCGGCATCAGCGCGCCAAGTTTATGGTTTAGGTAACGCGGCTCTAGTGGAAGATGGTTCTCTACGTCCTGCAAATGCGATGAGAAACTGGCTACCTTTTTCGTCTCTTCCTCATCTCTCAGGCAGATGTAGCTTTCGAACGCCGCTTTGTACCCGAAGAGTTCATCGTTATAGGTTTCGTAGGGTCCTATGGTGATGTCAATCGGCGCGTCAATATCCATCCATGCGATGTCGCTGGGCCGGTAATTGTCGTCTAGAAACGCGGCCGCTCGAAGCTCCAGAAAGTGCTTGAGCGAGGCGTTCGTTGTGAGCGCCGCTGCCTCCCGTAATAATTTTGCAGCCGGTTTGAGATAACGCTGGTATTCGTCGTAATAGGGAATCGCGCGTAAGTGGCCGGTTGCCGGATCGCGGCGAATGACAGTAAAGAAACTGGTCGCTTCTTTTGCTTTCTCAGGCGGAAGATGCGCAACCCATGTTTCGAATTCCGCCTTTGTCATGTCATCCGGATAAAAATTCGCGCCTTGCAGTTTTCGTTCTGGCACGCCGGGCAGAAACGCTTTGTGACCATCGAGGTCCGACCACGGTCCTTTGCTGATCCAGAAAAGATGGAACCGAGCACGGCCCAGGTCGCTTTTGTCGTCCCGCAGCTTTCCATACATCGCTGTGTTCCCGCTCCAGAGCTGGTCGAGAAAAATGCGATCGATGAGCGGCCCAATTTCGAGCAGCTTCTTCAGCGCGGCCATGTCGCCCGCATTTAAACGGGAAGTATCAGCGGTGAGTGGCGTCGGCGCGAACTTCGCGGCCATCTGCCGGAGCTGCGCCGCATTGGGATAGGCGGCGGAAACGGGCGCGGAAAGTAGCGGCATAAGGAAAAAGAAAATCGGAAAAACGGTTCGCATCCGGATCCCTATTGAGGGTATCGCGTTGGCGTTCTATTACTTCGGCCTACGCCGCCGCTGATTGACTTCCGCAATCTCATCGCGGTAGATTCGGATTGGAACCTTCTCGCTCCCGGCGCGGTAGCCAAGTGGTAAGGCAGAGGTCTGCAAAACCTTTATTCGGCGGTTCGATCCCGCCCCGCGCCTCCATCAACTTACAGAAAATAAACGATCTTCCCCTCGCACGCCGGCGGACGGAAACGGACGACAATGGGCGAATAGGAATCGAAGCGGCCCCCTTGGTCGGACAAAAAGTCGGACACGTGTCGGACAACCCCAGATAGTCCGCGGCTGCGCTCCGCGCCGCGCTTTTTCCTAACCCTGACGGGTGCGATTTGAAATACCCCGGCGATCCCACGATGGCTGCTCGATGGTCCTTCGAAACGCGAACCGCGATAATGTCTTTCTGAATATATTCGCCGAAGTGAATGCCTGCATCAAAACCTCCCGCCTACCGTAGGAATTAGGCGTTATTCCGTGGTCGCGGCCGTCAACGAGCTTTCGATAAAGCGCCTATGTAACCCGCATAATGAGATGCTTATGAATCTTCCTTTTGAAAATAAAGTCGCACTCGTCACCGGAGCAGCTTCCGGGATGGGGCTGGCGACAGCGCATGCCTTTGCCGAGGCAGGCGCGGCAGTCGTGCTGGCCGACTTCAGGGAGGACGCCGTGAAGACGGAAGCCCACAAACTCGCAGCCGCCGGTCACAATGCGATCGCCGTCCGCTGCGACGTAAGTGACGAAGAGCAGGTGGAGTCGATGGTGAACCGCGCCGTTGCCGAATTCGGCGGGCTCGACGCCGCGTTCAACAACGCCGGCGTTATGGCGCGGATTGCACCGACCGCTGAAAGTACCCGCGAAGAGTGGGACCGCGTCATCGGGATTAACTTACGCGGCGTCTGGAGCTGTATGAAATACGAGCTGCGCCATATGCAAAGCCAGGGCGGCGGTGCAATCGTTAACAATGCCTCGGTCGGTGCGTTGACCGGCAACCCCGGTATTGGTTCCTATATCGCTTCGAAGCACGGCGTCGTCGGCCTCACGCGGACCGCCGCGCTTGAATACATCAAGTACGGCATTCGCGTGAACGCGGTCAATCCAGGCTTGATCGATACCAAAGTCGGGCGCGATGTCGTCAGCGGAGACGAGAAGGCGTATGAGGAAATAGCAAAACACGTGCCTATCGGACGCGTAGGCAGGCCGGAGGAGATCGCCTCGGCTGTTCTCTGGCTTTGCAGCCCCGGCGCGAGCTACATAGTCGGACACGCGCTCACCGTTGACGGCGGAATGACCGTTGCCTAAGGAGGTTACAAATGCAAGGAACTATGATCTACGGCCCGCGAGACACTCGTTTCGAGGACCGGCCGAACCCGACAATCACCAAGCCGACGGCGACGTCCGACGTTTTGGGCACTGGCTGGTTTGCTGCCGATGCCGCTAATGTAAAGCCCGGCGCAACCGATATCGTGACAGAACGCGGCGAGGAGGATGTTGCGCGAATCAAAGACTTGACGAACGGAATAGGCGCCGATTCCGTGCTGGAGTGCGTTGGCACGCAAGAATCCATGATGCAGGCCATCCGTTCCACACGCCAGGTGGATCGATAGGCTACGTTGGGGTTCCGCACGGGGTCGAACTCGACGGCGAACAACTGTTCTACGGCGAGGTGCATCTGCACGGTGGCCCCGCTCCGGTGCGCCGCTATCTCCCGGAGTTGATGGATCTTGTGCTGAACGAGAAGATCAATCCCGGAAAAGTGTTCGATTTGACGCTTCCGCTCAATCAAGTAGCCGGGGGGTATCGCGCGATGGACGAGCGCCGTGCAATCAAGACGCTGCTGCGCCCTTAAGGAGAACTGCAATGGTCAACTGGTCGAAAGAAGAACTGCGCAAGATCTCTGAAGCCGATGACTTGCATATCTCGCCGTTCCGTGAGGACGGAAAGACGGATGGCACTCCGACGTGGATTTGATCGGTTGCGGTAGATGGCGCTCTGTACGTCCGCGGCTACAACGGGCAGAACTCCCGCTGGTATCAGGCCGCCGTGCGGAAAAAAGCGCGGCGAATTACCGCGGCGGGCATCACGAAAGAAGTAACGTTCGAGCCCGTCACCTTGAAATCCTCCGTGGGCGAAATCAACGATCGTATCGACGACGCTTATCGCGTGAAGCACAAGGGCAGCCATATCTCGACCCGATGATCGGCACTCGCGCTCAGTCCGCGGCAGTCAGGGTGATGCCGCGTGAGACGAGAGCCAAAGGCTCAGAGCAACCACACAACGGATGAGAGGAAAGCGAAACCAATGCAGACACAAAACATTAGGACAGTGGCCCCGGCGGTCAGCGCGCTGATCGCATCCGGCCAGGTCGCGCAAATCCCGTATCATCTCAACCGGGCAATGGATAACGGATTGACTCAGGCGCAGGCCGGAGAGGTCATCACACATTTGGCGTTCTATGTCGGTTGGCCGAACGCCTTCTCGGCACTGCCGGTGGCAAAAGAAGCTTTTGAGAGCGCCCGCGCTGAACGTTGAAAGAAGAATATGGAGCTCACGGCACTTGTTTCCGGCGCCAGTGTGACGTTCGAGCCCGGCCCACGCATGGCTTGGCATACGCATCTCAGTGCGATCGAAAGCGCCTCTTTACAGATCACGATCGATGGTGCGCGTTCTCCGGAATTCCAGGAAAAGCTGTTGGGGCGCTAGATATGAAACCACTCTGCGTTGGAATCCTCATCGTACTCGCGGCACTATGTGCTTTTTCCCAGACCGATTCGCGCTCGGACCGGGAGAAATTGATCGGTGCGTGGCGACTTGTCTCCATCGCCGGGCCGGATGGAAAGCAGATCACGAGCGGCGTGCCGGTTGGGATGCTGATTTATACCCGCGACGGCCACATGTCGGTGCAGCTCATGTACCCGGAATCTCAAAAGTCTCTCTCCAACGAGTACGTGGAGAACGGCTACGAGGCTTCCTTTGGCAGCTACGACATCGATGCCGCAACACACACGCTTACGCATCACGTGCAGGGTTCGAAGACGCGCGACCGCCTTGTCGGGAAAGATTTGCCGCGCCGCTATCAGTTCAATCGAAAGGGTCAACTGATTATCAGGTCGGCCCGTCCGGATGAACACTGGTTCGTTACATGGGAGCACACCCGGTCAACCGCCCGGTGACCGGGGCCATTCCATCTGCGTTGACGTGGTGCGGATGAGAGGGCTTGAACCTCCACGAGATTGCTCCCGCTGGAACCTAAATCCAGTGCGTCTGCCAATTCCGCCACATCCGCGCGAGGACAACGCTTGGATTCAGATTAGCATTTGATTTAATATTCGACGGGTGACTTGCGCTGACTTATTTTAAACAATGCCTCCTTCCCGCTGTAGCGGTTTCGGCCTGGATTGCCTTCTCGTGGAGCGCACCGGCCAATGCTCAGAATGCGAAGCCGCCAGCCAGCCGAAGCGAGCGAACCGGAACATTTCTTGGTCTCGGTGCTGCGCCCGATGCGGCTGCGGCAGCGCGCGGAGCCAAGGTATACGCCGCCAATTGTTCTTTCTGTCACGGTGAAAAAGCGACGGGCGGAGAAGGCCCCGATCTGGTTCGCTCCACCTTGGTTTTGCACGACGAGAACGGGAATCTCATCGGTCAGGTGGTGAAAAACGGCAGACCCGATAAAGGAATGCCCGCGTTTCCGTCGTTGACGGATGCCCAGATTTCCGATATTGCCGCTTTCCTCCACAAGAATGTCTATGACGCCGCGAACCGCGGTACTTATCAGCTTCAAAACATTGTGACGGGAAACGCCAAGGCTGGCGAGGCGTACTTCAACGGTCCTGGCAGGTGCAGCACTTGCCATTCAGTTACCGGCGATCTCGCGCACATCGGCTCCAAATATCCGCCCGGCGATCTGCAAGCCTTGTTTTTATATCCCGCCGCGGTTTCCCGGTTGAAGGCCAAGGACGATCAGCACCCCAAGGGACCGGAAGCAACGGTTACGCTTTCGTCTGGCCAGTCCTACAGCGGCACGCTGAAGCGGTTGGACGATTTCACGGTTTCTCTTTATGACTCTTCCGGCGATTATCACGAATGGACGCGCGGCCCAGGAGTAAAAGTGAATGTGAAAGATCCCCTCCGCGGCCATCGCGAATTGTTGGACAAATATACTGACGCAGACATGCACAATCTTCTCGCTTATCTGGTGACGTTGAAATGAATTTTCGCCGCCTGGCCCCGCTTTTTGCACTCGCTTGCATTAGCTCGTTTTGTACCGCTCAGGAATTGAACCCCGCGAAGCTGCTGAAACCTCCTACGGATACCTGGCCGACCTATAACGGCGATTATTCGGGACGGCGGTATAGCCCGCTCTCGCAAATCAACCAATCCACCATCGGCTCGCTGGCGGTGAAGTGGATGTATCGCACAAACGTCGGACAATTGCGCGGTGTTGGCACCGCTCAGGTGAAATCCACTCCGCTCCAGGTGAACGGCATTCTCTACTTCACCGTTCCCGATCATGTCTGGGCTGTCGACGCGCGCACCGGCGATGAATTGTGGCACTACTCCTGGGTGGACCACGGCGGCCATCTTCTCGGCAATCGCGGTGTCGGCATGTACGGCAACTGGCTGTACTTCATGGCGCCCGATGGCTGGTTCATCTCATTGGAAGCGAAAACGGGCAAGGAACGATGGCGCATTCACGTTGCCGACGCAAAACTGCAGTACTTCACAACGATGGCTCCTTTGGTTGTCGGCAATCACATCATTGTCGGTGTGGGCGGCGATGCCATGGACGTGCCGGGCTTTCTCGAATCGCGTGATCCGGAAACTGGAGCATTGCAATGGCGCTGGAACACGGAGCCGAGGCCCGGAGAGCCCGGCGCCGACACGTGGCCGAATAAAGGCGCAATGGAGCACGGCGGCGGAATGACATGGATGCCGGGAACATACGATCCGGAACTGAATCTGTTGTACTGGGGCACCGGCAACCCCAACCCGGTATATGCCGCGCAAAGCCGTAAGGGCGCCAACCTGTGGACATGTTCCATCGTTGCGCTGAATCCCGACACGGGGAAACTCGTTTGGTATTTTCAGGCGTCGCCTCACGACACCCACGACTGGGACAATGTCGAGACTCCGGTACTTTTCGATGCCGAAATCAACGGCCAAAAAAGAAAGCTCCTCGCGCAAGCCGCTCGCAACGGCTACTTCTTTGTGCTCGATCGCACGAACGGGAAGAACATCGTTTCGAAGCCCTTCGTCTCTCTGAATTGGTCGAAAGGTGTCGACGCAAAGGGGCAGCCGATACCCGATCCCGCCAAAGAGCCTAAAACAGACGGAGCGCTGTTGAGCATTTACGGCGGCGGCGGCACAAGTTGGCAGCCGCCGAGCTTCGATCCCACCACTGGCCTTTTTTATGTGAATGCGATTGACGGTTACAGCCTCGCTTACCTGACCGATACGGATCCGAACCCGGAAGGCTATGGCGGCTCTGGTCAGAACTTATGGGCGCAGCGAGTACTCAAGGCACTCGATTACAAGACGGGCGATGTGCGTTGGTCCCATGCCTACGAAGATATAGGCAGCGGCGGACTCGGGTTCCCAGGCATTCTGACAACTGCCGGCAAGCTGCTATTTACCGGAGATCCGGCCGGAAACTTGATCGCTTTCGATCCGGCCACCGGAAAGATTCTCTGGCATTTCAAAATGAATGCTGCTCTTACCAACGGACCAATGACATATGAACTCGACGGCAAGCAGTATTTGGTTGTCGGAGCGGGCGATACTCTCTATACCTTCACGCTGTTGAATCGTTGAATAGCCCGCTCTGTGGCGCACGATTTATCGTGCCGTCGTGGGCTTCAGCCCACGATCTTGTACCGGCAAGATCCGCTTGGCCTTTTAAATACCCAGCTCCCGCTTGGCTTCGGCAAACTGCGCTACTGCAAATTTCAAATCGTCCATGCTGTGCGCGGCGGAAACCTGAACGCGAATCC
>Ga0134125_10001186_pt1 | contig 32379 bp, 25 predicted proteins | sample KB31751_FD_96464 | JGI IMG/M metagenome (GOLD analysis project Ga0134125, IMG submission 96464) | Terrestrial soil microbial communities with excess Nitrogen fertilizer from Kellogg Biological Station, Michigan, USA - KB3-175-1 | ecosystem: Environmental > Terrestrial > Soil > Unclassified ...
GGCGGATGAATAGTTGATAAACCTTCCGTTTCGCAGCCGGTTCAGACCGCCGCCCGCCACCCCGATCCACAGACTGCCTTCTCGATCCTCAAGAAATGCCCATACGTCGCTGCCTCTTAGGCCCTGGCGTTCCGTAAGACTGGAAAAATGGCCGTGGGCATAGCGCACAATCCCGCCGCCGTTCGTTCCCAGCCACATTGAGCCTTGCGAATCGCCATATATCGTCCAAATAGAATTGCTGGTCAGACCGTCGCGCGTCGAAAAAGTTTGAAATCTGCCTTCCGAAAATCTCGCGAGCCCACCGCCGTTCGTTCCAATCCATACGATGCCCGGTGATCCGGCGTAGACAGAACGCACGTAATTGGCAGGCAGCCCGTCTTTCACCGTGTAATTAGCGATATTGGTTCCGGTGATATGGCTTAATCCGGAATGCGTGCCGACCCAGACTCCACCCTCATGATCCCCGCATAATGAGAAGACCGCGTCATCTACAAGGCCGTTCCGGTGCGTGAGAGCGCTAAAACGGCCGTCGCGCAAGCGATCGACTCCGCCTCCATCGGTACCGATCCACAAGTCTCCGCCAGGATCTTCATATAACGCTTGTACGACGTCGCTACTTAGTCCGTTGCGCGTTGTGAAGGTGGTAAATACGCCACCGCTCATGCGGACGATACCGCCGCCACGCGTGCCTATCCATAGATCTCCGCGTTTGCCGGCAACAAGCGCGCTGATTTCATTGCTGAGTAATTGGGGAGTATTGTGTTTGTCGTACGTAACGAATCGTATTCCGTCAAACCGGGCGAGACCTACCTCGGTCGCAATCCAGAGATAGCCATCTGGCGTTTGAGCAAGGGCCAGCGCCGAATCCTGAGGCATTCCGTTATCGGTCTGCCACACATCATGAACGTATTGTGTAAGCGCAATATTGGAGTCTAAGGCGAAAACGGCCGCAGGAAACAGAGCGATAAAAAACAGCACATGGCGCAAGCGCGCTATTAGTTTGTTTTTCATCGATGGCCTGCGCGGGAGCGGGCCGTTTATTCGTCAAATGCCCGTTTTCATCCTCGCAAATTAACTATCGGCAACCCGAGCCCAGTACGACAGGCGGGGGCGGAAAAAATGCCGCAAATAAAAACTCTCAAGTTCGCAAGAAAACTCCGATATGGAGTCTAAACGGTAACCAGGCTTTGATCTCTCCGGGAGGAGAACGGCTTTTACCGTTTAGGAGCAGATATCATGAAGCGCTTTTTGTGGCCCATTTTTGTAACAGCCGCAACCGCCAGTATTCTTTTTGCAGGACCGCCTAGACCCCAAGACCGATGGAAAATCTCGAAAGATCTTCGCCGAGCGACGCCCGGGGCGACAATTTCTGTCATTGTTCAGTATCACCACTTACCGAACTCATTAGACGATCAGCGCGCGGCTGGTTTCGGCGGCATATTGACGCATAAATTTGGAAAGTTCAAAGGCAGGAGCTTTAGCCTTCCCGCGGAGGCCTTATCATCGCTCGCACAGGATCCGAACGTCGCTTACATCAGTCCTGACCGCCCGGTCAAAGGAACGCTCGATAACTCAGCCTATGCAATTAATGCCCCGGTGGCTTGGGCACAGCATATCTATGGCAAGGAAATTGGCGTCGCCGTTATCGATAGCGGCATCTCGAGCCTACCGGATCTGAAGGGGCATGGGGCGGGAATAGTCTATACTGCCGATTTTGTCGGAGGGAATGGCCAAGACGCTTACGGACATGGAACACATGTGGCTGGAATTATCGCCTCGAATGGCATCAGCTCGACGTGTCCGTCCTGTTTCCGCTTATTCCGAGGCATTTCGCCTGGAGTGCGCCTCATCAACCTCCGCGTGCTGGACGCAAACGGAGAAGGGTCTGACAGCACGGTGATCCAAGCGATTGAAAGGGCAATCAGCCTGAAAGATAAGTACGACATTCGAGTCATCAACCTGTCGCTCGGCCGGCCTGTCTATGAAAGTTACCGGCAGGACCCATTGTGCCAGGCAGTAGAAGAGGCGTGGAAAGCCGGAATTGTGGTTGTCGTGGCAGCGGGTAATGAAGGCCGGGATAATTCGGGCGGCAACAATGGATACGGCACGATTGAAGCGCCGGGCAACGATCCGTATGTCATTACAGTGGGCGCAATGAAGGCAATGGGTACGCATGACCGCGCAGACGATCTGATCGCAAGCTATAGCTCCAAAGGCCCCTCCGCGATCGATCATATTGTGAAACCCGATGTCGTGGCGCCTGGAAATCTGGTGGTTTCGCTTCTGGCGCCTGGATCGGCGCTCGCGCAGCAAACTTCGTATATGGTCCCGTCCTCTTATTACGAATCGACTTCATGGGGTACATCCAACGGATTGCTCGGATCGGTGCTAGGCCTGTTGTCGCCCGCCGGTAGTCAGCAATTCTTAATGCTAAGCGGAACCAGCATGGCAACACCCGTGGTGACGGGCGCCGTCGCAGATATTTTGCAGGCGCACCCGCAACTCACGCCCGACCAAGTGAAGGCTCGCATCATGAAGACGGCGTACAAGGTGTTCCCGACGACAAGCACCGCGGTCGATCCCGTCACGGGGGTCGCTTATACCAGCCAATACGATATTTTTACAGTCGGCGCCGGATATTTGGATTTGGCTGCGGCATTGGCTAATAACGATGTCGCGGGTGGCACGGCGCTTTCTCCAACAGCCGTGCTGAATCAGGATACCGGGTCCGTCACACTCTCGTTCGATCCTTCCTCTACCTGGGACGGCACCTATCTTGGCCAAACCGGCGATGTGGCCGGCGACCGGAGCGTGTGGGGAACCAGAGGAGTCTGGGGCACATCGACAGTTGATGCCGACAGAGGCGTATGGGGTACGCAGACAGCATGGGGCGAAAGTACCGTATCCGGCGACCGCGGTGTCTGGGGAACCCGGGGGGTCTGGGGCACCAGCGATGTCGATAGCACGTCAACTGTGGATTCAGACAGAGGCGTATGGGGAACGCGCGGCGTCTGGGGCACGAGCACCGGTTCGGACGACGGCGTTCTGCTAAACGGCGAAAAATAATCTCCTCCGTACCGGCCCGGGAATTCCAGTGCAGCATTACTGGACCTCCCGGGCCGGAATTCCCGCCCTTCCCGTAGCAAGCCCTTCGCGATACTGAAAGCTATGGGCCGGATCCGCGTCCTTTCGGACAATGTAGCCAACAAGATCGCAGCCGGAGAGGTTGTCGAACGCCCGGCCTCGGTGGCCAAGGAATTACTCGAAAACTCGCTTGACGCCGGCGCTACGGAGGTCCGCATCGATGTGGAATCGGCGGGCAGGCGCTTGCTGCGCATTGACGACAACGGAATAGGCATGTTGCGCGATGACGCGCTGCTCGCCTTCGAGCGCCACGCCACCAGCAAACTCAGCGATGTAAAAGATCTGCTCGCCATTGCCACGCTCGGTTTTCGCGGCGAGGCGCTTCCCTCCATTGCTTCCGTTAGCCGCTTGCAACTCGAAACACGCGCACAGGAAGAACAAACCGGCACAAAGGTAGAAATCGCCGGCGGAAAGCTGCTGCGCTGCGACGAGCTCGCCCGGACTGTGGGAACCACCATCAGTGTCCGCGATCTTTTCTATAACGTGCCGGCTCGCAAGAAGTTTTTGCGCTCCGATCAAACAGAGCTATCGCACATCGGATCGCTGGTCACTCACTACAGCCTGGCTCATCCCGATAAGCGCTTTGAGCTCTATCACGAAGGCCGCGAACTGCTTCAGGTCACGCCCGTCGCCACCATGAAGGAACGCGCGTTCCAGGCTTTTGGCGCGGGCACGATGGAACACCTGGTTGAGCTGGAAAAGCAGGCCGCTGAGTTGAACGTGCCGGTGCCGTACGCAGCGTCGCGAAATTCGGATCCTGATGCAGAAGCCGCCGAGCCAAGCCGTTTCTGCCTGGAAGGATTGGTCTCGGGGCCCCACATTCAAAAGCTGAACAGGAATTCCATCTTTTTATTTGTCAATGGCCGCCTGATTCGCGACAAGCTGCTTCTCCACGCTATTTCCACTGCATTTCACAACCTGATGCCGGCCGGCTCTTATCCATTCGCGCTTTTGTTCCTTACCTGCGATGCCTCAGAGGTGGATGTGAATGTTCACCCATCAAAAACCGAGGTCCGGTTCCGGCATGGTGCATTTGTACACGACTTCGTTCGGGACTCGATCCGCAATACGCTTACGCACCAGCGCCCCGCATCCAGCATTCCGTTTCCCGCTCAGTCTCCCATGCCCGCGCGTTACAACGAATCAGCCGATCGGGAGCCGATAAGCCGCCCTTTCATTGCACAGCAGGCACCCAACTTACCGTTTTCCGAATTTTCGCGAATGCTCGATGCGCAACCCGCGGTCGAGCGGCCATCGGAACTGCGATGGGAGCAGCCTTCGGCGCGCGCGCATACGAATGGCGGTCTGCCTGAGATTCGTATTCCGGCGGTTCAGCCGGTGGCGCACGGCTTCGAATCGCAGCCTCTCTTCGAGCCAAAACCGCAGCCGCCTGCTATCCGCCGCGTTCCCGACACCCACGGGACGTTGCATCACCTTCCGCCAGAATGGGAAATGGTAGATAGTCTCGCCGCTCTGCCTGACCTTCGGCCGCTCGGCCAACTGCACGAGAGCTTTATCATCGCCGCCGGCCGTGATGGCCTGTGGATTATCGATCAGCATGTAGCGCATGAAAGAATCCTTTTCGAAAAAGTATTGCGTCAAAGGGCAGCAGGCACAGCGGAGTTGCAGCAACTACTATCCCCGATTGTTCTCGATCTCACGGTAGGACAGCACCTGGAATACGAGCGCATCCGTGAAGAACTCGATGCCGGTGGCTTTGAAACAGAACCTTTTGGCCAGCGGTCCATCGCCATCAAGGCCGCGCCCGCCGGGCTCAGTACTGGAGCAATCGAACAGGTGATTTTCGAGATACTCGAAATCGCCGAGCAGGAAATGCGCGGCGCTTCGCTTGACAATATCCGGCGGGACATCGCCGCCACCATCGCCTGCCGCGCGGCAATCAAGGTAAATAATAAACTGGAGCCGGAAAAGGTCGAATACCTGTTGAAAGCACTGGCGCAGTGCGAATTCCCCATGACTTGCCCTCACGGCCGGCCTATCGCATTGCGATACAACACAAAAGATATCCTGCGTAGCTTCCATCGGATATAAATTCGGTCAAATCTCGTACTAACCTCTTCCCACTACCTGCACTCCGGATATATAATCTTCCCAAGCTGACGCTAAACGCAATCGGCGTAAGTCAGGGGGGAGGCGCTCGGGAAGGAGCGCCCAAAGCCACTGGGGGCGGTGGCAGGAGGGTCTATGAGGGTACGCGGAAGCGCGCTCGCGCTCGTCGTGTTTTTATTTCTCGGCTCGGCTACTCTGCTCTTTAGCCAAGCTACAGCATCAATTACAGGAACTGTTACTGACGCTTCGGGAGCTGTGGTTACCGGCGCTCAGGTAAAAGTCACAGCAACAGCAACGGGTCAGTCCCGTAGCCTGGTTACGAATTCGGCGGGAGCTTATCAAGCCCCCGACTTACAAATAGGAAGTTATTCCGTTGATATTTCTGCTCCGGGCTTTAAAACATACTCGCGAACAGGAATCGTACTCAACGTAAACGATACAGTTCGCGTCGATGCCGCTCTCCAAGTCGGCGAAGCCACCGAGAGCGTTACTGTCGCTGCCGATGCCGTTCAGGTGCAGGCGGATACCAACGAACAGAGCAACCTTATTACCGGCAAGCAAGTAACCCAACTCGCGATCAACGGCCGGAATATTACCCAGCTCACAACATTGGGAACCGGCGCTTCCACGAATTCAGGCGGCTTTTTGGTACCTTCCGCCTTGCTAGGTGGAACAACCGTGAGCTTTAACGGCCAGCGCGCGGGCCACAACGTGTGGCTCATTGACGGCGGCGAAAACTACGACCGCGGTGGTGGCGGCGGCGTGTCCACCATGCCCTCGCCTGATGCCATCGCGGAGTTTAAGGCGCTAACCAGCAACTTCGATCCGGAATACGGGCAGGGTTCCGGCGGCATCATGACAATGGTTATAAAGAGCGGCACAAAAGATTTCCATGGCGGCGCCTGGGAATTCGTTCGCAACGACGATTTTGATGCCAATAACTACTTCGCCAATCGGAATGGAACGCCAAAGCCCAAACTGCGATATAACACCTTTGGCTATAACCTTGGCGGCCCCATTTTCATACCGCGCGTTTACAACAAAGATCGCAGCCGGACATTTTTCTTCTGGAACCAGGAATGGCGCAAGATTGTTCAAGGTACTCAAACCAGTCAAAATCCCGCTTTTCCGCAGTCGTTTCGCAATGGCGATTTCAGCTCGCTATCCACGCAGTTAAAGAATCCGGCCGGCGGCGTCTATGCAGGCAACATCATTCCGGCTAGCGATCTCGATCCCAACGCCCTGGCATTTTTGAGCACTGGCGCTTTCCCGCTGCCGAACGCATCGGGAAATAACTACGCGGCCGCCCCGGCGGTGCCCACCAACGTTCGCGAAGAGATTTTGAAGATCGATCATCGCATCACCGACAAAATCACTCTGATGGGAAGCTTCATCGACGATCTGACAAATCAATCGGTAGCGACAACGCTGTGGAGCGGCGATACGTATCCGACAATCGGAACCAGCATCAAGAGCCCGTCCTACGCCGCCGTGCTGCACATGACTTATACGATCAGCCCCACAGTCGTCAATGAACTGGCCTATAACTATAATGGCAACCGCATCATTCTAAATCCCACCGGCATTTTCAAAAAGCCGGCCGGCTGGAATGTACCGGAATTCTTTTCCGATAACAACGACGCGCGCCTGCCGGTTATTCAAATCGGCGGCAACTACGGCGTCAATTACGACACCGGCTCATGGCCATGGTACAACTCGTTCGATAGCCAGCAGGTTCGCGATGACGTCTCCATCACACGCGGCAACCACAATCTTAAATTTGGCGTGTCGTTCATGCGGACGCGCAAAAATCAGGATATTTTCGGCCAGACACAGGGTGTCTTCAATTTCAACGGAAACGTGACCGGCGACGCCTTCGCGGATTTTCTGACCGGCTACGCCAACACGTATAACGAACTGGCGATACAAGACAATGTTCACATTCGCAATACAACCCTGGGGGGATATTTTGCCGATAACTGGCGTGCCACAAGCCGCCTCACATTAAATCTTGGCGTTCGTTGGGAAGGCGTGCCTCACGCCTATGACGTATTTAACCGGCTCTCGAATTTCGTGCCGACGATGTATAACTATGCCCAAGCACCCCAATTCAATGCTGATGGCACTTTGAATCCCAACGGACCCGGCTTCACCAAAGTCCCCGGCATTCCGCTCTCCAACATTCCGTTCTACCTGAATGGCGTGGGCATTTCGGGATTAGGCGGCTATCCTCGCAGCATCGTGCAGAACCATTGGAACAACTGGGGACCGCGCGTCGGATTCGCACTCGATCTGCTCGGCAACGGCAAAACGATTCTACGCAGCGGCTTCGGCATGTTCTACGAGCGGATTCAGGGCAACGATGTCTACAACATGGGACCGAATCCTCCGTTCTCGTTCAGCCCCACAGTAAACAACGTTCTGCTCTCCAACCCCAACGTCAACTACCTGACCGGATTAACCGCCGGCCAGCCGATCGGCCCCGCCGGCTTTACCTCGCTCGCATACTCCGACTACAAGCTTCCTACTGCGATGGAGTGGAGCTTCGGTATCCAGCAGCAGTTGGCGAGAAGCTCCGTGCTGTCGATTTCCTACGTCGGTAGCAGCGATTATCATCAGCCTGACGTTCGCAACATCAACACCGTGCCGCTCAACGATCCAAACCGCCGCTTGATCGCCGCCGGCACATATGCCAATCCCAACCGCGATCGAATCTATCCCGGTTTTTCGGATATCAACGAGACTGAAGCCGCCACGGGAGCCAATTACAATTCGCTTCAAATCGGGCTCCGCACCGATACGGGTCACGGCCTTGTGCTCCAGGCTTCTTATACGTGGTCGCATCAACTCGACTACACAAGCGCCGATTTGAATGCATTGAGCAATCCTTTTAATCGTGCCCAGGATTATGGTTCCGGCGATCTCGACCGCCGCCACATCCTCACATTCAATTACGACTATGAATTGCCGTTCTTCCGCCATTCAGACCACCTCTTCGTGAAGTCGGCGCTCGGCGGCTGGGAGATTTCCGGAATTACAACGTTTGAAACGGGTACTCCGCTAACGCCAAACGTTTCCGATTCGGGCAAACAACTGGGCCTGGGCGGCGGCAACACCACCTCACGGGCTGATATTACCGGCCCGGTCCAATATCCGGGAACTGTAAACGAGTGGTTCAATCCTTCCGTATTCGTGCAGCCCCAGCTTCTCGCATTCGGCAATGCCGCTCGCGGCAGTCTGGTCGCGCCGGGCCTAAACAACTGGAATATCTCGCTGTTTAAAAGCTTCGCTCTCGGTTTCCGCGAGGGAGCGCACCTCGAATTCCGCGGCGAGACATTCAATACCTTCAACCACACGCAATTCCACGACGTAAACACGAGCCTCGGCAACCAGAACTTCGGCAAAGTGACTAGCGTTTGGGATCCTCGCATTATCCAGCTCGGACTGAAGTTAGTGTTCTAATGGGCTGTAGACTGTGGCGCGCGATCAGTAACGATCGTGCGCCATGGCGCTCAATCGATGCATGGCGCGTTTCCTTTGCATTGCCTTCCTAATTGGCGCGGCCACGCTAAGCGCGCAAATCCTCCCGGACATCGCGCAGGCGCAAGAATTCGACCGGCAAGGCAAGTATGCCGAAGGCGCTCAATTCTGGCGTAAAGCTACAGAACAGAATCCTCAAGATGTCGGGGCGTTAGCCAGTCTTGGCGTCGATCTCTCCCGCACCGGCAAATATCCCGAAGCAGCTTCCGTCTACCGCCGCGCGCTTGCGATCGATTCGCGACTGCCGGGTATTCGCGTTAATCTCGGACTTGCGGAGTTCAAGCAGGGACATTTCAAGGAAGCCATTCCGCCGCTCGAAACCGCACTCCAAGAAAATCCAGGAAACACACAGATTCGCGTACTGCTGGGTATGAGTTCGTATGCTGTCGGCCAGTATCCTGCCGCCATTCAGTATTTGGAACCAATTGTCGCAGCCGAACCGCACAATGCGGAACTTCGCCTGGTACTGGCGCAAAGCTGCCTCTGGGCCAATCAGTATGAGCGCGCGTTTTCGGAATTCAAATCGCTCTTGCGCGACAACCCAAATTCTCCCGCTGTCCACCTGCTCACCGCGGAAGCACTCGACGGACTCGATCGCGAAGGCGAAGCCATTATCGAATTACAGGCACTCGTCAAAGCAGCGCCCAAAGAGCCGGGCGCGCACTTCGCGCTCGGATATGTCTACTGGAAACAGCATCAATACCCGGAAGCAGCGGCGGCTTTCAAAGCGGAGTTGGCGAATGACCCCGATCACCCGCAGGCAAACGGCTATCTGGGCGATATCTATGTCCGCAATCGAAAATTTGACGAAGCGAGGCCGCTGGTGCGGAAAGCCCTGAAGTTCGAGCCGCAGCTTCGCATCGCCCATTTCGACCTGGCTGTTCTCTACGAAAATGAAAAACGTTATGACGACGCCATTGCGGAATTTCGGAAGGCAGCAAAACTTGATCCTACACGAGCCGACGCCTATTACCGCATGGCGAGAATCTATCAAAGCCTCGGGCGCACGAAAGAAGCGCAAGCCGAATACGCGATGGTAAACAAACTCCACCGCGAAAAAGCCGACGACCTGTTGCGCAAAGTGTCCGGCGGGCCTCCGGCTCTAAAGTAAAATTGCGGTACGTGCAAAAGAGTCGGTTTATAATTCCTATTCCGGCGGAGCCGCGCCTTGTCTGACACTTCTAACGAACTGGCGTTGTCTGCATACCCGCTCACCAATCCGGCAACTGAGCAGGAACAGGCAAAGTGGCATTTACAACAAGAGGTGACCGCGCTCTTCGGCCAATTGCGGAGCCATTTATTACGTTATCTGCTTGCTTTTGGCGCCCCGGCCTACGACGCCGAAGAAATCATACAGGAAGTTTTTCTCGCGCTCTTTCGGCATCTGGAAGCCGGCAAGCCCCGTACAAACCTGCGCGCGTGGGTGTTCAAGGTGTCCCACAACCTGGCGCTGAAGCACCGTTATTCCGCAGCCGAAGCACACGAGCAAAATATTGACGCGTATCATTCCGAAGGTGTGGAATGGGCCGATCCGGCACCCAATCCTGAAGAACTGGCCCAGCGGAATCAGCGGCGGCGTTTGCTGCGCTCGGTTGTGCGCGCGCTACCGGAGCAGGACCGGTGGTGCTTATCCTTACGCGCCGAAGGGCTGCGCTATCGCGAGATCGCCGAAATTTTGGGAATATCGCTTGGAGCGGTATCCTTATCGCTCACCCGCTCATTGTCGCGGCTAGGCCGCGCGGACAAGGGTTAAACGTATGGCAGGCAGAAAGGCACATCCTTCCGATCAGGATCTCCTGCTGGCGCTGGACAACGAATTAGCGTCCCGGAGATTTCGACGCTTGCGGAACCACATTGCAAGCTGCGAAATCTGTTGCGAACGTTTGTCTGCTTTTGAGGGCAGCATTCGAGAAGTAGCGGACTTCTACCAGGAGGAATTCGGGAATGATGAGGCGCACGGCCCGGTTGCACGGTTGCGCGCGCGTTTGTCGGATACCGTTAAACCCACCGTTGTTAACCCTCGATTGGTCGATCGTCTCCTGTTGCGCCATGCGCGCCTGGCGATGGCTTGCTCCATCATCCTGATTCTGCTTGCGGGGGCGTGGACAATGAATCGTCTGGGCGTCGATCTTGGGAATTCGAGACTCGTAGCGGCAGTGGTTGAACCCGATGCGGTGCCCAAACCCGACCTAACTCCGGGAGCCGCGTTGCCGTTATTGGCGGGTGACGTTTGCGATGCTGTCGCGCAGCGGCATTCCGTGCCTCACGTGCCTCGAGCGCTGCGCATCCAGGTTTTTGAAGCATACGGCATCAAAGATCCGGTCCCAGGGGCCTACGAAGTGGATTACCTGATTACGCCCGCCTTGGGCGGGGCAGCCGAACTGAAGAATCTCTGGCCGGAACCGTATTTCAACATCGAGTGGAACGCCCGTGTAAAGGATGCGCTCGAAGAACGGCTGCAGACGATGGTTTGCAGAGGAGATGTGGACCTGAAAACCGCGCAGCGCGACATCGCCACCGACTGGATCGCGGCATACAAAAAATATTTCGACTCAAACAAACCGCTGCCTAATCCAACGAGGGTGGCGGAGAATGAAGACTATCCGGTGTTTGCGGCTCTGCTCCTTCGCGCCCGCACGGGTTTTTGACAGAGATTACAACGATTACAACTTCAACAAACTCCGCAAACGCTTCGTTTGAATCCGGCTCACCGGAATCTCCGTTTGCTTTTTATCGTCCATTTTGAGTTGAAAGCTCGATTTAAACCACGGAATAACTTCGCGAATGCGGTTAATATTAACCAGAAAAGAGCGATGAACGCGCCAGAATACGTCGGGATCGAGATTCGATTGCAATTCCTCAATTGTTCGGTAATTTAGCTGGCCTTCGAGTTGCGTGGTTATAACGGTAATCAGACCGTCGTCAATCGTCGCATAGATAACATCGTTGGCATCGACAACCAAATTGCGCTGCCCGCTTCGAACCAGCAGCTTTGTCCGCTGCACCGCGGGCCGGGGAGTCTCCGCCGCGGTCTTGGCTTCGGCAGCATGTCTGGCTTCTACAATGTTTGCCGCGCGCTCTATGGTTAACGCCAGCCGCTCTTGCTCGATGGGCTTCAAAAGATAGTCCATCGCATCTACGCGAAAGGCCTCAACCGCATATTGGTCGTACGCGGTAGCCAGTACGAAGTGAGGGAGGGGAATCTTCTTATCCCGGAGCTTTTGAATTACACCGAGGCCATCCATTCCCGGCATTTGAACGTCGAGAAATACTAAATCCGGCTCCAGATCCTCGATCATCCTGATGGCTTCGAGGCCGTTCGAGGCCGTATCCAGCACCTCTACTTCCGGAAAATCTTTCAACAGGAACGCCAGCTCATCGCGGGCAAGCTGCTCGTCGTCCACAATCAGGGCGGAAATCGTTCCTGTAACCTTTAAGGACATTCGCCTTTGTTAGTATATCGGAGGATCTAGGCTTGCTCACCCGGTAGCTGCGGGGTGCGTCTAACCATGGAGAGGAAACGAAACAAGGAAGACTTCTCGTCTAAGCAACCAAATATGAATATTGCACCAGCCAAAGGCAGGCTAGGAATTCTCATTCCCGGAATGGGGGCCGTCGCATCCACGTTCATCGCGGGCGTGGAGGCCGTAAAGCGCGGCTTGGGCCATCCGGTGGGCTCGCTGACACAACTCGGGACCATCCGTCTCGGCAAGCGAACCGAAAACCGCGTGCCCATGATTAAGGATTTCGTTCCGCTAACTCCGCTCGAATGCCTGAGCTTCGGAACCTGGGACATTTTTGAAGATAATGCTTACGAAGCAGCCGTCAGAGCGCGGGTACTGGACCGCCCTCTTCTCGACGAACTGAAGGATCCGCTTTCGGCTATCCGGCCCATGCCGGCAGTTTTCGATCACAATTACGTTCGCAAGATCGACGGCCCGAACGTGAAGCAGGGCAAGACCAAGATGGATCAAGCCCAGGCGCTCATGAACGACATCCAGGAATTCAAGCGGACCAACGGTTGCAGCCGCCTGGTAATGATCTGGTGCGGATCGACCGAAGTACACCACAAACCCGCCGCCGTACACCAAAACCTGGAAGCATTCGAGAAAGGGCTTACGGAAAATGACCCCGATATTTCGCCTAGCCAGATGTATGCGTATGCAGCCCTGAAGCTCGGAGTGCCTTTCGCCAACGGCGCGCCGAACCTGACCACCGACGTTCCAGCAATGCTCGATCTCGCCCGCGAGAATTCGACCCCTATTTGCGGCAAGGATTTCAAAACCGGCCAAACTTATATGAAGACGCTGCTGGCGCCCGGTTTCAAAGCGCGGATGCTCGGTGTGAACGGCTGGTTTTCCACCAATATTTTGGGCAATCGCGATGGCGCGGTGCTCGAAGACCCTGGCTCGTTTAAAACCAAAGAAGAAACGAAGCTTTCCGTTCTGCAGCAGATTCTGCAGCCGGATCTCTACCCCGAGCTTTACAAGGACCTTTATCACGCAGTCCGCATTAACTACTACCCGCCTCGCGGAGACGCGAAAGAAGGATGGGACAATATTGATATTTTTGGCTGGCTCGGTTATCCCATGCAGATCAAGATCGACTTTCTCTGCAGGGATTCGATTTTAGCCGCGCCCTTAGTGCTCGACTTGGTACTCTTTCTGGATCTGGCGCAAAGAGCAGGGATGAAGGGGATACAGGAATGGTTATCGTTCTATTTCAAAGGACCTATGACGGCTCCTGATTTGTATCCGGAGCATGATCTCTTCATCCAATTAATGAAGCTAAAGAATACGCTTCGGTGGATGCAAGGTGAAGACCTCATCACACATCTCGGCCTTGAGTACTACGATTAAGAACGGAAACCACGGCGAGGCTCCGCCGATGAGAATCCTTGTGATCGGCGGCACGGCCTTTATTGGCAAGGCGCTGGTTCACGAGTTGACGAAAGCCGGCCATGAGGTTTCCATTCTTCATCGCCGTCATCAGAATCCGTTCGGCAAAAAAGTAGCAAACCTCACAGCCGACCGTAACCAGATAGAAACCGTCCGCCGCGCGCTCGGCCGGTTGAAATTCGATGCCGTTTACGATTTGGCTTACGACTGGGAGCATGGCACCAATGCCCAGCAGGCTGAAGCCACAGCTCTCCTCTTCGATGGCCACGTAAGCCGCTACATTTTCATGTCGAGCGTGGCGGCGTATGGTGACGGATTGAATCATCACGAAGGCGACGCACTCGCCCCGGACGACCATCCTGACCGCTACGTTCGCAACAAGGCGATGAGCGAGCGATCCCTATTCCGCCTTCATCAGCGGACCGGATTCCCGATCGTCACCATCCGGCCTCCGTATGTTTATGGCCCCGGAAGCCCCTTCTATCGCGAAGCTTTCTTCTGGGATCACTTCCGGGCCGGACGTAAGGTTATACTCCCCAGCGACGGCCACCGCCTGATGCAGTTCGTTTACGTAGACGACCTGGTGCGTCTGGCGATGCGGCTGCTCGATTCGCGCAATGCGATCGGCCACGCTTTCAATGCGGCAAACGCACGCGCGCTAACGCAGCATGAAGTGGTGAACGAACTTGCCAAAGCGGCAGGCGTGCGCGAGCCGGAGCTGGTTTCCATTCCGCGCGACCGCATTTTGCAAATGGGCGGTAGTCCGTTCGGACCAAAGCTCTACTTCGGGTACTATTACGATCTGCCGGCAATCACCGAAGTAATCACCAAGGCCCAGCGCATGCTCGCCTTCCGTCCCACGGATTTCGCAACCGGCTTGAAAACAACGTATAAAGCCTACGTGAAGCACCGCGATTTCCCCAAGCCCGACTTCTCGTTCGAGGACGAGGTCTTCGCGCGCTTCGGCCATGATGCCCTGAAAAGTACCAAATTGCAGAACGGTTGATTGCCGCGGACCGATAATGAAGATTTGGCGGCCATTTCCGCCGTCTCTTAGTCATGATCCGTGCGACCAACGAAGAACCTCGTTATCTCAATAAATTTTCCAATGGAAAGGGCACCGGGTTTGCCGACGTCACCGAAGAGCAGGGTGGAACCGGCATCAGCTTTCGTCCTCATGAACTACTGGAAGCGGCGCTGGCCACTTGCATAAACATCTCGGTCCGCATGTATGCTGAGAGGCACGGCGTTCCCTTGGAGGAGGTGACGACCGAAGTTACGCTCGACCACGGTTCCATCACGGAATCCGTTTTCCGCTATGAAATCGAGCTTCGCGGCCCCCATCTGACCGCAGATCAGCGAGACAGACTGCTCGCCGTAGCGAAAGGCTGTTCCGTCCGCCGGACCCTCTCGCGGCCGTTTCGTTTTGAGGGCGAGGCGGAAACCAACGAAACGCTGGCCCGAATGGCCGTCGCGCGCGCATCGTCGTCGAGGTAAGGGAGCGGCGTTTTTACTACGCTCTGGCGGATTTAATCGTAACCAGCTTTTCCTGCTGCTCCGGTTCCGGCGTGACGCTTCGCGTCTGCTTGCCGCGGAAGAAATCGAAATAGGAAATCTGGTGCACGCAAGAAATCGTGCAAAACGGCGCGCACGACTTCTGCGTAATGTACTCCCGCTTGATGTCTTCTACCGTGTATTGTTCGAGCGGCTTTGCCGGGAAACCGCGCTGCTGCGAACAATAGTGGACTAAACCGTCTTCGCAAATGTACAGGTAGCGGGAACCGGCGCGGCATTTCCAATCGCTCGGCTGGCCGGAGGCAATCGCTTCCTGGAAGTAATTCAAGCGCGAAAAATGCTTCTTCTCAAATTTCTTCATCTCGCGGAAGACTTCGCGTTCGCGCTCGCCGAGCGGCCGCAATTGTCCGTCGCCGTCGTGAATAATTCCCACCGTGGACGTAAAGCCGAGTTCCATGGCTCGACGGCCCACCGTTAACGCATCGGTGGGATCGTGAATGCCGCCGCCGAGAACACTATTAATGTTTATGTGGAAATGCGCGTGTTCCCGAAGCATCTGGAGCTTTTTATCGAGCACCTTCAGGCTCTTCTTCGAGACCTCATCCGGCATCACGTTGTCGATGCTGATTTGCAGATAGTCGAGGCCCGCCTCGTTCAATCGCTGAATCCGATCGGGCATTAGAAGATAGCCGTTCGTAATTAGCCCGGCCAGCGCGCCTGTCTCGCGTATATGGCGGATCACCTCATCCAACTCCGGATGGAGCATGGGCTCACCGCCGCTCAATGTAATAATTCCGGTTTTCAAGCGGCCCAGCAGGTCCAGACGCCGCTTTAGCGTATCCAGCGGAACCGGTTTCGAATAATCGTCGTACTCGTTGCAGTAGGCGCACGACAAATTACACCGACGAATCGGAATAATGTGCGCCATGATCGGGTGGGACGTGGACGCCGCACCTTTCAAAACCAAAGCGGCTTCCCGCAGACGTCTGCTCAAGTTGCGTTGCCGTCTCAGGCGAAGCTGGTTAGGGTCGGCCATGGGTCGCAAAGATCCTATTGTACGTATAAGCTTCCGGGTTGGTCTCTGCTTTACATTAGATTGCGCAGAATAGCCTCTGAGCACACGAAAACCAAAGGTTTTCAGCGGCTTATGAGAAGCAACGTATCCTTATTTTACCGCATTCGATGATTTAGCGGGGTGGTGGCGGGGCCTGTTTCGGTTGCGGGCTGTTCGGTTTACTGGTTGGTTCCGATGGAGCCTCGTCGCCAAACTGGATCGTCGTCTGGGCGCCGAACTTCTTGTAGTCCTTATACTGCACGATCACTTTGATTCGCTGCGGCCCCGTTTCGAAGTTCAGCACGTCATCGGCGTAAGTATAGGTGGGAAACCAGTATTTCCCGTCAATATTTTCCCGGTAGGTCTCGAATTTCGGAAATTGCTGGCCTTTCCGTTTCAGGTAGCCGATCGATCGTCCATATGTCTTCACAATTTGGTAATCGCGGTCGTCAACCCAAATCTCCCCCTCGAAATAGCGCTTGCCCGACTTGTCTAATTGCTTCGGCTTTACCGCAAAGACGTACGTTCCAATCTCGTCAACTTTCTGCCAGCCAAGGAAGCGGATGTAGTATTCCGGAATTTCCGACGTCGTCAGAACGAACGGCATCACGGTGCGAAGATCCTGCTCGTCTTCGGGAGTCATGATGATCCGCTGCAGCGTGCTGACCGGCGCGTACACCACGTTTTCCGTGCGCTTGCCTTCGTTAGTAAATGTAATGTCCGAGACCAGCTCGTACTTGCCGCCCTCCTGGCCGTTGTCGTCGTACTCGATGATTTTTGAAACCTGCCGAAATGTATACTGGTCGCGCGCCTTCGCGAAGGCCGTTTCCTGCGCGGCGAATCTCTGAATAATATTGTCGATTTCGCCTTGGCTCGGATTATGGTTGGCAGTGCTGACTGCTCCCAACACAGGACCGGCCGCAGCAAGAGCAGCCAAACATCGGAACGAGTCACGCCGGGTCATCATCGATTTAATTACTTACTATTGTTGACGATCCAAAGATGGCGTACGTTGCGCCAGCTACAGAATACCAGCCGGGCGCCCACTGTCACCTCATTGGTCCAAGCAGAGCCTTAGCGATGGTGGCGCGCTGCATATTGGTGGTGCCTTCGTAAATTCGCCCGATCTTCGCGTCACGATAAAACTTTTCCACCGGGTAATCTTTCGTAAAACCGACGCCACCCAGCACCTCGATCGCTTTTGATGCCACTTCCTCGGCAATGACTGAGGCATGATACTTCGCCATCGCGGCTTCACTAACAAATGGCTTCCCCACATCGCGCAATCGCGCGGCGTTATAGACCAGCAATCGCGCGCTCTCCACTTTCACGGCCATTTCCGCCAGTTCAAATTGAACGCCTTGGAATTCGCCGATGGCCTTCCCGAACTGCCGCCGCTGCCGCGCATAGGCAAGAGCATGGTCGAGCGCCCCTTGCGCCAATCCCGTCATCTGTGCGCCGATTCCGATGCGGCCCTCATTTAAAGTTTCAATCGCGACTTTATAGCCTATGCCTACTTCGCCAAGAACGCTTTGCTTTGAAACCTTGCATCCATTGAACACAAGTTCGCATGTAGATGAGGCACGGATGCCCAGCTTGTTTTCTTTCTTGCCGATGGTGAATCCGGGCGTGTCGCGATCCACCAGAAAGCAGGTAATACCGCGGTATCCGGCTTTCGGATTGACAGTCGCAAAGACAAGAAATACGCCGGCTTCCGCCGCATTGGTAATCCAAAGCTTCTGCCCATCCAGCCGGTAGTGATCGCCTTCATCGCTCGCGCGCGTCGTTAGCGCAAAGGCATCGGACCCGGCATGGGCCTCCGAGAGCGCATACGAACCCACCGTGTTCGTAGCGAGCCTGGAAAGATACTTTTCCTGCTGCTTCGCGGTACCCCAGCGCGCGATCGCATTGTTCACCAGCGTGTTTTGAACATCCACAACAACTGAGATCGCCGGATCGACACGCGCCAGTTCTTCAATCGCCAAAACCGATTGGAAAAATGTCCCCGCCTGCCCGCCGAACGCCTCAGGTACGTCAACTCCCATCAATCCCAACTCAAACAACTGGCCGATAAGGCCGTCGCGCAGTTTGGCGGATTCGTCCATTTCGCGAACATACGGCGCAATGATTTCCGATGCAAACTTCCGCACCGTGCGTTGAAAGAGAGCTTCTTCGTCCGAAAGACAGGTCAGCGGCCGGGCGTTTTCGGATGATGTGGCGGCAGTCATCGGGCGCTATTCTCAGCAGGCGGCTTTGCGCGGAAACGCGTAAGGGTCGCGCTCTTCCGGCGGGGCATCCGTACACTCCAGATCCTTTTCTATCGCAATCGAAAGGGCTCCGGCGTGAAAGTAAAAGCCGATATCTTCCTGGTCGTTCCATGCTTTCAATTGTTCGCGTGGAACAGAAATCTCAATCGTGCTTCCGGCCAGTCGCGCATTGGAGCTTGCGGCATCAACTGGTGCAAGCCGGTAAACCAGAGCGTGGCCACCCGGGAACGAAACACGTTCTTCGACCGCCTTTCCTGCTGCAAGCGTTCTGGCTTCAATTTGATTGAGCCGCAAACGGAGAGAATCGGCGCGGAAACGCAGTTTCATATCTCAATCCTAGTGCACGACGGCTTCACACAACCAAACGCCACTCGCCCGAATACACATTGAAATGGTCGTCGCGAATGAATCCAATGAGCGTCAATCCCCTGGAACGCGCGAATTCGATGGCAAGCGTAGACGGCGCGCCAATCGTGATGAGCGCGTTCGATCCGGCCGCAAGAGATTTCTGCACCAGTTCGAAACTGCTGCGGCTGCTCATGATCAGCACTTTTCCCGTCAAAGGCAAGCCGCCCTTCAGCAACTCCGCCCCAATCAGCTTGTCGAGCGCGTTATGCCGGCCAACATCCTCAAAGATTGCCGACAACTCGCCGTCCGGCGTCATTAAACCCGCAGCATGTAAGCCACCACTCTGACCGAAGGCGGTCTGTCGCTCCGTCAGCAATCGCGGCAGATCGTAGATGAGAGCAGCCGGAATTTGTAAGCCATCGCCACCAGCGCTGGGAACTTCGGGAATACTCTCTATCGTGGTCTTGCCGCAAATACCGCAAGCCGAGCTAAGCAACGTGGCGCGCCGCAGCCGCCAGCTTTCCACGTCTCGCTCGGGGTGAATTTCGATGAGCACTTCATTCGATTCGCCGCTCCCCAGCATTCTCACGTCGAGAATGTCCTGTGGGCGGGAAATTACGCCTTCGGTAAAAAGAAACCCAACCGCCAGTTCTCGCTCAGCGCCGGGCGTGCGCATCGTGACGGCCACACTTTCTGTCCGGCGGCTGTCTTTGAATGAATACTGGATGCGAATTTCGAGCGGTTCTTCGCGCGTTACCGTGTCGGTCACGCGCCGCATTCCATCGTGCGTGTGGCGCTGGACCAGAAAGTGCCCTGCCTGCGAATCGCTCAAAATCCGAAACCCTCCCGCCTTAAATGCGAAAATCGAGGCGATGTGTCGGATGTAATCATATTGGGCGGCGGCATCTCCGGTCTGGCTTCCGCTTACTTTCTCTCGAAAAAGGGCCTCTCCTCTACTATCGTTGAAGCCGCACCGCGCCTGGGCGGCCTGATTCGAACCGACACCGTGCGCGGCTGCCAATTGGAAGCCGGGCCCGACAGCTACATTTCAACGAAGCCCGAAGCAACCAGGCTCGCCCATGAGGTTTCCGGTCTTGGCAATGAAATTATCGGCACGAACGACGCTGCCCGCCGCATTTTCGTTGTTCGTAATGGAACCCTCGTGCCTTTTCCCGCCGGAATGGTATTGATGGCCCCAGGCAATATGCGCGCAGTACTCGAATCGGAGCTGTTTTCAAATTCCACAAAATGCGCGCTGCTGCGCGAGCGCTTCTATAAACCGCGCGAACGCGAGCAGGATATTTCAGTCGCCGAGTTTGTCACCGACCACTTTGACTCCTCGATTCTCGAATACGTTACTGAACCATTGCTCACTGGCGTCTATGGCGGCGAGGCCGCGAAGCTGAGTGCCCGAAGCGTGCTCCCCCGCTTTCTCGAATACGAACGCACCTACGGCAGCCTTGTTCGAGCCGTGCGAAAGGAACGCAAGAACGCCGCAGCCAATAACAGCAGCCTTTTTCTTTCGTTCCGACGCGGAATGCAATCGCTGCCGGACGGTCTTGCGCGCGCGGCCGCAGCCTCCATCACAAGCGTTCACGGCGAGGCAACCGCCGTGGAGAAGCGAAGCGGGCGCTGGGCCGTTACAATCGGGCGATCTATCGCCGATGCGAAATTTTTGATTATGGCGCTGCCCGCGCATCGCGCCGCGCCCCTCTTTGAAAAGTCGTTCCCAGCACTCGCCGGCGAATTGAGCGCAATTCCTTACACCTCCGCCATTTCGGTCAACCTGGTTTTCGACCGATCTTCCGTGGAGCGCCCGCTTGACGGTTTCGGTTTTCTCGTACCGCGGTCCGAACGCCAGCAAATCGCCGCGGCCACTTGGATCAACACAAAGTTTCCGGAACGCGTTGCGCAAGGCTTCGTGGCGCTGCGAGCCTTCATCGTCGATCGCGATGCGGATACGCTTCATCCCGAAAGCAACGAAACGATCGTCGGAGTGGCGCGCGCCGAATTCCAGCGGTTAATGGGCATTAATGCCTCGCCGGTTGCAAGCGTAGTGGCTCGCTGGCCTCTCTCCATGCCTCAGTACGTCGTAGGACACGCCGCAAGCTGCCGGCGTATTCGCGCCTTAACGGCTCAGGAATCCGGCTTGTTTCTCGTCGGCAATGCTTACGAAGGCGTCGGCATTCCCGACTGCATCCGGCTCGCTCAACAGGCTGTTGCGCAAATTGATGCTTGAACTTTTTCTCGTTCCTTTGCGCACCACAAGAGCGCTTCCGGGGTTCACGTCAATCCGCTCGATGTGGTTCGTAAGCGCGAATGGCCGGTCGATAACGGCGTCCGGATAACGAGGCAATACAAAATTCTTCAGCAGGAATTGAAGCCCATTCCCCGACAGCGTCACTCCCGAAACGGAGATGGCCGTCGGATGAATCGTCATTGTCCCGCTCGATGAAGTGATGTCAACCGACGCGGTGATCGGATGTTGGCCCGTCAGCAGTTGCGAGTAGAGCCACGATCCGCTCGTATCCTTTCTTGTCGAGCTTTGCTGCAGCCGGTCAAAATCAACCACGGCGGTTACTGTCGCGGTGTTGCGGCCGAGCGTGAGACCGGGTTGCTTTACCGCTCCCGGGGCAGCCGAGTCTATTCCGGACATAGCCAGCGCGGTTAACTCCTGCGGACTAAATGAAACAGATCCGCCGGGCGGCCATCTGTCCGCCTCTATCCGGCTGACTTTGTTTTGAGCTGAAACGAGAGGCGAAGACGCCGAACTGGAAAATGCGCTGGCAAACGTTACAGTTAGCAGTAATAGGGAACAGGTACAATACATCATCTCGATTGGATGTTTTAACTTTCTCTTATTTGACGTCTACAGTGTGGGTGGAAGTGCCAAACTTGGACGCGGTCCCGAAAGAAGGATGACACAAAAATGAAAAAATTGATGCTGTTGTTGCTGCCGGCCTTGGTTGCCGTGCCTTTGTTCGCACAGAAGACTGCTGACGATCGCCTGCAAGCGGCGACCAGCGTAATGAATGAGATGATGAAGGCCTCAGACAAAGGAATTCCGCAGGATCTGCTATCGAAGGCCGAATGCGTCGTCGTAATTCCCAATCTCAAAAAAGGCGGTTTCATCGTTGGTGCGAAATATGGAAAAGGATTTTTTTCCTGCCGTAAAGACAAAGGACCAGGATGGTCGGCGCCGGCGGGAATTATTGCCGAAGGCGGCAGCTTTGGCTTTCTCATTGGTGGCGCGGAGACCGACATCATTATGCTTGTGATGAATCGCGAAGGCGCAAAATCGCTTTTAACTTCGAAGTTCACTTTGGGAGGCAATGTATCCGCTGCAGCCGGTCCGGTTGGGCGTGATTCCAGCGCAATGACCGACGCCATGATGCGCGCAAAGATCCTGACTTATTCGCGCCAGCGCGGCATTTTCGGCGGTATCTCGCTCACCGGCTCCACCATTCGGCCGGACGAGGACACAAATAAAGAGTTATATGGTCGCGATCTTACCAACAAAGATATTGTCATGGGTAATGTAGCCATTCCGCCTGCGGCAAGAGGATTTATTGCCGATTTGAACCGCTATTCCTCGCGCAAGTAGCTGCTCACCAAACGCATAAGAAGGCCATTGGGGCAACGCTCCGGTGGCCTTTTTTTCGTGTATCCTTCGTTTTAAGGAGCCCTTATGCTTAGGCTGCTTGCCGGCTGTTTGCTTTTCGCGGGTTTCGCCTGGGGTGCTGGCCCCGCATGCGAAGTCACCGATAGCGGTTCTCTCGTGGCTCCCAGGTTCGACAAAGGGTACATTTTCGGATGGAACGATCCCGCATTAAATCAAAACACGCTTTATGGCCCCAACGGAGAGAAACTCTATCAGGTTGTTATTAACCCACCCAATTCACGCCGCACTCTTGTAATGAGCGCCGCCGTCGATACGGACGGAATGCTCGCTGTCTCCTATCAAGAGTTTCCCTTCAAAGGCACGGAGTACGGTGCGATCGCGCTATTCGATACCACCGGCATGGCGATCCGCTACATCAACACCGGCGCTTACTTTGCCACCCATATCTGCTTCGCCCCCGATCACTCCATTTGGACCATGGGCGAAAAGCTACTTCATAGAAGTGAGAATTATCTGGCATTTCGCAATTTCTCGCGCGGCGGTCAACAGTTAGGAGCTTTTGTTCCTCGCTCCTCCTTGCCTGCCTGGGAGGGAGCCGGATTGGATCAGGAACTCGGTCCGGTGATCGGCAGATCCTCGCTGATTCACGCAGCAAAAGACCGCATCGGCACGCTATTATCGCCCTCGCCTTTCAAAAAGGAATGGATTGAGTTGGATTACAGCGGAAATATCAGGGGCAAGTGGGATTTTGTCGACACCTTGGATAAATCGTGGCAACCAATTGCCTTTCTTTCCGACGGCACTCTCTATGCAAACGTTTGGAAACGCCATCAATTCACAGGTATAGCCGTGCTCGATACAGCCAGCGGCAAATGGAAACCTGTTAGGACTGGGCAGCGCGGCAACCTGGCGGGCGCCGATGGGGATGAACTGGCGTATGGTCTTGGCGGTTATCGCTATCTCTGGGCTCGGCCGTAAGTTCATCTGCGTTCATAAATAATTGTCTTCGTTTCCGCATCACCCCAAATACGGTCGTAATTCTGCATCAGAAGCGCTTTTTGTGCTGCCAGCGCAGCCGTGTCCCACGTACTCGGTATCTGACCGTCACTCCGCTGCACGATAAGTTTCGAGCGGCTGCGTTCCAGATCGTCGAGCGCCGTCGGTGCGAGCCGGCGATACAACGGCTCTCCGTGCGAGAGCGGAATCGAAGAAAAGAAGCGAGTCCCGGAACTCCGGTGCGCCGCAAAGATCGTCGCGGGCGAAAAGACGCCCCAAAATGTCACACGATCATCCGGCCTACTGAGCTTTTGCACCTCCGAGAGTAACTGCCCATCGGGATCTGGCCGAGCCTTTGCGTTTTCGCGATACTGAGAAACACTAAGCGTCACGGTAAAGCAAAATACAACCGCACTCGCGATGGGTAGACCTGCGCGAGTCTCCACAAGCCGCTGGCAGAGCGACGCAATGCAAACCATTGCCGGAAGCAATATCGGAATCAAATTTTTCCCATACTGCTTACCCGTGTAGGCCGCGAACAAAAGCTCCAATAAAAACCAGATGGCGGCAATCCCTTCCGCGCGCGACCGCATCGACGACCAGCGCAGCTTCCAAAGAATCGAAATAACGCCGGCAGCAGCCAGCAATATAAATCCATGCTGAGCTCCGTACTGAATCATCCACCACAAGGCACGAAAACGCTCTCCGACGGTCGTCAAACCGGCATAAAGCTGGTTAAACGTAAACGTGGCAAACCAAACCTCGCGCCACGACGAATTCATCGCAAACGGAATAACAATCGCCGCGCTAACAGCCACCACACCTGAAACAAATGCCGCCAAAGCCCGCGATAGCTTAGTGAGCCGCGACCGCAAGGGATCCGTGCTTTTAAGGTATGCAACCAGCATCACCCCGCAATAGATGACACTAATCGCAATGCCGTCCGGCCGCGTCCAGAAAAGTAGAGCGAACAAAATTCCCTGCGAAGCGGCGTGCTTGAGCGAAATGCCATATTCCAAATCAGCAAGCAATAACAAAAACGCGGGGAATTGAAACGGAAGAGAGACGACCTCTCCTAAATTCGGCTGCGGTGTAATGTCCCGAAAGAAGAGAATACCGAGTAGCAATGCAAGCAACGCCGTGCCATCACAAAACAATTGCCGCATCGCCCGATATGTCGCAAGAAAGAAAACCAGACAGAAGACGTAATCAAGCAGCAGAACTCCCGCTGGTGATCCACCGCCCAGCATCAAACCAATCTCATTGAACAAAAATATGATCGGCGGCTTGTGGTCCCAAACGTCCCGATATAGGCGATGTCCTTGCCGCAGTTGTTCGCCCACGTAGAGAAAAAGGCCCGAGTCAAAAACAGTAAAGGAATGAAAATGGCGCGGTATCCATTGTGCGAAGACAATCGCCAGTAGAGCCACGATCAGAACAGCCGGCGCGACGAGACGAACGCTTACAGCACGCCCGGCAGGACTCTCAGCGAGGTTCGATGTCATGTAGTTGTCCGGACCGCGCTCCAACGGTCCCCGGCTCGCTCAATCGCCTCCACCGGTTCGGAGAGAAAAACTTACCGCGCATCGGCTTGCCGGCAGCCACCGAAAAGTAGGTTTTGCTGACGAAATCGATTTCGCCTTCGTCATCTTCGATCGTGCAGCTTACCGCGTAAGCACCCGGTCCCAGCGTGAGTTCATCAGAGGAAAACTCAATGGCTCCCATACCCGGCATCAGATCCATCGGCCCGGCGGCAAAATGGCTCGAAACGCTCCAGTCGCCCGACCAATAAAACAACGCGTTTATCGTTGCGCGTGAGATGGGCCGCGACGCCTCATATTCCAGCACCGCGCGAACCGGAAAGCCGGTACGCAGTTCTGTCGTCGGCTCGCCGCGATCGTCGAAAAAGTAGAACGAAGTTACATGAGCGGCGCGTTGCAGGCTTGTCACGCCTTCTTGCTGCTCTTCGGGGCGCTCGCTCCCCAACCGCGCATATTGCGCGATCACGTCGGACGGCGCGCCTTCACCGATCAACTTCCCGCGATTGAGAAGAAGCGCTCGGTCGCACAACGTTCGTACAGCCGCTAGATCATGCGAAATGAATACGATCGTCGTTCCCGAAGCCTTCAGCTCCAGAATGCGCCGCTGGCATTTCTCCTGAAATTTGGCGTCGCCCACCGCCAGCACTTCGTCCAGCAGCAGAATGCCGGCTTCCAGATGTGCCGCAATCGAAAAGCCGAGCCGCACATACATCCCCGACGAATAGCGCTTCACCGGCACATCGGCGAACTCCCGAACCCCGGCAAAATCGAAAATGCTCTCCAGCTTGGCTGCAATTTCGGCGCGGCGCATCCCGAGTATCGATCCGCTCAAAAATGCGTTTTCACGGCCCGTCAGTTCGGGATGAAAGCCGGAACCAACTTCCAGCAATCCGGCAATCTTTCGTCTTATCCGGATCTCGCCGCGACTGGGCGTCGTGATATTCGAAAGCAGTTTCAGTATCGTGCTTTTGCCCGCCCCATTGTGCCCGATAATTCCAAGAGACTCACCGCGCGAAACGCGAAACGTAACATCGCGAAGCGCCCAAAAATCCGCGGGACTTTTCCAAAACCGGGCAATTTTCCCGGAAAGGCCGGCAGACTCGGCATTTGAGCTATCCGCAATTCCGTATTTCTTTGAGACATCCAGAAATTCTAAGTCGTACATTCCGCCTCTTAGATCACGTCGGCCATGGTCGCTTCCGCGGTTTTGAAGTAAATGTACGCAACCGGCAACAGCACGGCGCAAACCAACAGCCCCGGAATGAGAATTGCGACGTTAACAGAAGAATGCAGCAGGACAACCCGCCGGAAATTTTCGACCACTCCCGACATCGGGTTCAAAGAGTAAATCCAAAGATATCTCTTTGGGACAACCGAAAGCGGGTAAACAACCGGTGTGGCATACATCCATAACTGCATCACCAGCCCCATTGCGATTCCAATATCGCGAAAGCGCACCTGAAACGCCGACAAGATCAATGTCATCGCCAGCGAAAAGGCAAAGGCAATCAGCATCAATGGCACAACAAGCAGCACGCTCACCCCGACCGCGATGTGATAAATCGCCAGCAGAATCGCCAGCACAATCGACGCCATCAGAAAGTCGAAAAATGCGGCCAAAACATAGGTCATCGGCAGTATCTCGCGCGGAAAGTACACCTTAGTGATCAGGCTGCCGTGGCTCACCATACTGGCGGAAGCGGTAGCAATGGAGGTCGAAAAAAAAGTCCACGGCAGCAGCGCCGCGTAAACAAATACGGCGTAAGGCGCTCCTTCGCTCGGCATTTTCACAATCACTGAGAAGATGATCGTATATACCACCATCAATAACAGCGGCTGCAGCACGGCCCAGCCCACGCCTAATACGCTTTGCTTGTAGCGCACCTTGATGCGGTGCAGCGTCAGCGTGTAGAGAAGATCCGAATGGCGCAACAATTCGCGAACTCCTCCAATTGCCGCAACGGGAGAGAACCTTGCCGGCCCGATAACTTTGGTGCAAGCGTGCGATTCTTGATCCATTAGTCCCTTACATCCTAATCAAAAGACCCGAACTCTTACACCATCCGCTGCGGTTTCGCTTTCAGCAAACCACTTCCCAATAAGCGCTTCTGCACTGCCATTCCAGCGCCTAAAATCCAAGGACAGCAGCGCAGAAGGGCCAGCGCAGCGCTAATCTTCTTGCTGGGGTTGGAGTTTCGATACAACTGCAGATGCCATCGGGCATCCCGCCACTGCCGCTGTTGAATGGCCTCCTTCCCCCTTGCCAGTTCCAGCTCCATCTGTACATTGGCGCGGCGGGCAAGAAGCGCGGCACGTTCTTCCGCCGAAAGGTCTAGAACAGTTTCCAGTTTGTCTAAAACTTGAAGCAACCATTCATGCACCGCAATTGCCCCGGACGTGAGGCTCTTGCGGCGCAAACGATAATGAAGTAGCGGCTCGCGATGATAGCTGATGCGCGCACCCGTTTTCAACATGCGCATCCAAAGATCGAAATCCTCCGACGTTCGAAATTTTGGATCGAAATTCCCGGCCCGTAAAATCGCCTCGCGCCGGATCAGCGCGGAGTAGATGATGTTAACTTTCATCGCCATCGCGCTTAAAAACGTCACATCACCTTCCGACGGCGAATACTCCATTAGCAGCCTGCCTTCCATATCCGGCCGGCCAAAATAGTAGCCATTGGGATAGATGAGGTCGGCGCCGCCGCTGGCTTCGAGCAGCCGCAACTGAACAGCGAGATAGTCGCGTTCCCACCAGTCGTCCGGATCGAGTTGCGCAATCAGCGGGGTACTGGCCGCATCAATCGCCGTCCGGCGGGCAGACCCAACCCCCTCGTTGTCCTGGCGAATGTAAATAATCCTCGATGCGTACGCATCGAGCACCCGCTCCAGATTCGGCGTATCCGGGCATCCATCGTTCACTACAATGACTTCAACATCGCGCACTGTTTGCGCAAACACGGAATCTAAAGCAGTTCCGATATATGGCGTCACGTTATACGCCGGCATGACGACGGTAACCGCGCGAGCCATGCCGCCGCTACGCCGTCACCTTCATCGGCGAATAGGCGTACTCGCGCTGCCAAAGCTCCAGCACAAGGAGCATCCAGAGCCAATGCGCGTTGTTACGCCTTCCGCGTTCGTGTTCATCGAGCATCCCGCGAAGGAATGGTTCCGAAACAATATCGCGCTGTAAAAATTGTTTACTGGTCAATGTCTCCCGCAAAAAGCCGCGAAGCGGCCCGCGAAACCATTGTGCGAGCGGAACGCCAAATCCTTTCTTGGGCAGTTGCAGCAACTCCGCCGGAAGCCGGTCTCCCACCGCCTTCAGGAATATTCGTTTCCCCGTATGCGTGCCCATCTTCCACTTGTGCGGAATTTTCATCGCCAATTCCGCCAGCTTGTGGTCGAGCAGCGGGCATCGTATTTCAAGCGAATTCGCCATCGACATGCGATCCACCTTCACCAGCATGTCGCCCGCTAATTGTGTTGTCGCCTCAAAGTACGCTACGCGAGTAAGAATATCGGCGTCATTGGAACCTAGCGATTCCGAGAACCTCTGCCACAAATAGGAATTATCGGCAGGTAGATTCCATTCCGGCTTCAACAGCAGCTCGCGCATGTAGCGCGGCGAGTAGTTCAAATCGAAATACCGCTCCACGGCATTCGGACGGCTGGCCATGCGCAAATAGTTCTTGCCGTAAAACGAATAAGGCAGTTGATCCGCGGCGCGGCGGATTAATCCGCGGAGCGGCATCGGTATCCGGTCGAAGCGCCGGGCGCGGTCCACTTGAAACAGGCTGTCATATCCGCCAAACAACTCGTCGCCGCCATCTCCGGTCAGCACAACCTTTACGTGCTCCCGGGCGGCTTGCGAAACCAGGAATGTCGGAATTGCGGACGAATCGCCGAATGGTTCATCGAAGAAGGGGATTAGCCGCGAAACAAGATCTACCGCATCGGGCCGGACCACAATTTCCGTATGTTCCGTCTTGTATTTTTGGGCAACCAGACGCGCCGCCGGAAGTTCATTGAATTCCTTCTCTTCAAAGCCGATGCTGAACGTCTTAACAGCAGCATCCGATTGCATTGCCATCGAAGCCACCACGGAACTCGAATCGATCCCACCACTCAGAAATGCGCCGAGCGGCACGTCGGCAATCATGCGCGCGCGCACAGATTCGTCGAACAACTCGCGCACCTGCCTTGCGACCGATTCCTCGCTGATGCCAGTTTCCGCTTGTTCGGCAGGAATCGGGAGCGTCCAATATTTCTGCTTCCTCGCGCCGTCCTCGCGCGAATACCTCATCCATGAGCCCGGCTCCAGCTTACGCACTTGCTTATAGGCGCTCAACGGCTCTGGAATATAGCCAAGTTGAAAATAGAGCCGCAGCGCGTCTCGATCAGTATCTAGCAGGAGCCCAGCCGCGCGTAGTGACTTCAGCTCACTTGCAAACCAAAGACCCTCCGGCAGGTCGGCATAGTAAAGCGGCTTCTTTCCGAAGCGATCGCGCGCTAGCAGAAGTTGCCGCCGCCGCTCATCCCAAATCGCGTACGCAAACATCCCCCGCAACCGCGAGATGCCGTCGACGCCTTCTTCCTCATAAAGGTGAACCAGGACTTCTGTATCGCTTCGCGTGTAAAAACGATGCCCACGGGACGAAAGCCATTCACGCAATTCGCGGTGATTGTAAATTTCCCCGTTGAAGACAACACGGACTGTATTGTCCTCGTTTGAAATCGGCTGATGCCCCGTATCGAGATCGATCACACTGAGGCGGCGCATGCCCAGCGCGCAACTTCCACTCAGGTGATATCCTTCGTCGTCCGGTCCGCGATGCCGGATCTGATCGCACATCAGACGGACGGTAGAGAGTTCGGCAACTCCCCGGCGCAGAACAAAACCCGCTATGCCGCACATAGCAGTTCCGCGATGTAGCAATACATCTGCCTGATTATCGCAAGTTTGGCAGACAGTTCACGGTAATCTCTTCGGTTCCAGAAGGCGATTTCAAGATAAACCGAACCATTCCGCCATCCACCGTGATCGCCACATCAACCTCATCGAGGCAGATGGCCGCGGGCAAGATCATCGGCAGAGCGCCGGATTTCGCAATGCAAATGACAGGTGCGCGCACTTTCTCGCCGAAACATTGGGACCGCCGCCCGGAAAGCTTTTGCGGAGTGTCCATAAACCGGAGATGCTCCGCGATCTTTTCGGCGCCTAAATGCCAGAATTGCTCGATTTGGTGCTCTCCCGCGGGGCCTTCTACGACATCCGCAACAAGAATGGCCCGGTCCTTCACGACTCGTAAATAGCGCTGATGCCGAAACCCGCGGTAACGGCACTCGGCATCCACAGCTTGAAGTGAATCGTCCCACCCAAACAATTCAACCTCCGGCGGGTTTTCCCACCGGAACGCCCCCGCTGCGTCCGCCTGGTTCAATTTGTCAATGCGGATGGTGTTGTGGGCGGCAGTGCCGCGAAATGCGTCCCGATCGCTCGCCTTTCCAACATAAGTAAACGTCCCCGGATCGATCAGCCAGTCTTCACCGCGCACGTTCACTAGAACACTAAGACTGTCCGCATGACTGTGCCCCGCTGAGCCCGGACCAAACGGCCCCGCATCCATAATGACGCGGCATTCGCCCGCTTTGAGAATCGCGAGACCCGCATCCGGAAATAGCCGGGCAGAATTTGTAGCGGCGGGAGAACTGGCGGCGGGCGAAGGAGTGGGGGCTTCCACGGCGAACCACCAATCGGCCATGCTCCGGTAGTCTTCGCTCCGGCACGGCCAGCGTTCTTCGCCAAAGAAGGCGTTGCACGCGGCCAGCGTGCCCCAGCCAAACGAACAACGATTGCCATATGGATAAAACCACCGCCCGCCGTCATCATCTCCCAGGAAAGGAAGTTTCCCACCCCCAGCTTTAAGCAGACTATAGAGGAATTCAGCCATACGCGCGAGCGTGTCTCGATACACCTCACCGGGCGGCTCGAATATGGCGCTGAACAGAAACATGTCCAGCGCGTAGACGTGATAGTAGCTCGATTGCTCGAAATGGCTTCCGTCCGCGCGAACCTGACGTTCCATCTGCTCGATCACAGTCCGGCGGCCCAGTTTCCGCATGCGTTCGGCATTAGAAAACTGCGGGAACAGCGTGCCGATGGCGTGCAGCGCAGCCGCTTCACCGAGCAAATGAGTATTCGGCGAAAAATAGATCGACAGATTCGTTTCCAAATGAAGCGCGTGCCGGTAAATGCCGCGTTCCAGCGCCATTTGGACGTCCGGCGAGAGTTCCGGCCCCGCAAAATGCAGCACCCACATCCATGAAACCGCGCGGAAGGCGACTTCGAGCGCACTCGCCCAGTTAATGCCGCATTGAAAAGGATTCTGCCGTAACCAGCCGGGAATCTCCCGCTCTATTTCGGTCAAGTAGCGCCGATCTTGTGAAAGAAGGAAGGCCTGCGCCAATACGACCAGATGCTGATGGCGGTTTAGCTCCCAAATCCATTTGTGATCGCCGGATCTCGTGGCATTCAGATACGAAACGAAGCGAAAGTACGGCAGGCCGGTTGCGATTTGATTGCGGTAATCACGCCGCCATTCAATCGCCTCTCCTGTTTCGATTTCTGTTCCAAAGATTCGAAACCGGTGCCGCAGCAGACCTTCTGCTATCTCGACCACTTCGCCGGCGAAGGCAGTTGAGGCAATTCGGCTGGCGGCTGCTTTCCCGGGAGGCAAAAAGCCTGGTGCCACACCCCGAAACGGGCGGCGCCCGGCAGGCGGCGCAATCAACAGGCAGATGTTGTTGGCTTCCTGCCTGAGACGAAATTGAAGTTCTTTTGCGCTGCGCATATCCGAAGCCGGATTCCAGCAGTGTACCGGATATTCTTCTCGAGCGTAGTTATTTCGTAAGACGTGAGACAAACGTGCGCCAAGCGGTACCTCTCCAGGAAGAGGGAATTTCTCGCGAATCGCATCAGAAAATTCCTAATGCTGTACCGTTCGAGCACTAACCAGCCGACTTTTACTTGTGGGACGCCAAAATCCAAGTCGTATAGATCACGACAAGCAGGCCCGATCCCTCGCGGGACATCGCGTCGAACGTTTTTGGGTTCGTTTGTTCGTTTTGGTGTTCTTTTGCCTGGGTAGCGCCTGGACCGCGGTCCCAGACAAGTTGGCCCACAATAAGGCCCTGCTGCCAGTGCTCCAGTCCTGCGCGGAAGTGCGGCGCCTTACGTTCGAAGAGGCGGCCCGCGGCTACGCTGTACATATTAAGGCAGTTGTCACCTATTTCGACCCCAATGCCCCCGATCTGTTTGTGCAAGACGATAGCGGTGCCCTTTGGATACGCTGGACGCGAAATTTACCCGAGGTCAAACC
>Ga0134125_10001187_pt1 | contig 32377 bp, 28 predicted proteins | sample KB31751_FD_96464 | JGI IMG/M metagenome (GOLD analysis project Ga0134125, IMG submission 96464) | Terrestrial soil microbial communities with excess Nitrogen fertilizer from Kellogg Biological Station, Michigan, USA - KB3-175-1 | ecosystem: Environmental > Terrestrial > Soil > Unclassified ...
AAGAAATGGTTTGATTACTGGCTGCGGGGTAGCGGGGATGGTCATTTTGATGAGGCGACTTGTTTTCAGACGGGGTCGAATGTGTGGAAGACGTATCCCTCGTGGCCGCCGAAGGAGGCGTCGGTGAGGAATTTGTATGCGGCTGGGGGCGGGAAGGCGAGTTGGGCGGCGCCGCGGGAGGCGGAGTCGGGCGAGAGGGACGGGCGGACAAGCGGGTCGGTGACCTATATAAGCGATCCGGCGAAGCCGGTGCCCTACCGGCCGCAACCGATCGAACTGACGTACGGACCGGGCAGCCAGTGGGAGAGCTGGCAGGTGGGCGACCAGCGGTTTGCGTATTCGCGACCGGACGTAGTGAGCTTTACGCTGGATTCGTTGACGGACGACCTGACGGTGACGGGTTCGATCGTCGCGCATCTGTGGGCTTCGACGACGGGAACGGACGCGGATTGGGTGGTGAAACTGATCGATGTGTATCCGAACTGGGACCAGAAGAATTTTCTGATGTCGGGGTATATGTTCCCGGTGGCGATGGAGGTGTTCCGCGGGCGCTTCCGCCGCGGCTTCGACAAGCCCGAGCCCCTGGTGCCGGGCCGGCCGGAGGAATTTGTGATCAACCTGCACCAGATCAACCACGTTTTTAAAAAAGGGCATCGGATCATGATCCAGGTGCAGAGCTCCTGGTTCCCGGTGATCGACCGGAACCCGCAAAAGTATGTGAAGAATATCTTCGAGGCGGACGATAAGGACTTTATCAAGGCGGACGAGACGGTCTGGTTTGACAAGGAGCATCCCACACACGTGGAGCTGCCGGTCATGCGGTAGGGGGCGGTGGTCAGTAGGGGGCGCGCCGGTAACGCGCTGGCGGCCCGGTGATGCCGCAGGGGGCGCGCGTATTACTTTTCGGGTACACTGCAGTCCCGCTGCATTCTGCGCGAAATCTGCCGGTCATTTGGTAACTTTCGATATATGAACCTTCGTCCTTTAGAAAAAAAGGCTTTATCCGAGATAAAGGCCTTTATCGACACGCACTATACCGACGCTCTCACCCTCGACTCGCTTTGCGGCAGGCACTGGCAGGGCGACGAGGTCAGCTTTCGCAGGCGCCGGCTCCACGAGGCTTTTTCGTCCACTTATTTGCAGACTATTAGTGAATATCTCGCGACCGTGCGGATGGAACACGCCAAAACCTTGCTTCAGACCACGGATCTTTCGATCCGGGCGATAGCCGCGCAGGTGGGCTATAAAGGGAGCACCAGTTTCAGCACGGCCTTCCGAAGACATGTGGGCGTCAGTCCTTCGGTATACAGGGGGTCGGTGACGGGCTGACGGAAAAATGCAGCCGATCGCGAACCAATTTTACAAATATTCGAAGGTCGCGGATTTCCGCAATAGCCCGTCCAGCCTGTATCTTTGACTACCCCGTCATGAGTTCCCGGTTCACTCCGCATACATACCCCGATTAGTAGCAGGATGGTCAGATTAGCCCCCTTAGGTCCGGCAGACTTAGGGATTGTTATTAACGTTTTAAACCTTATTTATGAAGTCACTGCTCCAACGGATCCATCAGCTCGATCAACTTATTTACGAGCAAACCACCGGCTCCCCCGCGACGCTCAGCCGCAAGATCGGCGTTTCGGAAAGATGCGTTTTCGACTATTTGAAACTGATGAAACAGATGGGCGCTCCCATCAGCTATTCCCGCTCGAAGGGCTCCTATTTCTATTATGAAGCCGGTAAGTTCAAAATCGGGTTCGTCAGGCAATAGCCGACAATAGCGGCATCTCTCACCACAATTAAATCAAATCCATGAAACGTGAAGTCATCAAAAGCCACGATCTGCCTTTTATTCACGAGGCCGCGAATATCCTGAAGAAGGACCCCGCGAAGTCGTTTACGGTTACCTCGCTGGCGCTGGAAGTGGGCATCAATTCTTTCAAACTCAGGGAGGGGTTCAAGCGGCTGTTCAACCGGACGGTCTACCAGTTCCGGCTCGAGCTCCGGCTTGGGGTCGCGCTGCAGTTGCTGGAAGATACCGATCTGACGATCGAGCAGATTGCGTATAAGACGGGTTTCGACAGCAGGGATAGCTTGGGGAGGTGTTTCAGGAAGAAGATGCACCGGTCGCCGAGCGAGTGGAGAAACGAACAGGCAGCTAATGCCGGCCTTGATATGAGCTCGAGCATTGCGCTCTTCGCCACTCCTCAACCGAATTAATCCCATGAGGAGGGCAATTGCCATATTGATAATGGCATGCAGCTACCTGGCAGCATCTGCCCAGACTATCACTTCGTTGTCGTTTCGCTTATCGGGAGTGGTCACGGATACGGCGGGCTCGGCACTGGGGAACGCAACCGTTCGGCTAGCGGCAGCGGCGGATACTGTTACAGTATTAAGCGGGGAAGATGGCAGGTTTCTTTTCTCACACGTGCCAGGAAAAAGATTCTTACTGCTCGTCACTATGAAGGGATATGGTTCTTTTAGCGGGTGGTACGCGTTTCCGGATGGGAAGACCGAAATGGAACTTCGGCCGATTTTCCTTCGTGCAGACTTTAGCGAGCTTGACCCGGTTTTGGTCACGCGCGTCCGGCCTGTAATTATCGGGGAGGACACTGTCAGCTATAACGCCACTGCGTTCCCGGTGCGGGATGGCTCGGACGTGGAGGATATTTTGAAAAGATTACCAGGTATCGACGTTGACATCAACGGAAATGTCACCGTCGGAGGTAAGCCGGTGACGAAGGCACTGGTGGATGGCAGGGAATTTTTTGGGAGCGATGTGCTGTTGGCGATCAGGAACCTGCCGGCGAATGTGGTCCAGAAACTCCAGGTTATCGATGATTATGGAGACAAGGCGCGGTTGACCGGCGTGAAAAGCGGGCAGCCGGAAAGAGTATTGAACATTGTGCTGAAGCCGGATAAGCGTAACGGAGAGTTTGGCCAAATGGCCGCGGCCGCTGGTAACGGTGATCAGGTTAGACATGAATCCAGCCTTTTCGCCAATGCCTTTCATGGGAATCACCGGCTGTCTCTCATTGGGGGCATCTCCAATAATGATCCGGCTGGTAGTGACCTTGCTACCCGTGCCGGAATTAACTATGTGAACCAATCGGCCGGGAAATGGGATGGCACTTTTAGCGTCAATCGGTCTACTGAAGCTCCTCACTCGGCAGGCAGTATGACGTCGGTAAGCTACTTACCTGCTGAAGTATTGAAGCAGTCAACGTCCTCTCAAAGCACGAATACCAACGCAAACAACAATTTGAAAGCGAGGCTTACCTATAAGCCCAACGGCTTTTCCACAATAAGAATGACCGTTGATGGTCTTGTAACCGCTTCTCGCAACAATACCACCAGTCAATTTAATGATCTGCAATTCAGTCAAGAAGATACAAAAGCAATGCTCGGGAAATCGCTTGAAACATTCAAGATGCTGAGCCGGTCGGCCAATTCAACACTTTATTTCGAGTGGCTTTCGCCAAAGTCGCGTCAGAGATTGACCGCGGAAGGGACTGTAAGTTACGCGGCGTCTAATCAATCCGGGACCGACGAATCTGATGCCACGGTGTCGATTGACAGTGTGGTCGCCAGGACCTCGGTGCGTTATATCAGCAGCGATCCGGCTCATTCGCGAATTGGAGGGCTCAAACTGAGTTATTTTTACCCCATCGGGTCCAGGAACTTTTTGGAGATGGGTATTGGTATCCACTCTGAATTGGCCATAAACGATCTTTCAATTCAGCAGCCCGACCCGGCCACCGGGATTCTTCGAATAGTCGATTCCCTAAGTGAAAATATGGTTTTGAGGAACCTGATACAAGATTACCATGCGGGATATACCGGTAAAGTTGGTCAATTTGATCTTTCGGCCATGCTCAGCCTTGACCCGGGCGATCAACAAGGAACGACAAATAAAAAGGGGGAGGTGGTTGATTACAAATACTGTTCATTTCTTCCGCTCCTGGATCTGGCCTGGAATATTACCAAGGCGAAGAGACTCAGCTTTCACCTTGGTAGCCATCCGACATTGCCGAATTTCCACCAGCTTTCGCCGGTCACGAATGTTACCAATCCCCAATACCCAGTGACTGGCAACCCTGATCTGAAACCTTCTGACAATAATGAAATTTCTCTTCGTTATGAGGAATCCCGACTCCGTGGTACGTCGTTCTTTGGGTTTGGAGCCGGCGTCAGTTATGTCGAAATAAAGCATGCCATTGTCCAGGACTTTGCGAGCGCGAAAGACAGCAGCCAGGTAATTCAAACGACCAGTTGGCAAAACGCGGGGACCACAGAAGCATTTTCCGGCGACTATCACCTTACGCTGGCCGGTATAATTCACAACCGGTTTCGGATCCGATTTGGCGGATCGATTGCCAGCCATCGAGCAATCACGATATTGAACGATGTCCAATCTGCGACGCAAACCTGGTCCTGGTCCCAGGCGCTGCACCTTCAGATGAATATACCTGATGTGATGGAAAGTGATCTTGCCGGAACCTACAATCAGTCGAAAACGGCATATGCCACCGCAGTCAGTCTACCTGCCCGTTTTCGGTCTGCTTCTGTTGGCTGGAATACCAGGTGGTATTTACCTGCAAACTGGATATTGAATTATCAGTTCAATCAGCTCTATACCAGCGACGCCGGCGGGTTAATCACAGCGCCACCAACGCTCACGGCTTCAATACAACGCCAGTTTCTACGTCACCGGGCCGGAACGATTTCCCTGGTCGGCTACAATCTTTTCGACCAGGCTGCGGGCACGATGCAGTCCGTGTCCGAAACAACAGTTTCAGAGACACGGCCGATGCTGAGTGGTCGGTATTTTCTCGTTAGCGTCACCATGTCGTTGCAAAAATTCCGGTAACAAGATTTGGTAAGAAAGATCATGAAGTGTCGTCTGTTTTCTCCAAAGTGTCGTCATTTTATGCAGAATTGTCGTGTGCCGGGTGGTAACTTGCTCTTATAAAAAGGGGCCATAATGACGACAAAAAGGTATCAAGGTGTATGGGAGGCGATCTTGGTTTTGCTTGTGGTCTATTTCTTTTATGAAGGGATCTACAACCTTGTCTATGTCCAGGTCTATGGTTCCTGGTTGTTTCATGCCCCTTTGCTGAGGCCGATTGCTTCCATTTTGAAGTATGCGATACCCGTAACGGAGCTAAGCCTGGCGTTCGGACTACTGGTCCCTCGTCTAACTTCCTATGCCTTAGTCGGCGCGATCATTGTTTCCGTTGTCTATATTTTGTGGATCATGAGTTCGTTTCTCTTCACATCGAGAATATTCATTCCGTTTCACGCGCTTTGGAATAAGCCGACCTGGATGCAGATGATGACAATTGCTTTATGTATTTGTTGGCTGGCTTTTGCTGCCCTCATGCTTTCCAGACGACGCGCTGAACGACGTGTACTTATTCAAGGGTCCTTGAAATAATATCTGCTAATGCGCAGTAGCAGGTAGCGGAACGCCTGATCCGATACAACAAGGCGAAGGGGAAGCCGAAAACCTTAAGAACAGAGTAGGCCAAATATCTCAACTTTAAATTTTATTTCTATGAGCAAGATTAAAATGCTTTTCCTTGCTGCAGGCCTGATGCTCGTTACCGCAGGCGTATTCGCAGGAAAGGCTAAATTCCAGACGATTTCTAACCTGTATGTGTCATCCAACGGAACCACTTTTTTTCCGCTTGCCACGAGTGTGACTCCCGGCGATATTCAGACGACTATTAACGGGGCCCAAATAACCATTGAGGACCACTCTGGGGTTTCCTATAAGTTATACTACGGCATGAGCTCACTCGACAAAGTGTACAGCACCAATGCGTGGTAGTACTTGTTGAAAATTAATAAATAGCCCCTTTTGCGGGGCTATTTATTAATATCCGGGGTTTTGGGTCAAATTCGGGTCCGTTTTAATATCGTATATCGGAATTGGGTAGAGTAACGCATTGCCACCGACCGGAAGATTTTTGTTAGTTGTGAGCGTGGCGGTAGCAATTCCAATTCTTTTTAGATCGAACCAGCGGTGGCCCCATTCCGCAAACAACTCGATCTGCCTTTCATGAAGGATCGCGGCCAAAACGGAATCCTTGATTAGGGCTCCGCCATAGTCGCTAAGGCCGGCCCTTGCCCGAATTATGTCAAGGTCAGAAATCGCAGCCTGTTGTCCTCCGCCTGCACCGTTTGCCTCTGCCTCAGCCCTGATTAAGTATTGTTCTGCCAGGCGAAGTACCATATAATATTCGGTCACCGGTGCACCCGGTATTCCCTGAGCGGGACCCACCTTGTATTTGTAGGGATAGTAATATTCCGCATTGTTATAATTGGTGCTATCTAGCCACAAAAGCCTTCTGTTATCTCCCGTTTCGAAGCTGATCAGCAGGCTGGAATCCAGGGTGACAAATGGTTGGGTGTTGTTGTCGAAGGGAATGATCAGTGACCCTTCTTCCGTGGCGTTGAAGGGCGAGTTCTGATCGTTCGGCTGTAATTGCCAGATAGATTCCTGGCTGTTGGCGAGAAAGACCCCGTTCAGGCTGTCCAATTGATACATGCCTGAGTTGGCAATAACTGAATCCGCCTCGGCCTTTGCATTCGGCCAATTGCCCATGTATAAATATACCCGTGCGAGTAGCGCCTGCGCGGCCCATTTTGTTGGAACAATCCTTTGGCCGCCGGCCACCGAATAGTCGGTCGAAAGGCGGATTTCGGCATCCGTAAGGTCAGAAATGATCGCTTCATAGACTTGGGACGCTGGTGTCCGGAGGGAGAGAGTCGTGTTGCGCCAGTTAGCCGTGGTGATCAGGGGGACATCTCCAAATAGGTTGACCAGATAGAAGTTGCAAAAAGCACGAATAAACTCCGCTTCGCCCGTCAGCTCATTTTTAACTGAGTCGTGAACGCCGGAGTAGCCGGTTAAGCCCTCGATCATCGCATTTGCGCCGTATATTGCCGAATATAATTGTGACCAAAGTATTTGTATATGGTCATTGTTGGAAACAAGTGCGTTTTGCTGAAATTGCGCATTATCTTGTTGGCTTAGGTCCAGGACTGATAGCTCGTCCGCACTCAAGCCACATAATATGGTTACCCCTGAATTCGAAAAGGTTAGATATCCGTTTGCCATGCTGGAATAGATCCCCGACATCGCGGAAGTTGCCTCGGCGTCCGCGGAAAATACCTGGTTTGTTACGACGGTGTTGCTTGGAGGTGAGATTTGAATTAGCTTTTTGCATCCTCCGAAGAAAGTGGCGATTAAACCCAGAAGGATCGTTTTATATAGAGGTTTCATTTTCTGCTTTTTAAAAATCACAAGAAATGCCGGTCGTTAAAATTCTTGGGCCCGGTAATGCTCCAAAATTTTGCATTTCCGGGTCGACGCCTTTGTAGTCGGTGATAATGAGCAAGTTTTGACCTTGTACATAAATGCGGATATATCCTTTTTTCTTTTGCGGGATCTGATAAGACAAGCTCAGATTTTGAAGCCGAATAAAGGAAGCGTCCGTATATTGAGCGTCCGAATTATAGAGATAATTGAAAAAGCTTGGATCCGCTGCCGGCCCTTCTGTTGTGAATCGGGCGACGGTGGTGTGGTCACCCGGCTTTTGCCACCTGCTAAGTACGGTGGCCACCTGGTTGGAGGCGTCGCCAGGGATATTGGAGCTGATTAGCGCATTTTGGCCGATCTGCTTCCTGAAATAAAAGGTGAAGTTGAGTGTCCAGTTTTTGTAAGTTAGCTGATTTGAGAGGCTGCCTTCGTATTTCGGGTCCATGATGATCGGATACCGGTCATCCGGCCCTCCCGTATAGTCGATCGTAATTTGTCCGTCCTTGTTCATATCCTGGAACGTATTGAGGCCGGTCTGTGGGTCAACTCCTGTAAAGTGTAACTCCCTGATGATGTTGATGGGCTTCCCGATAATAAAAGCGGATGCATAGGGTGACTGCGCGAGATTCGGGTAGGCCAGAAGTTTGTTTCGATTAATACCGAGATTGAAATTGGATGCCCAGGCGAAGCTTTTGCTTTCCACAATTTTAGCCTTCAGGATGAACTCCCAGCCTATGTTTTGGACGTCTGCGGGGCTATTCGTCGTTACGCTCTGGAAGCCGGTAAAAAGCGGTGTTGGAAATGGTATCAATTGATTGTCGCAGCGATCGCGGTAGAACGAGGCTTCAAGGTTGAGCCTGTCTTTTAAAAAGCCAAGTTCGAGGGAAAATTCGATTTTTTTATTCACCTGCCAGTGGTAAGTGGAGTCTGTCAATCCCAGCGGTGTAAGCGCCCGATATCCGTTGTATAATGCGTTGGTGAAGTACCACTGGCTTAAATAGTCGTAGTTCCCGATCTGGTCGCCGCCGGTTGTCCCGTAGCTGGCCCTTAATTTGCCAAAACTTAAAAATTTGGCATTGTTTCTTACCCAGTTTTCCTCGGTAAAGATCCAGGCAGCCCCCAATGAACCGAAGTCGCCAAATTGCTTGCCGGGCGCAAACTTGGATGAACCGTCCCTTCTCGCGTTCAAATTGACAATGTACTTATCTAACCAGTTAAAAGTGATTCGAGAGAATACGGCATCGTACTTGTATTGTTGCGAGATATTGTTGGAATACTGGTAGGGTGCATTCCCTACAGAAGTAAGCAAAGCATCGTTGATAAAGCCACTTCCGGTCACTACCACCCCTTCCGTGGTATTGTTTTGGATTGAGGCGCCAAGCAGCATGTCTATCTTGCCTTTCCCGAGGAAAGAGTGGTATTCGAGCTGTGGCTCTACGATCAAATTGTAGATGGAGGTAGTCCCGTAGTTTGCATTGCCTGTTGGGTTATAGAGGGGGTTCTGCGAAGCGATTGGCACTAAAAAGGTCTGGTGCGTTTGTATATTGTTATAACCGAGGTTGGTTCTTGCGTTCAGGCCTTTCGCGAGCTCATAGTTTACCATTAAATCGCTATTCAGGAAGTATGTTTTAAGTGTATACCTGTCAAGCAGGGTGCCAAAAATATAGCGGTCGCCCAGCGGTGCCCATCCGGCGTAATTCAGATTTCCATATTTATCGAATACTGCGGGCGCATCCGGAGGAAGGGAGGTGCCGTTTGTCGGGAGGTTGACCATATCGGCGGCTGACACGGAGTAGTTGCCCACCAGGCCTATTTTCAACCTGTCATCCAGGGAATGGTGATTGAAGTTAAAGGATAGCGCTCCCCTTTGGTCAGCGCCGCTCCTGGTCGCAATTTCTGTCTGGCGGTGATAGCTGCCGGCAAGCCGGAATGTCGTCTTCAGATCGCCGCCTGAGAGGCTTGCCTGTAAATCGGTAAGTTTTCCGGTTCCGCCCCAGAGATATTTTTGCCAGTCCGTATACCGGGTAGTATCCCAGGCAACCAGGTCCGGCGCGTTATTGATGTCCGGTGTTAGTCCGTCGTTAGTCAACGCCTCCTTTCTCATCTGGACATACTGAGAAGTGTTGAGCATGTGATAATATCTTGGTACCTGGCTGGCTCCCTCGTACATGTTGATATCGAAAGTGTTCTTTCCCGCTTTCCCTCTCTTGGTGGTGACCAAGATCACTCCGTTTGCGCCCCTCGAGCCGTAAATTGCCGTTGCGTCCGCATCTTTCAGGACCTCAATGCTTTCAATGTCCTGGGGGTTGATGCTAAAGAACGGGCTTTGACCATTGGCCGGGCTGGGTATCCCGGTTTGTATCACTCCCTGAGAGCCTGTTTGATAAGAGTCGCTATTTTGAACGTCCAGGATAGTCAGAGGCACCCCGTCTACGATATACAACGGATCTGAAGGGAAATTTCCAATTACGTTTCTGCCCCTTATTTCGACTTTAACGGCTCCGCTGGCATATCCGCTCGTGTTTGTTACCACCACGCCGGGTACTTCGCCTTGAAGCGCCTGCAAAGGGTTCATTACGGGCTGCCGGGCAATCTCTTCGGCGCTGACGGTGCCTATATCACCTGTTGTCAACCTGTGGGTGGTGACCCCGTACGCTTGTTTGACGACCTTGTCCAGCTCATCTTTTGCCACTCTGAGATAGAACTTTATACTGGATTCGCTCTTTATTTTTATGCTTTCCGTGGTGTAGCCGATAAAGCTGATGGTCACCGTATTGCCGATGGTTACACCCTGCAGTTCAAATTCCCCTTTTGCGTTGGTGATCGTTCCCAATCCGGTCTCCTTTATCGTCACATTGGCTCCGGCAAGCGGGACCCCGGCCTCATCATAGACAGCTCCGTGGACTTTAATGGTCTTTGGCGGCTGGCGGGCCAAGTCGGATTGTGCGGGTGGTGTAAGTTGTTCGGAAATGTAGATCGTATGACCTGTCATAGTGTAAATTAAACGCCAGGGTTGGTAGGCGAAACATCTTTGTAAAAGCTCCTCCAAGTTCCCATTTACAAGTCTTATTGTTACCGGCCTTGAACGGATTAAAAGATCATGCGGCATCAGCACCCCCAGCCCCAGCTGCTCCTCGATCGCATTGAACACTTTGGTCAGCGGGACATTTTCGCCGCTGAAACTTATCTTCTGCGCAACCCCGGTGGCACTTACGTGCAGCGCAGCCATCAGCACAATCGCAGTCGTGATCTTCATCGCTTTCAGCATTGGTCGCCAGCGTGCTGGCGGATACGGGACATAGAAATCTCGTTCTATGATTTTTTTCATAAATTTGTTTTGGGTTGGGTTTTGACCTAAGTGGGAAATACGAGGGTGTAACGCCCAACCCGGGCCCTCCTTATCGAAGAGCTCAGCCGGGGATGTGTTGGTAGCACTCGCCGGCTTTTTTGTTGGGCGCCGATAGCCGGCCTATGCCGGGTGCATCGGAAACAAATACGGTGTTGGCAGGTTGTTCATGTTCGATGGTTTATGAATGATGCAAATAATGCGTTTGGGTACCAAAACACCCCTTGCCCTCCCGGGCTGGAGGGGAACTGGCAAGGGTGTTCATGGAGGTTTAATGGAAATGGTACCCCGCTGAGGAGCGAGTCAGTTCTGCGATCCCGCGGGAGAAACCATGATGGTCTTCCCGTCGAGTGTCGCCCTTATATTCATCTTACTCAATAAGACAAGTGCTTCGGATAAGTTGAGGTCGCGGCTGATGAGGCCGTCATAGGTCTCGCCGGAAGGCTGGCCGTCATAGCGCACCGTCACGTCGTAAAAGCGCGAGAATTGGCGCATGATCGTCCGGACGTCTGCATTCTGGAAATAGAAGAAGCCCCGCCGCCAGGCGGTCACCGCCTGCAGGTTGGGATGGACAAGGGAGACATCGCGGTCCTTTTCAAGGGCCTGGTCGCCCGGCTGCAGGGTCAAAGATTTATCCGCCAGCGTAACTCTGACCGCGCCCGAGATGAGGGTGATCATTTCGGTGCTGTCCTCGCCGTACGCGTTGACGTTGAAGCTGGTGCCAAGCACCCGCGTCGTGCCACGGGCCGTCTCCACGATGAAGGGTTTCGCGGGGTCGGCCGCCACTTCGAAATACGCCTCGCCGTCGATCCTCACGCGCCGCTCCTTCCTAAAGGTCACCGGGTAGCTGATGTCCGTCGCGCTGTTGAGCCAGACATGCGTCCCGTCGGGGAGCTGCAGCTCGAACTGGCCGCCTCGCGGCACCATGAGCTCGTTTTGGCCAACCTCGGGAATGGACGACTGCCCGGGTGAGGTGTACGCCAGTTTCCCGGCGGCCTTGGTGATGCTTACCCGTCCCTGCATCGCGATCCGCCCGTTCCGTGTGGAATCGAGCAGGAGAACGGTGCCGTTGGCCAGCCTCAGCCGGGCCTTGTTGGTCGCGGGCAGGATCTGCGCGACAGTGCCAGTCGCGGCGACGCCTTCGGTCCCTCGCCCACCCCTATGTAAAAACTCACGATAGAGCCAGATGCCCACCAGGAAGAAGAGGAGAACACTTGCCGCTGCAAGCCAGGACCCGATCCTCCTGATGGGTTTGGTTTGGGGTTTTGGAGTTAAGGCCGCGCGCATCTTTTCATCGAGGCGCGGTTCGTTCCAGTCGAGCACCTTGCTGGCGACCTTAAAGACATTGCCCGATTCCAATTCCTTTTCGTACCAGCTTTTGTTAGCCGGGTCTTTCAACCAGGAAGCGAGTGCCGCCTCTTCGGTGCCGGTCAGGTCCTGGCCGAGCATTTTCTTTAATAAGATATCCTGTAGCTGCTGGTTGTCCCTCATTTTTTCTCCGATGTTCAGGCGACGCTCCCTATACTGCTGCCTTATTCATATATACCGCGGCGGCTGCTCGTTTAGGAGGTCGGGTGGGGGAAAATTTAATAATTCTTTAAAACAGGGCGTGGACGAAGCGCGAGCCGGCAAGGAGGGCCAGCACCAGGAGGGAGACAGAACGCGCGGGGGCCTTCTCGAGGAGGGCAGTCCTGATCTGGGCCAGGGCTTCTTTGGAATGCCAGTAGACGCTGTGGATGCTGAGTTCGAGGATCTCCGCCACCTCTTTGACCGGCCGCTCGTCGAGGTATCTCATCCTGAACACCAGCTTCCGGAGCCTGGGCATCTCCTCAACGATCGCCATTATCTTTTCCACGAGATCGGCGAACAGCTGGTCCGCATCCGGGGGGGCAGCGCCGTCCGTCTCCATGTCTTCGGTCACCAGGGCGGTGAGTTCGACGGGTGAGCGCCTTTTTGCCTCCAGGAAATTGATCGACCCGTTCCGGGCGGCCACAAAAAGGAAATTCTTGAGGTGGGCCATGCTTTCGATCGTCGCACGACGCTCCCAAACGCGCGCAAAGACCTGTACGGTCAGGTCTTCCGCGTCTTCCGCGGATCCCACCATCCGGAAGGTCGTCACGTAGACCGGACGTTTGAATGCCTGATAGATCTGTGCAAATGCGCGCTCATCGCCGCGTTGGAACGCGTCGAACAGGTCCTGATCAGATAATAGGGTCTTATAGCTCATTCCGCTGCGATACTTGAAAATGTTCCAAAACCTTTACATAGCAATGCCCTTGGGTAATCAACAAAGCTATTAGGAAGGTTAACCAATAAGCGTGAGCGGAACAGCGGAAGGCGTTGGTCGATCGGTGAAAACTTGGTTGTTCGGATTCAACAGCTTATTCCTCCCGAAAATAGGAGAAATTTTTTTCAAAATGGCGGCGATTTTCTGTGTCGGTTATAAATGTTTGATTTCTAAATTGCTCTGCCGGTTTGTCAACCGTGCAAGCGCTGCCAGGTGCGTTTCAGGCCGGAGTTGCGGAGATGACGCAGCGCGAGCGTCTTGTGGTTGAGGACGGTCTGTTTGCTGAGGCCCAACATGCTGGCGATGTCGGTCGTGGTCATCCTGTCAAAGAAGTAGAACCGGATCACGAGCTGGCGCTGCGGGGACAGTTTCTTTATCTCCGCGGAGAGCTGCCCGAAAAGGGGGGCTTCGTCAAATTTCGGGTCGGTAAGCGGATCCGTGTCCGGCTGTTGTTGCCGCCGCGCGAGCTCATGGTACACCCGCCGTTGCTGCTGTTGCCGCCGAAGGATATTGATCGCTTCATGGCGCACGCATACGAACAGCCGCCGCCGCAAATGCTCGTCCGTCTTTGGCCGGCTCCGGCCGTTCATCACCTCACCGATCACCGTCATGACGACATCCTCGGCGTCGGGCCCGGACAATAACAGGCGGGTGGCGACGACGTGCAGCGGGGAAAAAAGATGGGTAAACACGTAGGCCGTCCTTTCGGTATCGAAGGGTGTCAAGTTTCAGGAGGCAGATTTTTGCGACAGGGAGCTTCGCGCCGCCAAGTTACAAACCTTATCGGGATCGGCGCACGAAAAGTTGAGCATTGTCAATAAGCGTTTGCATTTAGCGCGCGTAATTTTTGTATTATGACCCGGCCTGTTTCGTTTACTCCTGTACCTTTGGGTCGTGTCCTTTTTCGCATGTCGCGACCATCAAACCTTATTCCCCAACCGGGCTGGTCCGTTCGAACGATGACCCTCGGGCAAGTGCCACTCGTCGTGTCCTGGATCGCTGCCATCGACCCGGATGCGGCGATGAATGAGATCGAAGTTGCCGCGCGGATGGAGCGGGAGCTGATCGATGCCGGTGAGGCCGGCGTTTACCACTATTTTATCGGCTATTTCGAGCGTCTCGCGACTTTTTTTATGGTCGGCGCGAGGCTGGCGTGGGGAACGGTGGGCGGGGGACGGAACGAGCGGCGGGAACAGGACTATGAGATCGTCACGCTGCTGGTGAGCCCGGTGATTACCGAGGACCTGTACCTGCCGTTGTTCCACCAGGCGATCGGGTTTGTGTTTGAGTCGGAGCGGGTGGACCGGGTGATCTGCAAGATTGAGGTGGGGGATGAATTGCGGGGGAAGGTGTTGCGGCGGCTCGGGTTTTATGAGGTGGAGTGGGAGGGTGGGGATGGGGTGAGTGGATGGTATGGATGTTCGAGGGAGCGGTTTTGGGGGGGTTAGGGGAGAATCGTGAATTCTGCGGTATTGTTTCTACATTTATACCATTTCAGAGATAACAATACCAGACCATGTCCGATATTCAAGAGATTATCGATCGTTTGAGGCAATTTCGCGACGAGCGGGATTGGTCCCAATTTCATGACTCGAAAAATCTCGCCATTGCGCTATCGATCGAGGCGGCCGAGCTGAACGAGCTTTTTCTGTGGAAGAACGGCGAAGCGGCGGAGGCTGTAGACTGCGAAAAATTGAAGGAGGAATTGGCTGATATCTTTTCGTTCGCCTTCCTGCTGGCGGAGAAACACGATTTGAATGTGAAGGAGATTGTGTTGGAGAAGCTTCGGATCAACGGCGGCAAATACCCAGTAGAGAAATCGAGGGGTTCCGCCAAAAAGTATAATGAACTGTAGATTTTTGGTATATTAGCCTGTAATGATTGTTTACCAGGGTACCAAGGTCCGGTTTAGCGAGGACGTTCTAACCAACAGCATCGACAAGATCATCAGCTCCCAAATCAAGAAGTGGACGGGGAAGGAGACTGCCAGGACCGAAATGATTTCCTTCAAGAACTCGCTGGAGCATATGGACAGGGTCCTGCAGGATCGCCAAATTCCCGACGATTGCGGTATTTCGGTAGAATATCATATCCCACAGACCTCCAAGAGGGTTGATTTTATTATTTCCGGCAATGACGGCATGCAGGATTGCTGTGTGATCATTGAGCTGAAACAATGGTCGGAGGCGGAGATTACGGCCCAAGACGGCCTCGTCAAGACCAAATTGCAGGGTCGCCAGGTGGCGACGAGTCACCCATCTTATCAAGCCTGGAGCTATGCCGCGCTCCTGAAGGCTTTCAATGCCACGGTGGAACAGGATTCCATTGAATTGTATCCGTGCGCCTACCTGCACAACTACGAGGCAGATGATGTCATTACCAATGACTTCTATGGCTTTTATCTCGAAAAGGCACCGGCTTTCCTGAAGCCGGATGCAGCCAGGTTGAGGGGATTTATCCGCCGGTATATCAAGAATGGGGACAACTCCAATATCGTCCAGCGGATTAATAACGGGAAGATCCGGCCATCGAAAAGCCTGGCGGATGCGCTGAGATCGATCATGGAGGGAAACCGGGAATTCCTGATGATCGATGACCAGAAGGTCGTTTATGAGACCGCCATGGCGCTGGCCAAACATTCGGATGAGCGACGCAAGAATGTCCTGATCGTGGAGGGCGGCCCCGGAACCGGAAAATCCGTGGTGGCCATCAATCTGCTCGTGGATTTGACCAGGCAGCATATCCTGGCGCATTATGTCACCAAGACCAGCGCTCCCCGGTCCGTTTATTTTGACAAGCTTCAGGGCGTTCGGAAAATGAGCGAGCTCAAGAATCTGTTCGTGGGCTCGGGGAGCTTCATGAAGACCGAACGGAATTCCATCCCGGCCCTGATCGTTGACGAGGCACACCGGCTCACAAAGCAGACCGGATTTCTGAAAATGGGCGACAACCAGGTGAAGGAGATCATTGACTCGTCCTTGTTCTCCGTCTTTTTTATCGATGAGGACCAACGGGTGCATATCGACGATTATGGAGAGGTAAAGACGATCGAGCGCATTGCCGGCCAGGCGGGGGCCAGGGTCACCAAGATGGAGCTTGCATCGCAGTTCCGCTGCAATGGATCGGATGGGTATCTGGCATGGTTGGATGATGTTTTGCAGATCAGGGAGACGGCGAATTCCGGCTACTCGGCCGATTTTGAGTTTGATTTCCGGGTGGTCGACAGCCCGGCTATCCTTCGCGATATGATCTTCGAAAAGAAGAAGGTCAACAATAAGGCGAGGTTGGTGGCGGGGTACTGCTGGGATTGGAACAGCGATAAGTACCCCGAAGCGTATGATATTTGCTTTCCGGAATACGATTTCAAGATGCGGTGGAACCTGCAGTCTTACGGACGCTACGGGTCTTCGACCTGGATCATCGACCCGAATTCAGTCCAGGAAGTCGGGTGCATTCATACCTGCCAGGGATTGGAGGTGGATTATGTAGGGGTGATTATCGGGGAAGATTTGATCTATCGGGATGGGAAGGTCCTGGTGGATCCGGCTAAGCGGTCCAAGATGGATAAGTCGATTTCGGGGTATAAAAGGAGGATGAAGGAAAAGCCGGAGGAAACGAAGGAATTGTTGAGGACGATTATCAAGAATACGTATAGGACGTTGATGACGCGGGGGATGAAGGGATGCTGGGTGTGGTGCGGTGACCCAAGTCTTCAGGGTTATTTTAAGGACTTAACATCGAGATAGGATCTTATTACGTTCGTGGGAGTATTGCGACATTCCCGAATTTGCTGATTTGACCAAATTTTTTTTTAACATCCTTGCAAGGTAACTGTGTCCGCATTTTATTTTAGCACCTTAGAGCAGCATGATATGACTCCAACAGACCAAATTGTAGGAGCCATTTCCCAGGAGTATAGCAATTTTCACCTCGACCAAAAGCAGCAGCAAACTAAAACGTGGGCTGATTCGGTTAGGATTTTTAAGGAGTTTTATAAAAGTTCCCGTCAGCATTTTGATCTAGCCAATTGGGGTATTTTATACGAGTACAATATTCCGAGACGGGCAAAGCGGATAGATGCCGTATTGCTTTCAAAGAATTTAATATTTGTAATTGAAATCAAGAACCGGCAAAGCCGATATAATTCACAGGATATTGCTCAACTTGAAGACTATTGCCTCGATCTTCGAGATTTTCACTACCAGAGCAGGAACCGCACAATAATTCCTATACTCCTTTGTACGGAAGCTACGGAGGTGCGCAATGAATTATCGCCTTCTACTGAGCAAGTTTACAAGACGCTTTTCGCCAACAAGGATTCGCTGGCAGACGTAGTCCAAGCTGTATTCGGCTATTTTGGCGAAACAGACGATAGCGAAATTTCACTTCTTGAGTGGAACAATAGTCAATACCTGCCAACACCAACAATTATAGAAGCGGCAGAGGCGCTCTACGCTGGCAAAAATGTCGCTGAAATTTCAAGATATCAAGCAGGAGCGGAAAATTTGACCAGAACTACGGCCGCAATTCTAAATGCTATCAAGCAAGCTCAAAAAAAGAAGCTAAAAACAATTTGCTTTATTACGGGCGTTCCAGGAGCTGGAAAGACTCTTGCGGGGTTGAATATTGTTCATAACAGGGAATTCCAGAGCGAGGAGAAAGAGCTCGGGGTATTCCTATCCGGTAATAGTCCCTTAGTGAAAGTCCTTTCTGAAGCACTTTCGAGGGACTTTGGTAAGCGTGAAAAGCAGAGTTTGAAGGAAGCAAGAAGGAAAGTAAAGACCTTCATTCAAAATGTTCATGAATTCATCGATGAATATTATTTTGACAAGACCAGGGTTCCAATTGACAGGGTTTTGATTTATGACGAGGCACAACGAGCTTGGACAAAGGAGCATAAGGCAAAAAAGTCTAACGGATCAATTACAGAGTCGGAGCCCGAAATACTCTTATCGATTATGAGTAGGTTCACTGATTGGGCGGTAATCATCGCATTAGTCGGCGGCGGGCAAGAGATAAATACGGGAGAAGCAGGGCTTCGAGGATGGGGCAATGCCCTTGAGACGGTATTTTCCGATTGGAACGTGTTCATATCGCCGGAGCTGAAGGACGGGGACCATAGTACCGGAAACTTAACGTTATTTGAAAGCGCCCCGAGTAGCCTTTCTGTTTTTGAGGATGAATCCCTGCATCTTCGCGTCTCCATTCGATCGTATAAGGCGCAGGAACTTTCAAGATGGGTTTCGCTAGTGCTGGACGGCAAAAGTGTCGAAGCAAAGCGAGTGCTAACAGAGAACATGAGGCACTATCCAATTGTTATAACCCGGAATCTTGATGTTGCGAAAGCCTGGCTCTCCGGGAAGGCTAGGGGAACGCGACGCATAGGGGTCGTCGCAAGTTCCGGTGGAAGGCGATTGAAGGCGATAGGATATGACCCATATTATGGCTTACGTGGTGATTCGAGCCAGGATGAATTAGGTGCATGGTATCTAAATTTGCCAACTGATGTTCGTTCTTCCAATTTCCTAGAGGTTATTGCGACCGAATATGCGGTCCAGGGTTTGGAACTTGACTGGGCAGGTGTTTTTTGGGACGCTGATTTAAGGCGAGTTGGCGACCGATGGGATTTTAAGCAATTTAAGGGAACAAAATGGCAATCAGTATCTGATAGTCAGCGAAGGCAATTTATTCTTAACAAATATCGTGTGCTTCTTACAAGGGCAAGAGAGGGGTTTATAATTTATGTGCCAATGGGAAGCCTCGACGATGAGACCAGAAAGGTTGAATTCTATGAGCAGACTTACGAGTATTTGAAAGCGTGCGGAGTTGGTGAAATTGACGTCTGTGGACACCGTCTGGCCGATGGATAGATCGCTGTTGGAATTGCACAATCCGCCGGGGCCGGATGAACTGGCGAACGAAATAGTGGAGTAGTTACGGGTGAAATTAGGGAGCTTTATGGGCGATCGCTCTGCGATTTCCCCATCACCACCTTCCTCACCTCCTCCTTCACTCTAAAAAAATTCTTGTCCACTTCCCCATGCCCCACCTTCTCCCGACCCGTATACCAACCAAGCCGGATACCCGGCGCCGGACCGGCCTCGTGCACATCCAGAGCCGGCGACCGACCCACCTCACATGCGCCGTCCGCGCCAACTCTCTTAACTATCTCCACCCTCGCCCAGAACGCCTTCCACCGCATTTCCATCCCCGGATCGTCCGCCACCACCCCCACAAACTCCCCCGCAGACAGATTCGCGATCGTCGCCGGCCGGATCGAGTCTTCCCAATGCGCGCTCTCATTTACCGTGGTGTCGCGGCTGTTTCGGGACACGCTGTTCCGCCCCTGCAGCACCCGGGGGAAGCGCTCGCTCATCCAGCGGGCGGTCTCACCGCCGACCTGGCCGCAAAAGACGTTGCCCGCGACATTCAGCAAGAGGTCGGCCTCATCGCGGGTATAGTTTAGCCGGAGCTGGCTGATATCCTGGACGGCTAGCACGGGAATGATATTGTTCGACCGGCCGGTGGCCATGGTCGAGGCCATGCTGTAGGCCCGCACCGTGCCGAACTCGTCGCACACGATGGCGCAAGGATGCCGCCCTGCCTGGTTCACCCGGCGGTTCAGCCGGTCGATATACAGCGAGATCACCGGCGCCAGGGCCTCCTGGCGGACCGGGTCTCCGCCGAGACAGAGGATAGCCGGGGCTGCGGGATCGTTGATATCGAGGGAGACGTCGTTGCCGGTTAAGACCCAGTAGATATCGGGCGAGGCCAGGCGGGCCAGGGCGATGGTGGCCGAGGCGATCTGGCCGGACAGCATTTCCATCGCCTTGTTATCGAACGCATCCACAAAGGGCTGGACCAGGCTGGCGATCTCCGCCTCGCCGGCCAGCAGCGGCAGCAGCCGGTGCAGGGGCACCTGCGCAAGTTCGATCACATGGGGCAGGGTGCAGTACCTGCCGCCGTCGACCCCGCGCAAATACCAGATCAGTGCGGACACGAAGTTGATCGGCGACTCAATAAAGAACTCACCCTGCCGGTGGACCCAGGTTTTGTTGAGACTGAGCAGGATCGTCCGGCTGGCGTCGATGGCATCGGACAGCCCCTCCAGCAGCCGCGGGTCGAGCAGGTTGCAACGCGCGCCCGGGCGGCTCCGGTCAAAATGAATGACCTGGAACTTCGCCAAAGCGGGATAACGGTCGCGGTAAAACTGGAACAACTGCCAGGCCCGGTCGGTAAGCGCCGGAAACTTATAATCGTACACGAACACCGCCAGCCCCTTCTCCATCAACTGCTCAAGCATCGGTTCGATCAGATACCGCGACTTGCCGGAGCCCGGATTGCCGAGGATCAGGATCCCCCGCCGGGCATTGATGACATTGATCCACGACGGCAGCCACCGCCCCTTGTAACGGTACCTCGCCCGCAGCGAAAGGCCAAACTCCGTCGCCACCTTCCTGGACTCCTGCGGGAAGCCGGTCTCCGATTCGCCAAACCTGCTGAGCAACTCCTGCCGGCCCAGCCACATGCCGATCAGCCGCGTTTCACTCCATAGCGTCAGGAGCAGCCCGGTGACCAACATCAATAGATACCCGGCGAACCCAACCACGGAACCTGTCGACCATTGCAACGCCCACGGACTGCAAAAATAGAGCAGGCCGCCCAAGCTAAGCCGCAGCAACGCGCCTTTCAACGAACCCTGGCCCGGCGTGCTGGTTGCGCCGCCCGCGTTCGCCCCCATCAAGAATAACCCCGCCAGCAACAAGGACAGGAACGGCCCGCGAAATAAACCCGTCCGCGAAATGGAAACCAGCAACGCATCCGTCACCCGGCTGGTCAGCCGCAGCCCGGCCCACCACCCATAGGTGAAGTAATACACATGCAGTAGCAGCAGGACGATGCCTCCCAATAAAAACATCCAGGAAACATTCTTTGCCTTCGGAACCTGTTCCATAGAAAAAAGTTGTTACATGATTATATCCTCAGGCGGTTGGCAGGTTGTTGGGTCAGGGGTTGCTGGGCCAGGCGAAGCGTCTGCTCCTGCCGTTCCACCGCAGCCAGCTCGCAGCGTCGTTCGATCGCCGCTGGCGAATAGTTCTCGCCGAGTGAATTCCCTTCGAACACGGATTTGTTTCGTTCATCGATGTAACAGATCCCCGTGAGTCTGCCATCGGCGCCTCGCTGGATCACCGTCTCGATCTGGTCCTTCCGAAGCGCCTGACGAAAGCCTTCGAGATCGGGCGACCGCGCATAAAAGGCCCAGTCGATGGCGGTCCGCACCCGCAGCGCGTCTTCTTCCCGGCCCTTTCCGTTCTCCCTGAACCGCTCCTCGAGGTGTTTGAGCGTGGGCTGGCTGTCGAGGACGCTCGCCTTGATATAGGGGCCGGTTTCTTTTCCCTCGGCGGTCAATGGAACGTATATCAGACCGCCCGTCAGATAGGTCGGAGAATCCTCCTGGCACCGGCTGACCCTGAGCTGGTGCTGGTCGAGAACCGCGTTCAACTCCGCAAGCGAGGTGTATTTGTATGTCGGGACGACTTCGTCGAGCGCGGCCGAGAGGCGGGGGAGGAGTGGCTCCGGGGCGACCTGCTGTTGGGCAATCTCCTGGGCGAGCTGCTGCCCGACGTGCTGCACATATTGCCGGTCCAGCCGCTCGACAAGCGCATGGGTCCGGAAATAATCGTTCCGGTGCAGGGTAAGGCGCTCGCCCTCCCGGCTCAGGTTACTGGCGACGATATGCAGGTGCGGGTGCTGCCGGTCGTCGTGCCGGTAGACGAGATAGGGTTGGTCAGTCCATCCCATTTCCCTGATATACTCCCGCGCGACGGTACGCATGCGCGTATTGTCGACGGTTTCATCCGCGGGCCAGCTGACGAGGACGTGCATGGTGTTCTGCACCGTGCCTTCGTTCAGGCTGTTGCGCCGCTGAAAATGATACAATTTGTCGCGGTCGGACATGTCTCCCAGGTCCTTGGCGGTATTGCCGTCGATCAGCTGAGCCTTTCCGCGCTTCAGCTTGTTCTCATGGTACCGGATCACCCGCGATACCTTTTTCGAGACGTCTATGTGGGCGTACATACATCAACGATTTTATTGACCACCGCTTTTACTTCGCCGTACAGGTCTGCGAGCCGGTTGCGCTCGTCCGGCGTCCATTCGGGCCGGGCGTTCAGGTCGTCCATGGTCCGGCGCAGCACGACGATCTCGTCCACGAATCCGTCGAAGGACTGATTCCGCCACTTGAACCGGATCGGACGGCCCAGGATGCGCTTGCGCGCGTATTCGCTGAGCGACCGGCAAGTGCTGCGCCCAAGGTCCGCGTGCACGCGTTCAAACTCATCCGGCGACAGCCACACGGCGATCTGCTTACCGGGGGGCTTCTTCAGCTTTTTCATGACGGATGGGTTGTGCGTCCAACAATGATTTTGATGAGATCACCAGCTCGATCGATCTGCCGCCCTCTCTTTCCCCGACCTGCAACACCAGCTCCTTGTCTTTCGCCAGCGCGAAGGCGCGGAAGGCCACCCATTGACCCAGCGCGGAATCTCCTGGTACGGGTTTCAGGATCGCTGCCGCCAGCGGCTCCAGCGGCAGATACTGTTGCGCCATCCGCCGGAAATGACGCCGGTCCCGCACGATCCAGCGGCAATAGCTCGGCGTGTAGGCAATCGGAGACCGGTTTCGCCACTCGATCGCGAGCCAGAGCAGGCTGTCCTGTAAGAATACGCCGCCCAAACCCAACTCCAGGCCTTCGGTCCTGGCGCGGGCGATGAGCCGGCCATGCACGGAATCGACCGGCATGTCGGGACGCGGCGGATCGGGAGTCAATTGGTTTGACCATGCCGGCGCATGTGCCGCATTCCCGCTGGCTGCATTGCGCAACAACACCGCATACCCGGCCCGCACGGTCACGCGAACCTGCCGCACCCTTCTGCCGAGCAGGTTCTTACCCGCCTGCACACCCGCATTGGCGGCTTGCGCCTGCCAGGACGCATCCGGAGTAAGCACGTCCACGCCTGCCACCGACTCACCGGCCGATTGGCGGATCACCTCCTGGCTCAGACGGATTGGAATATGGATCCCTGGCATGCCGTCGAGGTCGTAGACTTGCAGATCGGTCGGATAGAGATTATTCCCGACCCGCACGGAACGGATATCCACGGTCATGCGGTCGTTCCGAAAATTGACCGTACCGTAGACCCAGGTCCCCGCGGCGATGACGACGCCGTGAAGCCGGACCGGATCAGTCAACCGCAGGGGGAGGCTCGTCCCGTTGACCAGCGTTTCGTTTTCCGGGACAACCGCCGGGATCGCATTGGCCGTCGAATCGGCGGGAAGGAGTTCGTCGACCACGCCTGGTGAAGCACGGGGGTTTGGAGTGTTGTCTTCGCGTGGGTGCTGGATACGGATCACTTTGTCGAGCATCTTGTTCAGGCGATCTAGTTGCGGGTCGTCGGTGGGGGTCGGGGGCGCCGGCGGAGAGATCGGGGTCGCGGCCTGTGTGTTGGGGGGCAGGGGTGGCGTGACAGGGTAACCGGGGGGTGTGACAGAGACCGCCGTCAAAGGCGTGGCGGGAGGTGTCGTGCCCGGAGAGGAAGGCGATGCCCGGGTGGCTTGTTGGTCAAGGCTTGCGCGAAGCCGGTTGAGCCGCGAAAGCAGTTCTTCTGCGTGGCCGGAATCGGGCGCCGCAGGCGTGGTAAAGGCCGACCGGTAGGGGTCCTGTCGGGCGAATTCTCTTTTACGCATGGAATCCGCGTCCGCGCGCTGGTAGGCGCCCAGTTTGTCGGTGAGCGATTTCCGGACGGCCGGGAAGGACTCGGGGAGTTGGAGGTTCAGGCCCGGGGGCGGCGTCGCGCGCGATCCGGTCTTTGCCCTGCCGCCGCCGAGCGCGACGAAAATGCCGCAGAGAAAGGGCAGCGCCACCAGCGGGGCTAGGAGGAGCATGCGGTGTTTGGGATTAGACATAACGAATGTTTGGAAGTCATTACAAATTTGGTTTACCGGGCTTCCACTTTCAGGTCGTGATTTTCCAGGATCGCCCAACGTTCGATCAGGAAGCCATGCGGGTTGTTGTCGGACCGGCTGCAGTTGCGCAGCCAGCCTTCGGTGACCAGGTCCCGCGTCACCTGGCTGCTGGGGCGGATGATCTTCTCGGTGGCGTAGCACCGGAAATAAAAAGGATAGTTGGTGAGGTCGAGGCGGACGCTGTCGATGCTGATCTGCTGGCTGATATTCCCGGAGATGACACCCGAGTAGTAGCCGGTCTCGCGCAGGTCGTCGTATTCGCGTTTGGCCGAGGCGTCGGCGAGGTATAGCGCGCGCCGGAGATTGGCCTCGATCACCTTCTCGTCGGGGTCGAGCGTGAAGAAGGCCTGGTGAAAGCTCCGGACGTGATCGCGGGCCTCCACGCCGATATTGTCCTTCCGGTCGGCCGCCATCGCCTCGAGCGCCTTGCCGCTCGCGAGGATGTAGATCCGCTGCTGCGCCCTTTCGCCGGTGCGGAACGCCAGCCAGCTGACGATGCCGCTGAACCCGAACGATGCGAAGACCACGACGGCGGTGAAAAGCCGGATATGCTGGAAGGCCGTTTCTATGTTGCGTGCTCTTGGAAACATGAACTCAATTTTGCCGGATGAAATTTGTCCGCCAGAGTTTCGCGCCCAGACCACCCGTGCGGACAATAAAACGGGTGACCGAGGGGACCGTGAAATAGCCCACGATAGACATGAGGAGAAAGACGAGGTAGGCCGCATCGGTCGGGCCGAAGCTGGTCTGCCCGGTTGCCGCCAACTGTGCGATATCCAGCCGGATCATCTCCTGCTGGATCTGCGCGATCAGGGAGCCGAACAAATTCGCCACGGGCAGCCACAAAAAGACGTGGATGTACTGCGAGAGCCAATGGCTGAGGCTTCCTTCCATACCCGGATATACCGAGAACGCCAGCGCGAGCGGCCCGAGGATCGCGAGAACAATTAGATAAAACGTCCTGACCGTGTTGATGCACAGTGCCGCCGACTCGAACATCGTTTCGAGAATCTCCGACAACCAGACCTTCACCGAGTTCCGGAGGTTGTAGGACGCCTTTGCCATCTCGAATTTCACGCGGTTGGACAATCCCGAGAGGACGCCCGAATCCGCTTCGCCGGATAATTGCTCCCACTTGTCGAGGCTCCCGCTGCCATCCGGGCCGGTGTACATCTGCCATTCCGAGGACTGCTGCAGCATTTGTTGCTTCTCTTGCAGCAACGTGGCCACGGCCTGGTTGGCGTTGCCGGCCAGCGAAGCCGTACCGTCGACCGCCGGTTGCAGGATGCCGTTGAGCATACCGATCACCGACGGAAAGAAGGTGATGGCCAGCCCGATCAGCAGGGGCCGGAACAAGGGCCGCACGTTCACAGGCCTCGCTTCTGCAATATCCAGCCAGATATGCCCTGCGACATACCAAAGCGTGCCCAGGCCGGCGATCGCGCTGCTGATCCCGATGAGGTCGGCGCAATTCCCGATCATGGTGTTGTAGACCTGGGTGAGGACGGCCTGGAGGCCGCCGATGTCAATGAGGTAGACCATATAGTTGTCGTAAAGCGTTAATGTCTCCCGCCTCCTTCAGACGCCGCGTAGCCTGGAGGGAGAGGGTATTGTCCAGTTCCTGCATCGCCGCCAGCTGCGCGCGGGTTTCGGTGTCGATCCGGCCTATGACCTGCATCCGCTCGGCATCCGACATCCGCAACTGGTCCGCCGTCAGCACCATCGTCAGTTCCTCCACGGATTGCCGGCAGCGGTGCAACAGGGCCGCATACGTGCCGACGATATATTCCAGTTCCTGCGCGGTGAAGACCCCGCTGCCGCTCCACTTGGCGTTGGCCGCCCGGTACCCGGACACGATGCGGTATTCGGCATCCAGGATGGCCCCGATGCGCGGGTCGCCTGCGACGACGGGTGAGATCGCGAGCAGGGCGTCGAGGAATGCCTGGTGCAGGTTGAAATTGGATTTGGCGATGTCGCGGATATGGGTGTAACCGGCTTGCAGGGTCTCGTATCCCTGGTACATCTCTTGGAGCGTGTTCTTCATCGAGGTCAATTTTTCCTTGTCGAGCTCCAGTTGAAGCAGCAGGTCGGCGACGGTTTGGGCGCGGCCATGGACGTTCGACGTCGCGAGCAGGCTGAATAGTAAGATTGTCTTGTACATAAAATTGGTTTTTGAAGGTTAATTGTTGAGATTATCGATCGGTTCTTGTTGCCGCCACCAGGACAAGCGCGCCTCCAATTGTTGCGTCAGGTTTGCCTGAAGGGCCCGGAGGGTCACGAGCACGGCGCCGTTGTTCAGGGCCGGTTTGATGACCGCGAGCGACGTGAAATAATCCGCGTGGAGCCGGTACTCGTTGCCGGTGATGCCGCCGATGGAATCGAGGCCGCCGGTCATCAGCCGATAGCCGTCGGCGGTCGTCTGTTCCAGGAGTTTCAGCTGGACGAGTTGTTCCGCCATCGCGGCGACGGTTTGGCCGCGGGCAGTACAGGGTTGGACGGCCATGAAGAGGGCGACCAGCGCGCCCGTCAAGACGCCGGTCAAAGGGATCCGTTTCATATCGTGGTCGTTTTATGGGAGGTTATACAGGGCTTTGATCATCAACATGTCGTTCTCGTCTTTTGCCCGCTGCAGGCTGAGCAGGGCATTCGCCTCGATGAATTGCCGGAGGTTTTGCACATTGGTGTCTATGGCGCGGTTGGTCTCGTCGATCAATTGCAGGCGGCCTGCGTCGTCCATCTGCGTGACATAGGATTGGATGACCAGCCTGATCTGGCCCACGCTGCGGCCGGCCTGGCCGAGGATCCCGGCGTAGACCGTGGCGATATGCCGGAGCTCGGCGGCTGAAAAATGTGGGTCCTTTTCCACGGCCGCGAGGGCGCGTTGTTCTTCTCGGATCAGCTCCACCTGGCGATCGATCATCGACGCCGTCTTGCTATAGGCGCCGAGCGCCGATTTGACCTGCCACAATTCCTGGTAGTAGGCTGCATAGAGGTCGTGCTGCTGTTGGACCCAACCCGTGATATCGTCGAGCAGGCCGCCCGCCATCGAGTTCTCGAGCGCTCGTTCCGCTTCCTGCAAGGCGATCGTCTGTGTCTGGGCCCGCTGGACTTCCAGGTCGGCCGCCACGATCACTTTTTTTGCCGCGGCATCGACGAGGCCGACGATCTCGAGCACCTGGGCGCGGGCGTGACCGTGAGGTATGACCGATAGAAGGCCGGTGAGGACGAGGGCCAGGCAAAGCTTCACCGCCCCCGAGCGGATCGCCTCCGCCAGTGTCACGATGCCCTTTTCGAGGCCACCTTCGTCGCGCGCGTACTTTTCGACCAGCACCCGCTCCGATTCCTCGCTCGTGAACGCCAGGTATTCTTCCAGCGAGGTTTCCACGCCATAGACCGTCGAGGGGCCGTTGGCATAGCAGACCGCAACCTCCTTGTATTTCCGTTTCGGATCGGGCGATTTGTTTACGGAGAGGACGTTGGCGGTCTCCAGTTCGGTCAGCCCCAGCAGCTCGCGAACCTGATCGAACCGGTTGACCAGCTTGGACTGATCGAGCAGGATCTTCGTGTCCGCGTTGTTGACGATCGTGTTTTTCACGATAGGGCTGGCGATCACGTCTTCGATCTCCTGGGTGACCACAATGGCTTCGCCGTTGAATTTGCGCAGCGTCTTGAAGAGATAGCGGATATACTCCGCCATCCCCTCCTTGGCGATCGCCTTCCAGGCCTCTTCGATGACGATGACCTTGCGGTCGCCGGCCAGGCGCCGCATCTTGCTGATAAAGACCTCCATGATGATGATGGTCACGACCGGGAAGAGGATCGGGTGGTCCTTGATCGCGTCGATATCGAACACGATGAGGGGTTCCTGCAACAGATTGGGCTGATCCTCCGCGTTGAGCAGATACTCATATTCGCCATGCCGGTAGAAGGGCGTCAGGACATAGAGGAAATTGTCCAGGTCGAATTCTTCCTGCTGGACGCCCGCCTTTTTGAGCGCGTGGCTATAGGTGTCGCGGACATATTCATAAAAACTGTTGAAGGAGGCCGCGATATCCGTGTGGCCGGCCAGCCATTCGTAATAGCCATGCAGGGCGTTGGAGAGCGCGACATATTCGCTCCGACGGTGTGGCTCGTCGGTCTTTTTCCAAAGCGTGAGCAACAGGTTCTTGAGGCTCTCCTTTTTCTCGGTGTCGAGCGCGTCACCCGCTCCGATGCGGAAGGGGTTGAAGCGGACAGGCCGGTCTTCGGTATAGGCGTAATATTTCCCCTTCAGCAATTCGCAGAGCCGCCGGTAGCTTCCGCCGATATCGATCAGCAGGCAATGCGCGCCCTGGCGGCAGAAGGCGTGGGTCATCAGAAGCATGAAGTAGGACTTGCCCGCGCCCGAGCCGGCAAAGACCAGCTTGTGGAGGTTGTGCGTCCATTGCATGCGTTTGGGTGCGTCGCAGACATCCACGAGGATGGGCCGCCCGCTATGGCGTTCGCACAGGCGGATGCCCGTCGTCCCGGGCGCGCCCGTGTCCAGGGCGTCTTTGATCAGGAAGCAGGCAGCCTGTTCGATGGACAGAATGCAGGTGTCGGACAGCGGCAACTGGTCCGCATTTCCGGGTACTCCGGCAAACCAGAGCTGTGGCGCCCCGACGGCCTCGATCCGGGCGGTGGCCCCCATCCGGTTGATGGCTGCGCTGACCTGTTGCCGGATCTCGGGCATGTTGTCGTCGTGGTCCGCCCAGGCCAGAACATGGAGATGCATGCGTACGGGCATGCGTTGCGTCGCAGCCATCTCATCCAGGAACCGGGCGATCGAATCGCGGGCGACGGCATTCTCGCGGGCATGACCGGAGGCGGAGTTGAGCCTCTTCCATCTCTTTTCCAGGTCGGCCAGCAGCCGCGCGCGGTCGGGGAGAATGATGAAACTGTTCACACAATGTTCCACTTCCAGCAAGGGCCCGAGCCAGGCCGCGAAACCGACCGGCATCGTCGTGGTCTCGGTCGAGTAAGGCCGGTAGGGAACCCAGGGACTGCAAGATTCCGGCAACTGGTCACCGTCCGCCAGCGTATAGATCACACAGGGCCGGTCCTGGACGCGGACGCCTGCCGGCGGGAAGCTGATGTCGCCGATCACGGGCGGCCGGCCCGGTGGCGCCAGGTGCCAGTATTGTTCGATCGGTCCCGGATGGCGCTCGCTTCCGGCAAGTTCCCCGGCATCCAAACACCTGAACCGGAACAATCTTCCGAACTCCAGCATGTTTGCGAATTCCCGGACGTTCTCGCGAAACGCCTCCTTTACTTTATCGTCGATCAGCGTGCCCGGGATAAGATGGCGATGGAAGAGCGCCGAGCTGCCCCAGGTCGCCGGCTTCGCGCCGGGAGGCGGCTGCGTGATCCAGAAATAGCAGCGGTGTTCGAAAAATGGCCTTCCGCTGAAATGCGCATCGCTGCCGCGCGCAAGCAGGTTGGCCGGTGTGGCGTCGGGCGGCTCCCAGGCCCGGCGCCAGTAATAGTCCTGCTGATGGAAGATCGTATCCGCGGGAAAGATCGACATTCCCCGGACGATGAGCCGGTTGACGGCCTCGTAGGCCTCCGGCGATTGGTGACAACCTGCGTGGATGAACTCGAGTCCCGCGGTGATCGCGCCGGTTCTGGCTGCGATGAGCGCGTCGTCCGATACCTCCCCGATAGGCATTGGGACGTGGTGGTGAAGCATAAATGAATGTTTTAAGGCATGGATGATCGCCGTCTCCTGCATTCGATGCGCGGTGGCAACAGCCGCCGGGCCCTCAACTTCTGAAGGCCGTGGACGCCATATTTCCGGCTACACGCGATGCAAGCCGTCAGAATCCCCGCACCGGCGGCCAGCGTCAGCGGCACGCAGATCCAGGTGAGGACGTGACAGCAATACAGCAGGATAAAAAAGAACAGATCGGCTATCAGGCCAGCGGCGGCGATCAAAATATACTGGCCCTGCAGCCCCCGGAATTGCAGCGGGCGGCCGATGGCCCGGTGGATGGGATAGTCACTCCTTGTCATACGGATGGCTTTTTCAGACCCCGAAAAAACTCTGAATGATCAGCGCCACCACCACCAGGAAGATGCAGGAGCCAAACCAGGCCCCCGCGGCGCGGCCCATCTCCTCGCGGTGCCCGCTGTTCCAGAGCACAAAGACGCGGATGGCGCCGACCAGCCCGACGATCGCGCCGATCGCATACATCAATTGCGTCCCAGTTTGGAAATACGAGCGGACGAGCGTGTTGGCCTGGTTGATGCCGTTATTGCCGTCGGCCGTCTGGGCCCTGAGTTGAGATGCCGCCGCGCCGAGACCTGCGAGGACCAGCGCCGACCTTTTGAGCCAGCGCCTGGCCGTCCCGCGAATGTCTTTGCGGAAGCAAATCAGGAGCACCACGAAATAGTAGGGAATTACAAATACGAGGACTGCCACCCCGAACGCAGCCCACGACACATTTTTCAACATATTCACACAATTTTGCGTTCGGGCGTAAATATGGGAAGAATGTGGGCACAAAAAACTGGAAAAGTTCCAGTGTTATTAAAAAAAATTGTCGGGGAGGACTGCGAATTATACCTTATGCCGATAGTGCAAGCTGCACCCGTTCGACCACCTGGCTAACACTAGGCTTTGTGAGCGCATCTACATTCAGCTTGTTCAGTTTTCTTCTAAGCAAATCGGGAACCTTTGAGAATGAAACGAGCAACAACTTCTGGAATTTGTCGGTTTGCTGAACCAAGTCCGCAATCGGAAGAAAGGTTGAGATGGGAAGCTCGCCATAACTTCCTGCGTCCTTAAATTCAATCGCAACCGTTTTGCCGGTCGTCTGGTCATGGACCAGCAAATCGACGTTCTTGTCAGACGACGCCAAGACTTCAAAGTTGTTATGCGATGACAACAGTTTTATAAGTTCCCTGGTGAATTCTTGTTCTTGCATGGCGGGCATAGGTCAAATTTTAAAGGTAAAAGCTCGTTTTGATTTCGACAACAATACTCTTGACAACACCAACAAGAGAAACACAATAACGGCTTCCAAGGTCGAAATTACAGCTTTTCTTAGATCCTTGCCAGCGTCCTCCCTGCTGGCAATGTTAAGATATATAGCCAAAATCGCTGCCGCAACCGTGCCTATAGGAAGATAAAATAATGTTTCCCGCTGATCTTCAATAAGTTCTTTAAAATTATCCAGTTTGGATTTGTAGGTCCCGCTTACGGGACATTCCTCGAGCGTAATAGAAGCCTGCGGCTTGTTCCACGCAATCTTTTCATCTTCCAGCATAAGAGTTATTTCACTAAAATAGCGATTGAGGAGGTCCTTCATCATCTTCAGGTCCTTTTTGTTGGCAGGCTCAACATATACCTTCAGAAAATTTCCTTCCCTGTTATAAACGAGGAATATGCAGTCTGCGGCGACATAACCGGCGCAGAAGTCCTCGATCGTAAAGACACCTCTGACTTGATAGCGACTGTTTGCGTATTCTTGGGCGAGATTATTGCCGAACCGGTCAATGAATGCTCCAACTATTACGTCTGGTTCGTAATTGCGGAGCCGGACCCTGAATTCGCCGTCCATGAGATAAAGGTTTTGGCGAAGGTAAATACAAAAGGAAAAAGCGGTCCAAAATAATCTATCGACGCTTGCACGTCCGGCAGGATATCATCTTGGACTAGCGCCCGTCACTGAGTTCTTTCCTGATGTCGTACAATTTTTTTGACGACATGCCCAGATAGGAGCTCAGGATCTCAATGGGGACGCGGACCGTCAGATCCGGCTCGTGGCGGAGCAGGTACTCATACCGCTCGTTCAATGACAGTGTGCCCATCAGGTGGTCGCGATCCTCCTTCCGGTCATAATACTTTTCCTTGACCTTTTCCCGGATGATGGCGAGCTCGGGATGGAGCCTGCAGCCCGCCTCGAGGTCATCGAACGACAACATGATGACGGTGGTCTTCTCGATCGTAACCATGCTGTCCGTTGCTGGTACCTGGTACAGGAAGCTCTTGACGGAGGTCGCGATGTCGCCCTCTTTGAGGATCCACGGCGTATATTCGGCGTTCTCCGTGCGCACGACATGCCTGACCAGGCCCGTTTCGATGAAATAGACGTACCGGCATATCTGTCCGGTTTTCAGGATGACAGCTTTTTTGGGAAAGGTCCGATACTCGACGTGGGTAAGGAGATAGGCTTCGAGGGCCGGTGGAACTGGGTGGAAGCGGGATAGGGTTGATAGAAGTTGGTGCATGGGGATAAGGTTTGGGACCTGTAAATCGTCAGCAAAAAGTGTACTGTTAATGTAGTAACTTAAGGTAGTGTTTCCACATTATTAACTTCAAAACAAATGAACATGGAAACAAAGCCTCGTAAGCCGTCTACAGAAAGCCTCG
>Ga0134125_10001188_pt1 | contig 32376 bp, 31 predicted proteins | sample KB31751_FD_96464 | JGI IMG/M metagenome (GOLD analysis project Ga0134125, IMG submission 96464) | Terrestrial soil microbial communities with excess Nitrogen fertilizer from Kellogg Biological Station, Michigan, USA - KB3-175-1 | ecosystem: Environmental > Terrestrial > Soil > Unclassified ...
AGCAGACATCCTCCGTGGCCAGCGCAGTGGCGATCGCCTCTCCCCGGCCGCCCCGCAGGCGATGTCGTCGCAGACGTGCACCACCCGCGGGGAGCGCGACTCGGTGGAGAACATGGCGTAGAACGTGGCGACGCCGTAAACCTCGGCAGGTGCGACGGACAGCCGCCGCGCGATGTGGTTCAGCGCCCCCGGGCTGATCCACCCCACCGCATCGGACGCCGCGTGCAACGCCGGCAGCAGCAGGTGCCGGCCCGGCACGCCCGGCAGGGCAGTGTCCACCGCGTCGCGCTCGGCCGCGGTGGGCTCGGCCGAGGACAGCCGCAGATCCACAAACCACTCCTTACCCGCCTGCCATCGGCGTCAGCTTCTCGATCCGGATCGCAGTGGCTTTGAACTCCGACGTGCCCGACTTCGGGTCCCACGCATCGTTGGTGATCACATTGGTGTCCACCTGCTCGGAGAAGTGCGGGGTGAACGACGCCAACCCGGGCCGCAGCGACGGGTCGAACGCCACCGGAGCCTCCACCGAGCCGCGGCGTGAGCTGACCCGCACCCGCTCGCCGTCGGCGATCCCCAGCTGTGCGGCATCCGTGGCATCCATCCGTAGCGATTCCCGGCGGCGCATCGGTGAGGCGTACCCGCCGCTCTGCACCCCGGAGTTGTAGGCGTCGAGTAACCGGACGGTGGTCAGCCGGATCGGGAACTCGTCGGTCAGCTCATCGACCGGTGGCACGTGCTCCACCGGCACGAACGGCGCCGCGGGTCCGCGCAGCTCCGGGTCGGTCTCCCACAGCCGGGCGTGCATGAGCGGGGTGCCCGGGTGATCCTCGGACGGGCAGGGCCATTGCAGCCCGCCCAGCGCGTCCAGGCGCTGGTAGGACATGCCGTGGTGCCATTTCAGCGACAGTGAGCGCAGCTCGTCCCACACTTGCTCGGCGCTCGGGCGCCCCCAGTCATGGCCCAGCCGATCGGCCAGCGCGCAGAGGATGTGGGTGTCCGGCCGTGCCTGTCCGGGCGGGTCGATCGCCTTGCGCACCCGCTGCACCCGCCGCTCGCTGTTGGTGACGGTGCCTTCGTACTCGCACCAGTCGGACGCGGCGGGCAGCACCACGTCGGCCAGTTCGGCGGTCGCGGTCCGGAAGATGTCCTGCACGACGAGCACGTTCAAACCGTTCAGAAGCCGGCGAGCGTGCGCAGCGTTGGCCTCCGACTCGGCCGGGTTCTCCCCGATGCAGTACAGCGCGCGCAGCTCGCCGCGGTCCATCGCTTCGAACATCTGCGACAGGTGCATCCCGGGCTTGGGTGAGATCCTGGTGCCCCAGGCCCGCTCGTAGCGCGCCCGGGCCTCGTCGTCACCGAGGTCGTAGCCGCCGGGCAGCTTGGCTGGGATGGCGCCCATGTCGCCGCCGCCCTGGACGTTGTTCTGCCCGCGCAATGGGCACAGGCCCGAGCCGTAACGCCCGACGTGCCCGGTGAGCAGCGCCAAATTGATCAGTGCGTAGACGTAGTCGGCGGCGTTGTGGTGCTCGGTGATCCCGAGGGTCCAGCACAGCTGCGCCCGGTCGGCTCGCGCGTAGGCGTGCGCCAGCTGCTTGATCAGCTCCGCGGGAACCTTGGTGATCTCCTCGGCACGCTGCAGGGTGTAGGGCTCGACGGCGCGCCGGTAGTCGCTGAAACCGGTGGTCGCCCGGTCGATGAACGTCCGGTTCTCCAGCCCGGCTGCGATGATCTCCCGACCGATCGCGTTGGCCAGCGCGATGTCCGTCCCGACGTCCAGACCCAGCCAACCATCGGCCCACTGAGCCGTGCTGGTGCGCCGGGGATCCACCGAGTACAACCGAGCGCCGTTGCGCAGGCCCTGCAGCACGTGGTGGAAGAAGATCGGGTGGGTCTCGCGCGCGTTGGACCCCCATAACACAATGAGATCGGCGTGCTGCGCCTCGAGGTAGCTACTCGTGCCGCCACCGGCACCGAAGACCGTCGTCAGACCGACGACGCTGGGAGCGTGTCAAGTGCGGTTGCAGCTGTCGACGTTGTTGCTGCCCATCACCACCCGGGTGAACTTCTGCGCGGTGTAGTTCATCTCGTTGGTGGCCTTCGAGCAGCTGAACATGCCGAAGGCGTTCCCACGGTGTGCGGCGAATCCATCGGCGGCCCGGTCCAGGGCCTCATCCCAGCTCGCCGGTCGTAGCCGCCCGGCGTCGCGGACCAGCGGTTCGGTCAGGCGCACATGCCGGAACTTCCTCATCAGCGGCCTTCCTCCAGCTGTGCCAGACTGCAATCAACGGATTCAAGCGTAATCCTCTTGGCCGGGGACGGCGGTTAGGCGATGGGGCGGCTGACGGTGCGCCATCCCGTGTTGCGCCTGTCCGCTGAACACACCAGTGCGCGGCCTGACCGGCTGGCCGTCGAGGAACCGATGGAGCTGCGGGTGGACGGCCGCGCGCTGGCAGTCACCATGCGGACACCGGGCCACGATGTGGAGCTGGTGCACGGGTTCCTGCTGACCGAGGGCGTGATCGGGTCGGCAAGTGACATCGTCACCGCCCGGTACTGCAACTCCGTCGATGGCAACGGGCGCAACACCTACAATGTGCTCGATGTGGCGCTCGCGTCCGGCGTCGCTGCCCCGGACAGCGGGGTCAACCGCAACTTCTACACCACGTCGTCCTGCGGCGTGTGTGGCAAGGCCTCGCTCGACGCGGTGCGCCTGCGCAGCCGGTTCGCTGTTAACGACGATTCCGCACAGATCGCACCGCAGACCCTGTTCGCGCTGCCCGACGCGCTGCGCGTCGGGCAGCGACTGTTCGAGTCCACCGGTGGGCTGCACGCGGCCGGGCTGTTCACCACCGAGGGCCGCCCGCTCGTCGTGCGCGAAGACGTGGGCCGGCACAACGCGGTGGACAAGGTGCTCGGCTGGGCGCTGCTCAACGATCACATCCCGGCGCGTGGGTGCATACTCATGGTGTCCGGGCGGGCATCGTTCGAGCTCGCCCAGAAGGCGGTGATGGCGGGCGTCCCGATCCTCGCGGCCGTCTCCGCTCCCTCATCGCTGGCCGTCGAACTGGCTGACGAGGCCGGGCTGACCCTGGTCGGCTTCCTGCGCGGCACCACGATGAACGTCTACGCCGGGGCCGAACGGATCGTCGTGACGTCCACGGCGACGGGCTGACGCCGCAGCCCTGCGTACCGACTACCGCGCCAGCATGGGTCCGACTAACGCGTCATAGTTGGTGCGTCCACCGCGCCAACTCGCGGCATCCTTATGCCATGCTGGCTCCGTGACAGGCATCGGCGCGACCCCGCTGGGCCGTGTGCTGCCGCGACGCGCTGGCAGCATCGTGGCCGACGCGCTGGCCGACACTCGTGTCGTGCTGGTCACCGGCGCGCGGCAGTGCGGCAAGAGCACGCTGGTCCGACTGCTGGCCAAGGATCACGGCGCAGAGTGGCGCAACCTCGACTCGGCGGTGACCCGGCAAGCGGCAGCGTCTGACCCCACCGGGTTTGTCGACTTCGCCGAACTCATGGTGATCGACGAGATCCAGCGGGTGCCGGAACTGCTGCTCGCGATCAAGGAGCAGGTCGACGCCGACCCGCGGCCGGGGAGATACCTGCTGACCGGCTCAGCCCGGGTACTCGGACTCCGAGCGCTACCCGACACCCTCCCCGGCCGTACCGAGACCATCGAGCTCTGGCCGTTCTCCCAGGGCGAGATCGACGGCCTGCCGGAGGGCTTCGTCGATGCCGCGTTCACTGACCCCGGGGCGCTGAACCACACCAGCGCGGTCAGCCGTGGCGAATATGCTGAACGGATCCTTCGAGGAGGTTTCCCCGAGGCCGTGGCCCGTGCCAACCCAGCTCGCCGGGAACGCTTTTTCGACTCTTATGTCGGCGATCTCATAGCGCGCGACGTCAGCCAGCTCTCGGAGATCGAGCGCCCCGCGCAGTTGCGCGCTTTGTTGCACCTGCTCGCGGCTCGCTCGGGGCAGCTGCTGGTCGGCAACGCGCTGAGCAGCGATCTCCAGGTCTCCGCGCGGACGGTGCACCGCTACCTGAGCCTACTCGAGGAGATCTTCTTGATCAAACGGATTCCAGCCTGGTCGCGGAATGTCTCCAGCCGCGCGATCGGCACGCCGAAAGTCGCCTTCGTTGACTCCGGCGTGGCGGGGAACCTACTCGACGCCGACGCCCGCAGCCTGCTGCGGCCCGGAGGCCCGTTCGGGCCGCTGCTGGAGGGCTTCGTCCTGATGGAGCTGGCCCGCCAGCTGACCTGGTCGCGCCGACGCGCCGAGCTGTTTCATTACCGCACCAAGGATGGCACCGAGGTCGACGCAGTGCTGGAAGACCGGCAGGGCCGCGTGGTCGGCATCGAGGTCAAAGCGTCTTCGACCGTGCGCATCGACGACTTTCGCGGGCTGCGACACCTCGCGGATCGGCTCGGTGCGGACTTCGTCGCCGGCCTCGTCCTCTACACGGGCACCCAGACGCTACCGTTCGGTCCCCGCCTGCGAGCCGTCCCTGCGAGCGCGCTATGGGAGATCGTCCGACCGTAACGCAGGTTAATCGGCTGCGCAGCGCAGTGCGCCTGCTTATGGTCTGAGCGTGGAGCGGCGGGCAGACGTTGATGTCCTGGTCGTGGGGGCAGGTCCGACTGGGCTGATGCTGGCCACGGAGTTGGCCTTGGCCGGGGTGGTCCTGGAGGTGATCGAGCGGCAGGCCGCCCCGAGCGGTCAGTCCCGCGCCGGCGGGGGCAATCCGCGCACGGCGGAAGTCTTGGCAATGCGAGGACTGCTGGACGAGGTCGCCAAGCACGAGATTCCGAAGGACTCGATTGGTTGGCATTTCGCTGGGCTGCCGGTGCCGCTGGACGCTCGACCCTGGCGCACCCGCTACCCGGATGGTGTCCTGGTCCCGCAGCACCGGCTGGAGCAGAGCCTGGAAACCCACCTCCACACCCGCGGGGTCAGTGTGCGGCGCAGCACCGAGCTGACAGGTGTGCGCCAGGACGACACGGGAGTCCACGCCGTCGTGTCGAGTCCGGCCGGTGAGGATGTGCTCACGGCTCGTTACCTGGTGGCCTGCGATGGTGCGCACAGCACGGTTCGCAAGCTGACCGGGGTGGCCTTCCCGGGGCGTACCGGAACGCTTGCCGCAGTCAGTGCCGATGTCGAGCTGGCGGCGGTGTCGGCGACGGTCCCGCGGTCGGTGGCGCACATCAGCGCGATGACCCGCGTCAGCGGGGACTACTGGATGCTGATGGGACCCCTGGACAAGCCCGGTGAGCGCACGGGTTTATACCGGGTGGTGTTCGGGGGGCCGGAACAGAAAACGTTGCCCCGGCAAGCGCCGGTCACTCCGGAGGAGGTGGCGCGTGCACTGTGCGCGGTGCACGGCCCGGACACCCGGCTTCGGCGGCTGCGGTGGGGGTCCCGGTTCAGCGATGCCACCCGGCAGCTCACCCAGTACCGGCATGGCCGGGCGCTGTTCGCCGGGGACGCCGCTCACATCCACTCACCCATCGGCGGGCAGGGCTTGAACCTGGGCGTGCAGGACGCGATGAACCTCGGGTGGAAACTGGCTGCACACGTCCAAGGACGCGCCCCTGCCGGTTTGCTGGACAGCTACCACACTGAACGCCACCCCGTGGCCGCCCGGGTTCTGTCGACCACGCGTGCGCAGGGTGTGCTGATGAGCCCACCACCGGACGCCGATGACCGATTGGCATTGCGCGAGATCGTCATTGATCTGGCGCGGCTGCCGGAGGGCAACCACTACCTGGCTGGACTGATGTGCGGCTTGGATCTGCGGTACGACTTCGGTGCCGCCGACCCCCTGGTCGGCGCGCGCATGGTCGACTTGTCCCTGGACGCGCAGCACGGACCGACCACGGTCAGCACGCTGCTGCGCCCGGGACGCGGGCTGCTGCTCGAGCTAGGCGACACTGCCGCACCCCCCGCATCGCTGCCTGATGGTGTCGACCGAGTCATCGCGCAGGTCGTCGACTCACCGGTAGGCACCGCACTGGGTGCATCGCCCGGCGTCGACCGAATACTGGTCCGACCCGATGGCCATGTCTGCTGGACAGGCACCGGCCCACACGCATCACCGCAACCGGCGCTGCGACGCTGGTTCGGCACCACACCTGCCTCAGCGGCCTGGCCTGCGCGGTCATCAGCCCGGTGACATCAACTATCCCCTCGCCGTCGACGCTGCTGGAGGTGGCGCTGGCTGAGGCCATGGCAGGGTTGGACGAGGGTGGCATCCCGATCGGGGCGGCGCTGTTCGGCGCCGGCGGCGTGCTGCTGGGCCGCGGCCACAACCGCAGGGTGCAAGATGGCGACCCGTCGATGCACGCCGAGACGGCCGCATTCCGGGCGGCCGGGCGCCAGCGCGATTACCGACACACGATCATGGTGACCACCCTGTCGCCGTGCTGGTATTGCAGCGGGCTGGTCCGTCAGTTCGGTATCGGCACGGTCGTTATCGGTGAGGCGCGCACCTTCGTCGGTGGGCACGACTGGTTGGGCGAGCACGGGGTGCGAGTCATCGTGCTAGACGATCAGCGTTGCGTGCGGTTGATGCGGAAGTTCATCGCGGCCCACCCGGAGCTCTGGAATGAGGACATCGGCAGTCCCGGGTGACGCTCGGTTATCGCGCTTCGCCCCGACGTGGGCGCCACTGAGCACTACGGAGCGGTGCGCGCGGACTTGGCCACCAGGCTCGCTGTCGCCGGTCACACCGACCCGCTTGCCCTCACCAACTCGCTCGACACTGCCCTGGATCGCCTTACCGGCGTCGTCGGACGCAGGGGTAGCAGGCACGGCGTCATCACCGGAAGCGTGCAACGAACCAGCGCTGCCAGGGCGTCTCCACCGCCCGCGGGTGGTAGTGCCGGCGCACATACGCCAGGGCATCTGCGGCCGGTACACCGTCGAGGACGGCCAGGCAGGCCAACGCCGTTCCGGTGCGGCCTCGTCCTCCGGTGCAGGCCACCTCGACTCGCTCGGTCGCGGACCGCTGCCACAGATCGACGAGAGCTTGCCGCGCCTCAACCGGATCAGCGGGGAGCCGCCAGTCCGGCCACCGCAACCACCGTGATGCCCACGCGACGGACGGTGAAGGTCTGCCGTGCAGATACAAGCCGAAGTGCGGCAGGGGTCCGGCAGGTAGTGGCTGCCTGAGCCCCCGTCCCCTTACCAGCCGCCCGGACGGCAGACGAAGCACGCCCGGAGCCGACTCCTCCCACTTCTCCATATCGGCGAAGGTAGGCCAGCGCCCCGCTTGCAGGGCCGTCGACCAGTCCCCCTTGCCCCCGGATCCAGTGCAGCTCGCAGTCCGTAGTCTGCTGCCAACGCCCGCGCCGCATCACCGAACACGCCCTGAGCGCGGCGCCAGCGTGCCCCCGGTGGGAGTCGAACCCACACTGCGGCCCTTTTAAGGGGCTTGCCTCTGCCTTTGGGCTACGGGGGCGCGCGCCAAGGGTATCCGCGTCAGATCACGACGCGGCGGTGGCGCGGACGAACTCGGCTTTCGGGTCGTTGATCTGGCCCAGCGCCACCACCTCGCGGCGAAACAGCAGGGCAGCGGTCCAGTCGGTCAGGATGCGCACCTTGCGGTTGAACGTCGGCATCCGGCTCAGGTGGTAGGTGCGGTGCATGAACCAGGCCAGCGGGCCGGTGAGCTTGATCCCGTAGATCTCCGCCACTCCGCGGTACAAGCCCAGGCTGGCCACCGATCCCGCGTAGCGGTGCTGGTAGTGCCGCAACGGATGGCCGCGGAGATAGGCGATGACGTTATCGGCGAGCACCGCTGCCTGGCGGACGGCGTGCTGGGCCGACGGGCTGGTGGTGGCGTTCGGGTCGGTGGAGGTCAGATCGGGCACGGCGGCGCAGTCCCCGGCGGAGAAGGCGTCCGGGCAGCCCACCACCTGCAAGGTGGGCTTGCACCGCAGCCGCTGGCGGTCATCCAGCGGCAGGTCGGTTTGCCGTAGCACGGGGTTGGCCTTGACCCCAGCGGTCCAGACGATGGTGTCAGCGTCGAACTCGGTGCCGTTGTCCAGCACCACATGACCGTCTTCCATCGTGTCGACCCGGGTGTTGAGCAAGATCTGGATACCGCGTTGGGCCAGGCGCTTGGCGGTGTAACGACCCAGCGCCGGGCTGACCTCGGGCATGATCCGGCCGGTGGCCTCGACCAGTACCCAGCGCATGTCCGACGGCTCAAGGGTCTGGTAGTAGCGGCAGGCGTAGCGGGCCATGTCCTGAAGCTCGGCGAGCACCTCGATGCCCGCGTATCCCCCGCCGATCACGACAAAACTCAGCAGCCTGCGGCGCAGCTGCGGGTCGATCGAGGCGTCGGCGGCTTCCAACCGGGACAGCACATGGTTACGAAGGTAGATCGCCTCGCCGATGGTCTTGAACGCGATACCGTGCTCGGCGAGCCCCGGGATGGGCAGCGTACGAGCGATCGAGCCGGGCGCCATCACCAGCACGTCATAGCCGAGCTGTTCGATGTTCCCGGCACAGTTCTCGATAGTGGCGACGTGGTGGGCGTGCTCGACCTTGGTGACCCGGCCGCACACGACGCGGCAGCGCTTGAGCACCCGGCGCAGCGGCACGACGACGTGGCGGGGTTCGATCGACCCTGCCGCGGCCTCCGGCAGGAAAGGCTGGTAGGTCATCTGCGTCTGCGGATCCACCACGGTGATCGCTGCGTCGCCCTGGCTGAGCTTGGCTTGCAGCCCCAGCGCGGTGTACATCCCCACATAACCACCGCCGACGATGAGGATGTGCGGCGACTCCCTCGGCATCACAGCCATATCGACAGTATCCCGATTGCAGGCCGGGCGTGCCGGGGATTATGGCGCGATGCCGGCCAGTTCCGCGGCCCGGCGCAGCACGTCGATCAGCATCGACGGGGTGAGCCGGCCGGTGAAGGTGTTCTGCTGGCTGACGTGGTAGCAGCCGAGCAGATGCAGCCCGTCCAGGGCAACCTCGGTGCCGTGCGCGAAGCGCGGCCGTGGGATGGGCACCGGCCACCCGGCGACGTTCAGCGCGGGCAGCAGCGCCTGCCAGCCGAACGCGCCGAGCACCACTACCGCTCGCAGCGTCGGGCGTAGCAGTTGCAGTTCGCGGGTCAGCCAGGGACGGCAGGCGTCGCGTTCGATCGGGGTGGGCTTGTTCGCCGGCGGCGCGCAGTGCACCGGGGCGGTGATCCGGGTGCGGTACATCGTCAACCCGTCACCGCGGTGCGTGGCGATTGGCTGGTTGGCCAGGCCCACCGCGTGCAGCGCCGCGTACAGCACGTCGCCGGAGCGGTCCCCGGTGAACATCCGGCCGGTCCGGTTGGCGCCGTGCGCGGCGGGTGCGAGCCCAACGATCGCCAGCGCCGCGTCAGCCGGACCGAACCCCGGCACCGGGCGCCCCCAGTAGTCCTGGTCGCGGTAAGCGGCTCGCTTCTCAGCGGCGACTTTCTCTCTCCAGGCGACCAGTCGCGGGCACTCCCGGCACCGGGCGACGGCCTCGTCGAGTGCCCCCAACCCCCGCGCCCCCAACCCCCCGCGTGTCGCGTCCTCATGCACGGTGTGTCGCGTCCTTACGCCCGGTGTGTCGCGCTCTAGTGCCCGGTGTGTCGTGTGCTCGTGCACGCGTGGACATCAGCCGAGACCCAGCGCGATGCCGTCAAGGATGTCGTGCTCGCTGACCACCAGTTCCGCGATGCCAGCCCGTGCGTGTAGCTCCTCGGCGAGCACCGCAACGATGAGCGCGCCGCCGGCAATCACGTCCACCCTGCCGGGGTGGATGACGGGATTGGCAGCCCGCTGCTGATGTGTCGACGCGAGCAGGTTGTCCGCTGTGCCACGTATCTGGTTCTGCGACAAGCGCGACAAGTGGGTGCATTCAGCGTCGTATCCGGGCAGCTGCTGGGCCACCGCGGACAGTGTGGTGACGGTGCCCGCCACCCCGACCCAGGTGCAGGCCCTGTCCACCGGCACATCGGCGAACGCCTCGTCCAAGGTCTGCGCGGCGAACTGCCGGGCCGCGCTGATTTCGTCTGCCGTCGGGGGATCCGAGCGCAGGTGGCGCTCGGTGATCCGGACGCAGCCGACGTTTACCGAGCGCGCCGCCGTCACCTCCGCGCTAGTGCCGTCCCAGTCGCCGAGGACCACCTCGGTGGAGCCGCCACCCACATCGACGACGACGAACGGCCCGTCAGCCGGATCCAGGTCGCCGACCGCGCCGGTGAACGACAGTCGGGCCTCCTCGTCTCCGGTGATCACCTCGGCGTCGGTACCGAGGGTTCGGCGGACCATACTGAAAAAGTCCTCCCGGTTGGCGGCATCTCGGGTAGCCGAGGTCGCCACCATCCGGACCCGCCGGGCATCGGTGCGCCGCGTGATGGCGGCGTAGTCGGCCAGCGCGACGCGGGTGCGTTCCACGGCGTCCGGAGCCAGCCGCCCCGTGGCGTCGACATCCTGCCCAAGCCGGACAATGCGCATCTCCCGATGCACATCGATGAGCTTGTCATCGGTCAGATCGGCCACGAGCAGCCGGATCGAGTTGGTCCCGCAGTCGATCGCGGCCACCCTGACCATCTACACCTCCACGATTTGCCCACTGAATGGGAGATTAGCGACGTGACGAACCAGCCGCCGCCGCTGGTGGGGTTCGACCCAGTGGGATGCGATCCGGCGCTCGGTGAGGCGCTCGAGCGGTACTGCGGTCCGGTGCCTGCGCTCGATGAACTCGCCATGGAAGCCGGGTCGGGCACGGCGCGCGAACATGGGCGGCTGGCCGACCTACACCAACCGGTGCTGCATACCCATGATCGGTACGGCCATCGCATCGACGAGGTGGAATTCCACCCCTCCTGGCACTGGCTGATGCGCCGCGCGGTGGCACACGGGCTGCATGCCGCCCCGTGGGGGCCCGACGCGGCGCGCGCGGCTCACCTCGTCCGCGCAGCAGGCTTCTATCTCTGGACCCAGGTGGAGGCCGGCCACGGCTGCCCGCTGTCGATGACCTACGCCGCGGTACCCGCGTTGCGCCACTGCCCGAAGCTGTCCGCGCAATGGGAGCCGGGGCTGTGCTCGCGCGTGTACGACCCGGGATCGCGAGCACCTTCAGACAAACACGGTCTGCTCGCCGGGATGTCGATGACGGAAAAGCAGGGCGGCTCCGATGTGCGCGCGAACACGACGACCGCGACGCCGATCGAGGGTGGCGCGTACCGGCTCGTCGGCCACAAGTGGTTCACCTCAGCACCGATGAACGACGTCTTCCTCGCGCTCGCCTACTCCCCCGGCGGCCTGACGTGTTTCGCGGTCCCGCGGGTGCTGCCCGACGGCACTCGCAACGGCATCCGGTTGCAGCGGCTGAAGAACAAGCTGGGCAACCGGGCCAATGCCTCCGCGGAGATCGAATACGACGGTGCACTGGGTTGGGCGGTCGGCGCGGAGGGCCGTGGGGTACCCACGATCATCGAGATGGTGACGATGACCCGGCTGGACTGCGTACTCGGCTCGGCCTCCACCATGCGCGCGGCGCTGTCGGAGGCTGCGCACCAGGTGGCCCACCGCCGCGCGTTCGGTGTTCGGTTGGCTGACGCACCGTTGATGGCGGCGGTCGTGGCCGACCTCGCACTGGAAAGCGAAGCCGCTACCGCGCTGGCGATGCGGCTGGCCGCCGCGGTGGATGCCGGCGAGCGGGCGCTGTTGCGTGTTGCGTTGCCGGCGAGCAAGTACTTCGTCTGCAAGCGGGCGCCCACGGTGGTGGCCGAGGCGCTGGAGTGTCTGGGCGGCAACGGCTATGTCGAGGACTCCGGGCTGCCCCGGTTGTACCGGGAGGCTCCGCTGAACTCCATCTGGGAGGGTTCGGGCAACGTCACCGCGTTGGATGTGCTGCGCGCGCTGTCTCGGGACGAAGGTCCGGCAGAGGCGCTGCTGACCGAGCTGGATCCCGTCGCCGGCGCCCATCCCGGCCTGGATCGTGCGATGTCGTTGCTGCGCACTGCCCTTCACGATCCAGCACCGGAGCGGGGCCGCCGGTTGGCTGAGCTGATCGCGCTGTGCCTGCAGGGATCAGTGCTGCTGCGCCACTCGCCGGCGGCGGTAGCTGAGACGTTTCTCGGGTCGCGGTTCGGCGGGGATATCACCGGGCGCACCCTGGGCGTGCTGCCTGCGGGAACAAATACTCGCGTGCTGGTCGAGCGAGTGACGCCGCGGCTGGGGTGAACCCACGGCGCCGGTTACCGGGCACCACGACGCGACACACCGGACATAGGAGCGCGACATGCGGGGCAGGAGGGCACGACACGCGGGGCGTGGGGGCGTGGGGGCGCGACACGCCAGCGGGGGCTAAGGGGTCAGGCGCCGGGGTCAGCGCAGGGGCCGGGGGCCCACCAGGGGCCGATCTGGGCGAGGACTTCGTCGCCGAAGGGGTTCACCCCTGGACCGCGGGCCAGGGCGTGGGCGACGTGGACGTGCAGGCATTTGACCCGGCCGGGCATACCACCGGCGCTGACCTGAGTCCCCAGCGGTTCCACGGCGTCGCGCTCGGCCAGGTAGGACTCGTGCGCGGCCCGGTATGCGGCGGCAAGCTGCGGATCGGTGGCGAGACGGCCGGTCATCTCACGCATCGCCCCACCGGCCTCGATCCGCCCTACCAGCCCGGTCAGCCGTCTACAGGTCAGGTAGTAGAGCGTGGGGAACGGGGTGCCGTCGGCCAGCCGCGGAGAGGTCTGCACCACGCTGGGCAGGCCACACGGGCAGCGATGCGCGACCGACCGCAGCGCCCGCGGCGGGCGTCCCAGCTGCGCTGCGACGGCCTGTCGGTCGGCGCGATCCACCGCCTCACTCACTGTTGATCGACTTCCACAGTTGGGTGTACCACAACGGCGCAGGTGGCGGGACACCACCGGCGACGGCAGCGGCTTGCCCCGGCGAAAGCTGCACCAGGTACGGGGCTTCGCCGGGACGCACGTACCGCAACCGTTCCCGGGCTTGCGTCTCGATGTGCTCCGGATCGGCCAGCAGCACCCGGCGGCGCTCCAGCTCCGCGATCTTGTCGGTCAGGATGAGCTGCTGTTCGTGCACCGCCGACAGCTCGGCGCGCTGGCCCACGTAGTTGCGCAACGGCACGGCCACGCTCAGGATCAGCACGCAGACCACCGCAGCGAGCAGTGCGGCCCGGCGCCCGGAGGTGACACCCACCGCGTAACCGATCCGTACCCCCAGCGGACGGATCGGCGCGCAGTCACCGGGCGCACCATGGTGCTTGGCCGCCGCGGCATCGCCCATCGCGGCCTAGCCCTCCGGTGCGAACCGGGCGAACGCCAGGTCCCCGGCGTAGCGGGCGGCGTCTCCCAGAGCTTCCTCGATGCGCAGCAGCTGGTTGTACTTCGCCACCCGTTCCGACCTCGCCGGGGCACCGCTTTTGATCTGCCCACAACCCAACGCCACCGCCAGATCGGCGATCGTGGTGTCCTCGGTCTCGCCGGAACGGTGGCTGATCATGCAGCGGTACCCGTTGGACTGGGCGAGTGCCACCGCGTCCAGCGTTTCCGACAGCGTGCCGATCTGGTTGACCTTCACCAGCAGCGCGTTGGCCACCCCACGGTTGATGCCCTCTTCCAGCCGCTCCGGATTGGTTACGAAGATGTCGTCACCGACGATCTGTACCCGATCGCCGAGCTCCGCGGTCAACCGGACCCAGCCATCCCAGTCGTCCTCGGCCAGCGGGTCTTCGATGGACACGAGTGGGTAAGCGCCGAGCAGATCAGCGTAGTAGTCGATCATCTGCTCGGAGTTGCGGTCGCTGCGCTCGAAGCGATAGATGCCGTTGGTGCAGAACTCGTTGGCGGCCACGTCCAACGCGAGGGCGATATCCCGGCCGAGGGTGTAACCGGCCTTATCCACCGCGGTGGCGATGAGGTCCAACGCTTTCGTAGCGGCGGGAAGATCAGGCGCGAATCCTCCCTCGTCGCCGAGCCCGGTCGGCAATCCGTCGGCCTTGAGTACCGACTTCAGCGCGTGGTAAACCTCCGCACCCCAGCGCAGGGCCTCGCGAAACGAGTCCGCGCCGATAGGAGCGATCATGAACTCCTGCACATCGACTCCGGTGTCAGCGTGCGCGCCACCGTTGAGGATGTTGAACATCGGCACCGGCAACACGTGCGCATTCACGCCACCGATGTAGCGGAACAGCTCCAGGCCGCTGGACTCGGCGGCCGCCTTGGCCACCGCCAGGGATACCCCGAGGATCGCGTTGACTCCCAGCCGCGACTTGTCGGGCGTGCCATCCAGATCGACCAGCTTCTGATCCACCAGCCGCTGTTCGATCACCTCGATGCCGATCAGGTCGGGCCCGATCTCGTCCAGCACTGCCGCGACCGCACGCTCGACGCCCTTGCCGTCGAAGCGCTCGGGATCACCATCGCGCAACTCGACCGCTTCATGCTGCCCGGTGGATGCGCCCGAGGGCACCGCGGCCCGAGCCAACGTGCCGTCATCGAGCGCGATTTCAACTTCGACGGTGGGGTTCCCGCGCGAGTCCAGGATCTCCCGGGCCCCAACCTCCTCGATGACAGCCACAGACACTCCTCGTCAACAGTGGGCAGCAATAGGGTAACCACGCCTGCGCATCCCCGGTCGGAGGCGCGCGCCGGTGATCGAGTGCTGTTATCGAGTGTCAGCTCTCGTGTAACAGCGCGTATCCGCGTACCGTTGGTGTGACCATGACAGCCGCCGACCGACCCCGGGACGTCGTCGAGCAGTTCCGGCTCGCCGAGTCGCTGGTCTTACAACGGCGCCCGCTGGAAGCCCTGCGGGAGCTGGCTCCGGTTCTCGATGCCGAGCCCGACGCGCCGAGCGTGCAGTTGCTGGCCGGACGAGCCTACCTCCAGTCCGCCCAACTGCGCCGGGCCGAGGTGGCCTTTCTCCGGGTCCTCGAGCAAAATCCTTCCGATCATTATGCGAGATTCGCCCTGGGCCGCACCTTGCAACGACAGAGCCGGCTTGAGGAGGCTCGGGCGCAACTTGCAATGGCGGTAGCGATGAATCCCACCCCAGACTATCAGGAAGCGCTGAATGAGGTGCGGATGCGGATAGCCACCCGCTAGTCATCCCGATGGCTCAGATAACACCTTTGGCGTTGCGGGCATAGGCCTGGGCGAAGCCGTATACCTCTTGGGCGTAGTCGAGAGAGTCGTTGTAGGACAGTATCGCTCGCAGCCAGCCGTCACCCGAGCTGAGATTGCGGTTATCCGCGCACAGATACTGCGCAGCCGCCAGTGAGGCGTCGTCGATATTCTGCGGATCGGTGATCCCGTCCCGATTCCCGTCGGCCCGCCATTTCGCCCAGGTGGACGGAATGAATTGGAAAGGCCCGACGGCGTGATCCCACACCTTGTCGCCGTCCAGCAGGCCGCTGTCGGTGTCCGCGATGGCCTTGACTCCAGGGGCACCGTTGAGCGGAATTCCGATGATCGGCGCGGACGGCCGGCCGTCCGGTAACAGAGTGCGGCCTTCGAAGCCGCCGTGCTTGGACTCGACGGCAGCGATAGCGGCCAATGTCACCCAGGTGATGCGGCAGTTCGGATGCGCGGCGGCCATCATCGCGTGCGCGTTGGCGTAGGACTCCAGTGCACGCTGGGGAATGTTGGTAACTCGCGACATCCGCAGCGCCCAGTCGGCGAAAGCCACCTGAGGCCCACCCACCGGCTTATCCGGCGTGGCGGGAATCTGCACCGGGACGGTGACGGTCTGGCGGGCAGGTTGGTTGGCTTGCTGGGCGGGCGCCGTCTCGGCAATAGGCTGCGCGACCGGCTCCGCGACGTCGGGCAGGGCAGCGGGTGCGGCGAGGGCAGCAGGCGCGGGAGCGGCGAGCCCGCGATCAGGCAAGGGCGCAGCCACCGAGCCCAAACCGACCAGCACCAGACCGGCGCAGGCTAACGCGCCACTCGACAGGACACCACGTAGCAGATAATGCGAAACCCGCGGCACTCCGCGGCGAAGCCACGCGTAGCCAGGCCGAAGTTTTGCAATCTGCCCGATTCCCCCGGTTCGCGCGCCGGCTCGCTCGTCGCCACTCATATCACAGATCAACGACGATGACGGTTGGGGGATACGTCCCCGCTAGCGGCCCGACCCTGGCCAGTACTGCCGCCATTGGCGGGCAGTGAGCCGGGCGGTGTCCAACCCCGCAGCTCGGGCGGAGCGCTCAGCGGTGCGCACGTGGTCGGCGAAACGCCGGGCGACGCAGCGCAGCGCCGCTTCGGGATCCTCGCCGGCCAGCTTGGCCGCGGCTGACAATGCGAACAACGATGCGCCGGTACCGCCGCCGGCTCCGGGTGAATCAGCACCGAATGGACCGGCAGCGCCGGGCAGCAGATCACGAGGAAGGCCGGCCTTCGTTGCCCGGGACACCAGCTTGGCTGCCAGTGCCGCCGCCGGCTGGCCCATCGCCACGCCGTCCAGGCTGGACTCGCGGCGCTTTTCGGTGCGCTTGAGTTGCTCCCACCGGATTTCCTGTTCCGCGGCGGTGCGCACCTGTTCACTGCCCGCGAAGACGTGCGGGTGCCGGGTGACCAGCTTGGCGACCAGGTCGCCGGCCACCGCGTCAATGTCGAAACCCCCGGGTCGCTCCTGCGCGACCCGGGCGTGAAAGAGCACCTGCAGCAGCACGTCACCGAGCTCTTCGCGGACTGCCTCGAGGTCGCTGTCTTCCAGCGCCTGGTAAAGCTCGTAGGCCTCCTCGATGAGGTAGGGCATCAATGAGCGGTGGGTCTGCTCGGCGTCCCACGGGCAGCCGCCCGGCGAACGCAACCGGTCCATCACCGCAGCCGCATCCAGCAAGGCGGCCCCGGCCGGTTCCGGGGTCACCAGCACCGTGGCGCCGGCGGCGACCCAGCGGGCCGCGGCACCGGTACCGGGGTCCATGGTGAGCAGCAGCCCGTGCACCGCATCGCCTGCCGCAGGCGCCCCGTACAGCTGCGCCAGCTCGGGAGGTACATCGGTATCGGCGTGCAGGGGCGCCCCGTCGCGCAGCAGGCACACAGCCGCCGCCGGGAGCACCGCACCGAGCCGACGCGACAGCGTGACGACGGCAGGGGCGCTCACGCGCGGGGCACGGCGCGCAACGGCGCCTCGAAGCCGCCGGTCTCGTTCTCGTCGGATACCACTTGAAGGTTCACCGGGTCCCATACGCCGTAGCGGGGATTGAGCCGCACCCCCACCTCATCGGCCACTCTGGCCAGCTGGCGCAGGCCGATGGCCTCCAGCACCGCGGGATCGATCTGATCGATCTCCGGCGCGTGTTCGGAGGCCTGGACACCACGGTCGGCGCGATTCTTGACGACCATGACCACCCAGGGCTTGGTGTCCACGAGCTGGAACGCGACCACTGTGCCTTCCGCGACGCCGAAAGCCGGGGTGGTGGCGAAGATCGGGTCGTCCGCGGCGACGATCCGCTTGCCCAGCTCGGCGTCCTTCCCGGCGCGGACATCCGCGTCGATCAACTGCCGGGCCCCCTTGGAGCCGGCCTGCGACAGCTCGTCCACGCGCTGCTTGGCCGCGGTTCGGGTGTCCGCGGTGGTGTAGTCGACGGTGACCGCGCTGTTGCGTAAGGCGGCGCGGCCCAGTGCGACCATGAGCAGTTTGTCCTTGGCGCGCTCCCGGTAGGAGTTGGCATCGAAGATGGTGCCCTTGGATGCGGCTTGCGCGCCGCCGACCTCTTTGATCAGACGACTCACCTGAGCCTGGTCGACGGTCACGCCGGCCCTGCGCGCGGCGATGTCCAGCAACTGGTGCCGGATCCGCAGCGTGATGATCTTGCGCGACACGTCGTCGAGCTGATGGCCGGCCACGAGCTGGGCGCGAGCCTGTGGTCCTTCTTTGTCCAGCACGGTCACGAGCTGCTCATGCACCTGATCCTGCGGGATCTCGGTGCCGTCGACGAACGCGGCGACGCCGAACTGGTTGGAACCGCAGCCGCCGATGAGCACCCCGGCAGCCACGGCGCCAGCGATCCCCAAGGCGGCGCGGCGGACCGCGCCGGCGGCAGGCAGCACGCTTCGCACGGACGCTACTTTCTCACGCTACGTGCGCTGGCCTCCCACCACCCGCCCACCTTCCACCAACCGACCCGACATGGAGACATATCGGGTCATGTCATGCCTTGAAGGTGCTGGATGGCTTCGATCATGTGGTGGGGTTCGCAGGGTGCGACGGTGAGGGATCGGGCGTCGTCGCGGTGCGCGGTGACGGTGATCTGGTATCGGCCGTCGGGGTTGTCGCACCAGCGCAGCACCGGCGAGCGGCGCACCCGGCCGCCATCGCGCACGTTGGCGGCGATCTGGCCGGCCCGCGCGTGGGGCTGATCCAGAATCGCGGACGCTGCGGCGCGCTCGCGCTCGCTGCTAGTACGCACCGGAGCGGCTGATACCAACACCCCACCGCACCCTCGCGCAGGCGGCTCGGGCCTGGCCAGCGCGATGGTTGCGGCTGGGCTGCGGCCGGGCGGGCATGAGGGCAGCCGGCTGACTACTGCGGCCGCCATGTCCGCTACCGGGATGACGTCCAGCAGGGTGGCGCCTTCGTGGTCGGGATCCTGCAACGCGCAGACACCCACCGTGCCGCCGCAGGCCGCAAGCACCCGGACGGGCTGATCAGCCGCCGGGTCGGTAAGCCACACCGAGTCCAGCCAACTGGCCGGGCGGTGCAGCAGCCGCATGGCCGCCTCCAGATCGGCGTCCACCCGGCCGGCGCGTATCAGCCCTAGCCGGCGCAGCTGCTGCCCCACGTCCGTCCGGACGCGGCCGCGCTCGGCGGTGGTGCGCCCGTGCGAACGGACCTGGATCGGAGCTGGGTAGCGCTCCAGCTCCAGGGTCTCAGTGAGCACGTCCCATTGCGCGGCGGACAACCGCCATCCCAAGGGCACCACTATGAGCCGCCCTGCTCGGCCGAGTCCTCGCCGATCACCGCCGGGGCGACCTTGCGGCCGTCAGTGAAGATGTCGTCCATCTCGATGAGATACGAGGGGCGCCGGTGCTCGGAGTCTTCTCCGCCCTTGCCGCTTGCTGCGCCCATCGGTGCCATCATCTCGCCCGGACCGGCACGTCCGGCCGTCGCGGCGCCGCCGCCACGACTCATGCCGGTGCCCATCCGGCCCTCCATCTCGGCGGCAGCACCGGACGGTCGAGGGCCGAAGTCGTGGGTGGCTCCAGCCCGTACGCCACCGGCCACGTGCCCGACGTCAGATACCTGGCCGCCGACGAATCGGCCACCGCCGGACCGCGCCCTGCTCGCACCCGCTCGAGCCCGCCGCGCGACGTCCTCCGCGATCGGCGCCAGGATCGGGACGCTGCCCACTGCCGCGGCGGCGGCCGCGGCGGCGATCTGCCCACCGCCGTGCTGGGGTCCTCGGGCGGCCTGAGCGGGCGCGACCGCTGCCGGATAGTCGGCGCCACTGACAGCCTGCAATGCGGTGGGAGCGGCCAAGGTGTGCGCTCGGTGCCCGGTCGCCGAAGGGCCGGCGCTGGGGCTTGCTGGCCCGCCACCGGCATAGCCGGGTGCGATTACTGGGCCGTCGGAGGGAATCGGCTCCGGTGGTTGCTGCGTCGGGTCGGCCAGCTGCGTGTACGTCGGGACGGCAACGCGGTTGTCGTTGATCGGCGCCGAGTACACGTTGGTCATGATCCGCACGGCTTCGGCGTGCGCGTCGGACTGCGCCTGCTCCTGCGCGACGGCATCGATCAGCGCGCCCGCCGCGCCGCCGGTGGCGAAGCTGAGCAGTGACTCCCGCCAGTTGTGCGAGCGGGGCGGAGGCACGCCGGCCTTAGCCTGCGCGGCGGAGGACCCGGAATCCGCCATCAACTGTGAGGTTTGATCCGCGACGTCGGTGTGGCCGGCCGACCACTGGTCGATCGCGCCGAGCGGCGCGAGTGCCGCATCGGCCGACGCGCCCCGCCAGCCAGCGGACACAGTCTGCTGCAGGTCACGGGTCAGCCCGGTCACCAGGTCGGCATCGCCGCGCGCCTGGTCGCGCCACGCCTGGGCAGCCTCGCCGATGTCACCGGGATCGACCGAGTGGTCCAGCATGGCGCGGATCTCCTGATGCCCCCAGGCCGCCCAGTTGCTCGATCCGTGGTCGTTGCCACTGGGTCCGCCGAAGCCCAGCAGGCCGGCCACCGCATCCCATGCTCCGGACATCTCAGCTCCCCGCTTTCGGCAGCCGCGGTTCTATCATCTGCGCGATTCGCATTGCCTCAGCGCACGAATCGATCGGCGGCCCGGTGTAGGCGCCGGCCTGTGCCACGCTGACCACCAGTCCCACCGGCCCGCCATCAATCAACTGCGTGCAGTCTGAGCGGTCACGCTCCACCGACAACCGCGCCCCGGCTCGCCCGTTGACCGTGTTGTCCGCGAAGCTGGTGAACGCCGGATCGTTGCGGCGGGCCCGGTACTGAGCCACGGTGTCCTTGCCCCGCTCCAGATCCAGGGTGAACGGCTTGCCTATCCACCCACAGCCGACCTCACCGAGCCGGTGGTTCGGCTCCCGGCTGGCCAGGTTAAGGCCCAGCCCGGCCAGCTCGTTATCGGTGAGGATTGTGCACATGTCCACCCGGCTGGCATCCCCCACTGCCGACGACGGGGCAGACGCAGATGTTTGAGCACCGCAGCCGGCCGCGAGTAAGGCGAGTGCGACCACCATGACGCGCCTCACTGCGACCGGCCACGCAATAGCTGCTCGTTGGCCGCCTCGGTCTCGGCCACCGTGCGCCCGGCCGCCCGGTAGGTCGCCGCCATGGTCCGGAACACGTGCTGGGCTTGGCGCATCGTGTCGATGTAGTCCTGGCCGGCCTGAGCGAACCGCTCCGCGGCGGCGCGGCCGTCCTCGTTGTCTCCGAACTTGCGCCGCCGGGTGAGCTCGCGCGCACGTCTCAATGAGGCATCGAGCTGGTCGACGGCCTGATCGCAGCGGGCGGCGGCGCGTTCGGCGACGCCGGCCTCCATCCACAGCTGTCCGGAGGCCACCGCGGCCGCCAGCGAGTTCTGCTGCGCAGCGATGTCCGCCAGCTGCGCACCGGTCTGCTCGAAGCTGCTCGCCATCGCCTACCCTCCTCGTCGGGCCGGGGGTGACCGTACTATCTGCGCGCCGATCTCCAGGAGGGCCCATGCTTGACACCGATCCCGACGAGATGCAGCGCCGCGTGACGCAGTGGGCGCAGGGATTCGCCGACCAGGCCGCCCAAGCCAAGGTCATGCGAGCGCAGGTCGAGCAGATCCGGGCGGCGGCGACGTCACCGGATGGCGCCGTGCGGGTGACGGTGGACTCGCACGGTGTACTCACCGATCTGGCCTTCACCGACAAGATCTGCGAGATGCGACCGCCGGAGCTCGCCGCGCAGGTGATGGCCTGCTTGCGGCGCGCCCAGCAACAGCTGGCCCCGAAGGTGCGGGAAGCGATGCTGGCCACCGTCGGTGGCCAGCCGCAGCTGGTGGACAACGTGGTGTCGAGTTACCGGGAACGCTTCGGCGAGGATTTCAGCCAGCCCAGCAGCGCGGCAGATCCGGTGATGCTGGGCCTGGGGGCGATCGACGAGGACAACCCGCCGCCCAGTCCCAGCAGGCATCGCCGCCCAGCACCAGCCGAGCAGGCAGATGAGGAGTACTTCGCCGACCGGGGGTACCTGAGCTGATGACCGAGGAGTACGAGGTCCTCACCGAGGCGCTGACGGCGCACGCCGGGAGAGTCGACCGCATCGCCGACCAGGTGGCGCAGGCGGCGACCGCGGGACAGCAGATGAGCTTGCCGTCGAACACCTACGGGGCGCTCTGCGTGGACCTGACGGTGATGATCAATCCGCTGCAGGAGCTAGCGGCGTTCGCGCTGACTGCCTGCGCGAAGCGTCTCAGCAGCGCGGCAGGCGGGATCCGGGCGACCGCGCGGGATTACGCAGCCGTCGACGAAGCCAACGAGCTGGCGTTGCGGCGCGCCGGGGAGGTGCGGTAAGTGCCGGACAATCCACTGATCGCCGAGGAGAAGCACGACAGCACTTCCTACGCCGGGATCGGGATCCTCGACTCGGCGTCCGGGTGCGGCGAGGCGATCAAAGACGGCGAGTGGATCGATGCGGGGATCGACGCGCTGTCGGTAGGCGTGGGCTACGTCAACTACCTCGACAACCCGGCCGGGGCGCTGCTGGGTTGGGGCGTCGACTGGTTGTTCGAACATGTCGAGGCGCTGTCCAAGCCGCTGGACTGGCTGGCCGGCAACCCCGATGTGATCACCGCGCATGCGCAGACGTGGGGCAACATCGCCGATGCGGTCACCGCCGCGCGGCGCGACTACGTGCACGCGGTGTCCGGCGACCTCACCAGCTGGCAGGGCCCGGCCGCCGACGCCTACCGGCGCCGCGCCACCGACACCGGCTACCTGTTCGAGGCCATGGCCACCGCGGCCGACGCCATCGGAGCTGCCATCACGCTGGGCGGTCAGATCGTCGACGCGGTCCGCGACAAGATCCGGGAATGGATCGCCCAACTCGTCGGTAACCTGATCGCCTGGCTCACCGAAGAGGCCGCCACTGTGGGAGTCGCGACGCCGGTGGTGGCCGAGCAGGCCACCATGGCGATCGCGAAGCAGGCCGCCGAGATCGCGCAGCTGCTGCTCAAGCTGCACAAGACGATCACCGCTCTGCTGCCGCTGGTGCACCACCTCGGTGTGGTCATCAAGATGCTCCAGGGCACCCTGGACGCGCAGCATTCGGTCGGAGCTTCGCCCATCTCCCGAGCCCTGTCCGGGGCCGCCAGCTAAGTCGCAGCAGTTCAGTTGCCCGTTTTAGGCAGTCGAGGCTCGATCATGCGGGCAATCCGCAGTGCTTCGGCGCACGAATCGACCGGCGGGCCGTTGTGGGTGACTGTGGGCGTCACGCTCACCACCAGCGAGACGGATCCGCCGTCCATGAGCTGCTCGCAGTCCGTGCCGTCGCGGTCCGCTCTGAACCGCGCTCCGGGCCGATCATTCACCGTATTCTCCGCATAGCTGATGAATGCCGGACCACGCGGGCGAGCGCGGTAGGAGACCAGGGGCTGCCTGTCGCGTTCCAAGCTCAACAGGAATGGCTTACCCGCCCACTCGCAGCCGACCGAACCCTCACGGTCCACCCTCGTGCGGGTGTCCGGCGTGATACTGAGCTGGCTCAGCTCCGCATCGGAGAGAATGGTGCACATATCAACCCGGCTGGAGTCGATCACTGTGGGGGAAGCAGTAGCACCACAGCCAGCCGCCAGCAATCCGAGCGCCACCCCAATACGTCGCACTGCAACCAGCCGTCCCCATTGTGTTCGAAAACCGCTGCCAGCCTGCTCGAGGCGGGCGAATGACCGCCGCAGACAGAACACCGGCAACGTCGTCGGAAAGTAACCTCAGCCGGCGCTGTCCAGCACGCTGGTGACCAGCGCGGTGCACCAGACGAGCAGCTCGCGGTCGCGCAGCGGCGGGGCGCCGATGCCGCCGGCGCCCTCGGTGGGTCGGGGCACGGACAAGGTCTTCACCGTGGACTTGTACGTCGCTTGCGGGTAGAGCCGGGCCAGCCGCACGGCTTGCGAGTCCCGCAGCGTGACGGGGGCGAACCGCAGCCGGGAGCCCTGCACGGTCACCTCCGATACTCCGTGCACCCGGCACACCTGGCGGAACCGGGCGACGTCGAGCAAGGTGACCACCGGCGGCGGCAGCGCACCGTAGCGATCGCGCAGCTCGTCGGTGATGGCGGTCAGCGCGTCGGCGTCCACCGCCTCGGCGATCTTGCGGTAGGCCTCCAGCCGCAGCCGCTCTCCGGGGATGTAGTCATGCGGCAGGTGCGCGTCCACCGGTAGTTCCACCCGCACCGGCGTGGGGTCGGCCACTCCCTCGGATGGGGCCGCGCCCGCCGCGCTGCGGAACGCCTCGACGGCCTCCCCGACCAGCCGGATGTACAGATCGAATCCCACGCCGGCGATGTGCCCGGACTGCTCACCGCCAAGGATATTTCCCGCGCCGCGGATCTCCAGGTCCTTCATCGCCACGGCCATGCCCGCGCCCAGCTCGGCGTGCTGCGCGATGGTGGACAGCCGGTCGTGCGCGGTCTCGGTCAACGGCGTCTCGGGCGGGTACAGGAAGTAGGCGTAGCCACGTTCCCGGGCCCGCCCGACCCGCCCGCGCAGCTGGTGCAGCTGGGCCAGCCCGAGCAGGTCGCCGCGCTCCACGATCAGGGTGTTGGCGTTGGAGATGTCCAGCCCGGTCTCGACGATCGTGGTGCACACCAGCACGTCGTACTCGCGGTGCCAGAACCCGGCGACGGTGCGCTCCAGCTGGTCCTCGTTCATCTGGCCGTGCGCCACCGCGATCCGCGCCTCGGGTACCAGTTCACGGATCCGCCGGGCGGCCTTGTCGATCGACGACACCCGGTTGTGCACGTAGAAGACCTGCCCGTCGCGCAGCAGTTCGCGGCGGATCGCGGCGGCGACCTGCTTGTCGTCGTAGACCCCGACGTAGGTCAGCACCGGGTGGCGGTCCTCGGGCGGGGTGAGGATGGTCGACATCTCGCGGATGCCGGCCAGCGACATCTCCAACGTCCGCGGGATCGGGGTGGCCGACATGGTGAGCACGTCGACGGCGGTGCGCAGCGCCTTGATGTGCTCCTTGTGCTCGACGCCGAAGCGCTGCTCCTCGTCGACCACCACCAGCCCGAGGTCCTTCCAGCGCACCCCGGTCTGCAGCAGCCGGTGGGTGCCGATCACGATGTCCACCGAGCCGTCGGCCAGGCCCCGCAGCACCCGGGACGCCTCAGTCGCGTCGCTGAACCGGGACAGCCCGCGCACGGTCACCGGGTAGGAGTGCATCCGGTCGGAGAAGGTCTGCAGGTGCTGCTGGGCGAGCAGGGTGGTGGGCACCAGCACGGCCACCTGCTTGCCGTCCTGCACCGCCTTGAACGCAGCCCGCACCGCTATCTCGGTCTTGCCGTAGCCGACGTCGCCGCAGACCACCCGGTCCATCGGGACACCACGGCGCATGTCCGCCTTGACCTCATTGATCGCGGCGAGCTGGTCAGGCGTCTCGGTGTAGGGGAAGGCGTCTTCCAGCTCCGCCTGCCACGGGCTGTCCGGGCCGAACGCATGTCCCGGCGAGGACTGCCGGGCCGCATACAGCTGCACCAGCTCGGCGGCGATCTCTTTGACTGCCTTGCGAGCCCGGCCCTTGGTCTTGGACCAGTCCGAACCGCCCAGCTTGTTCAAGGTCGGCAGCTCACCACCGACGTAACGGGTGACCTGGTCGAGCTGGTCGGTGGGGATGTAGAGCCGGTCTCCTGGCTGGCCGCGCTTGCTGGGCGCGTACTCCACCAGCAGGTACTCCCGGGTGGCGCCATGCACGGTGCGCTCCACCATCTCCAGGAAGCGGCCGATGCCGTGCTGCTCGTGCACCACGTGATCGCCGCTGCGTAGCGCCAGCGGGTCCACCGCGTTGCGCCGGCGCACCGGCATCTTCGACATGTCGCGGCTGCTGGTGCCGCCCCGCGCACCGGTGATGTCGCTCTCGGTGAGTACCGCCAGCCCCAGCGCGGGAACGGAGAAACCGTCCTCCAGGGTGCCGCGCACCACGGTGACGGTGCCGGCCGCAGGCGGCTCCCCCAACCCGGCAGCGGCGTGCACCACCGGCACGTCGGCGTCGCGTAACTGCTCGCAGGCCCGCTGCGCGGTGCCGGTGCCGGGCACCACCAGGACTGCGGCGCCGCCGGTGGCGGTATGTGCCCGCAGGTCGGCCAACGCGCGCGCCACGTCACCGTGGTAGGACTGCGCGGGGATGATCCGCAGCCGCAGCGCGTCATCGGCGTCGGTGGTCAGCGGGCTCAGCGTCCACCAGGCCAGCCCGGCGCTGCGGGCGTGCTCGCCGACCTCGCCCAGGTCGCGGTATGCCGAAGCGGATAGATCCAGCGCCGCCACGTCGACTGGAGCCGCTCCCCCACCGGCGGCGACCATCCAGGACGCCTCCAGGAACTCCTGCCCGGTCCGGACCAGGTCGGCGGCGCGGGTTCGGATCCGCTCCGGGTCGGCGAGCAGCACGTGGGTCCCCGCCGGCATCGCGTCGGTGAGCAGCGCCAGCTCTCGACCGGCGAGTACCGGGATGAGCGATTCCATGCCTTCAGCCGGTACGCCGGAAGCGACCTTCTCCAGCAGCTGCGCGACCGGCCCGGGCGGGGCCTTCGCGACGAGGTCAGCCGCGGCGGCCCGGACGGCGTCGGTGAGCAGCAGCTCCCGGCACGGCGGGGCATGCAGCTCGTCGGCGGGTGCCAGGGTGCGCTGGTCGGCGACGGCGAACGAGCGGATCTCGGAAATCTCGTCGCCCCAGAATTCCACCCGCAGCGGGTGGTCAGCGGTGGGCGGGAAGACGTCGATGATGCCGCCGCGGACCGCGAACTCGCCACGCCGATCGACCATGTCCACCCGGGTGTAGGCCAGATCGGCCAGCCGGGCCAGCACGCCGTCGAAGTCCTGCTCCTGACCAACACGAAGCCGTACCGGGGGGATGTCGCCCAGCCCGGACAGCATCGGCTGGATCAGCGAGCGCACCCCGGTGACCACCACCCGTAAACGGGCAGCGTCTGCAGGGTCTTCTTGAGGATGGGCCAGCCGGCGCAGGACCGCAAGCCGGCGGCCCACCGTGTCGGCTCGGGGAGAGAGCCGCTCGTGCGGCAGCGTCTCCCATGAGGGCAGCTCGGCGACCACCCCGGCGCCGAGCATGTCAGCCAGTTCGGAGGTCAGCTCGCCGGCTTCCCGGTCGGTGGCGGTGACGGCCAGCACGGGGTGCCCGGCGCTGGCCAGCGCAGCCACGGCCAACGGGCGAGTGGCAGTGGGGCCCTGCAGCTCAAGCTCGGGGGCGGTGGCCCGGGCGAGCAGTTCGCGCAGTGAAGGTTCCGGAAGTACGGCCTCGAGCAGGCCGGACAGAAGAGCGGATGTGGTTGGTAGCGTGGTCGCTACAGGCACCGTGGTGGACCTTTCAGACACAGATGTCCTTGACGCAGAACAGACCCCTACCGGGACGCCGACCGAGCGCAGAGGGGTCGTGCACACCACGATACCGACCGGCCTCCTCGTCCGATCACGCAGGGTTGGTAGCGGTTTGCGGCAGCGCCGGGGCGGGTTGGTAGTCCTTGAAGAGCAGGTTACGTGCCGGGGACGGACGAAATCGGTAATCGTGGAGCAACGGCGCGTTGTATGCTGAATTCGGTAATCGTTAATGTGCGGCTTATTTTGTGGCGATGATTATCCGACCAGAAATACTTTAAACTGTGGGGTGGGGATATTGACGGCCGCTGGGGGGGCTGGCGGATTCGGACAATCCGGTAGATCCGAGACAAAAAGTATTGTGCTTGGCGACGATCACGCGGTGTTCGTGGAATCGCTGGTGTCGGTGCTGACCAGCCAGGGATTCCGAGTCCCGGCGGTGGCCCGCAGCCTCGCCGGGACGATTGAGGCGATCCGTCATCACCAGCCCGACATTTGCCTGCTGGCCCGGCGTTTTTCCGATGGCGACGGGGTCAGCGCGATCGGCCTTATCAATGCGGTGAGCCCGGCGACGCGGATCCTCGTCCTCGCAGCAGACCGTGATGCCGAGGCGACGCGCCAGGCCGTCCGATTAGGTGCCGCCGGATACCTGCACAAGACCAGCGGTGTCCGCAAGCTGGTGAACGCGCTGGAGCGGGTCATCGACGGCGCAGTGGTGCTGGATGCACCGCGAGCGAGCACGGCACGATCCGATGTCTCAGAGGCACGCCGGCTGGCGGCTCACCTGACCGCTCGCGAACGAGAATGCCTCGCGCTACTCGTCGAAGGACTCGACACCCCAGCCATGACGCTTCGGCTCGGCGTGTCGACCACCACGGTACGAAGTCACGTGCAGGCGCTGCTGACCAAACTCGGAGTGCACTCCCGGCTCGAGGCCGCGACCTTCGCGGTGCGCTACGACCTCGTCGATCACGACCAGCGCGGTGCGGAGAGCCGCACGAGGACGGGCTAGCCGTGACGGGGACCAAACCGCTGAGCACGGTTCGCGGTGTGATCCCGGTCCGGGTGCTGCTGGTCGACGACCAGCAGTTGCTGATCGAGGCGCTCGCAGCCAAGCTGTCGACGGAACCAGACATCGTGGTGGTCGGGCACTGCACGATGCGCGATCCGGACCCCGGCGGGCTGGCCGCCCTACTGCGCCCGGACGTTATTACCATGGAGATGGCGCACGACGCCGCCGCACTGCTCGCGATGTTCCGCACCGCCTGGCCCGCCGCACGATTCGTGGTGCTCACCGCGAGCCACGACCCTGCTCAGGTGGTACAGGCAGCGCGGGCGGGAGCCGATGGTTGGGTGTCGAAAGAGTCTTCCATCGACGTCCTCACCCACGCGTTGCGCTGCGCCAGCCAGGGACACGCCTGCTTTCCCCCCGACCAGCTGGGTCATGTGCTCGGAGAATTGCGGGCCGATGTCGGGCGGGCGCAGCGCCGGGACGGACCGCTGGAGGTGCTGACCCCGCGGGAACGTGACGTGCTGCTGTGCCTGGCGCGGGGCCGCGGGCCCGCGGAGATCGCCGATGAGCTCGGGGTCTCGGCGCACACCGTGCGGACCCACACGAACAAGATCTTCGCGAAGCTGGGCGTGCACAGCCGGCTCGAGGCGGTCACCCTGGCGCGCGACGCGCTGCGCCAGGAGCGCAACAGCCTGCCTCCTGCATTGGACGTACCCCTCGTCATCCCGGCGCAGGAGCCGCTCTTGCGCGCCGGACCGTAGCGTCGGCTCACACCATGAGTGAAGCAATCCACGACATCAGCTCTGGTGGGTTCCCCGACGAGGGCCCAGAAAAGGGGGCTGACCGGCTCGGTGGCAGCCGCCTGCCGGCGGTGTTGATGTACCACTCGGTGGCGCCTTACGAGCAGGACCCGTACCTGGTGACGGTGCACCCCGCACGGTTCGAACAGCAGCTGGGCTGGCTGCACCGGCGCGGGCTGCGGGGCACCTCGATGCGGGAGCTGCTGGCGGCCCGGCGGGCCGGCACCGACCGGGGCCTGGTCGGGCTCACCTTCGACGATGGGTACGTCGACTTCGGCGAGCACGTGGTACCCGCGCTGGCCCGCTTCGGCTTCACCGCGACCGTGTTCGTGATCACCGACCTGCTCGGCGGGTCCAACACCTGGGACGGGGCGGGTCCCCGCAAGCCCCTGATGACGATCGACCAGATCCGTCAGGTGGTCCAGCTCGGAATGGAGATCGGCTCGCACTCCAGGCGGCATGTATCGCTGACGTCGCCCTGCGACCTCATCGGTGAGGTATCCGAGAGCCGAACCATTTTGGAGGACCTGACCGGGGAACAGGTCACCGGTTTCTGTTACCCCTACGGGCACCTCAACGCGCTGGCCGTGGACGCCGTACGCGCGGCCGGTTACCACTACGGCTGCGCCATTTGGCGCTCACCGCTGACCGGCCTGCACGCCCTGCCGCGCACCTATATCGGGGACCGGGACGGTGCGCTGCGGTTGCGCGCCAAGTGGTACCGGCAGCGTTATCACCGCCGATGACCCCGCTGAGCGTGTTGCACGCGGCCCAGCCCACCGAGGCCGGGGTCGCCGGGTACGTCGCGGGGGTGGCCGCCGACCAGTTGTCCCGAGGATGGCGGGTCACCGTCGCCTGCCCGGCCGGCGGGCAGCTCGCCACTGCCTTGGCAGAGCGCGGGATACCGCGCGTGCACTGGCCCGCGACCCGTTCGCCCAGCCTGCACACGGTGTCCGAGACCGGGCGGCTGCGCCGGCTGATCAGCGCGGTGGCGCCCGACGTGGTGCACCTGCACTCGGCGAAGGCGGGCCTGGCGGGGCGGCTGGCAGTGCGCGGCAGCCGCCCAACCCTGTTCCAACCGCACGGCTGGTCATGGCTGGCCGCTCGAGGGGCGACCGCCTGCGGCGCGCTGGCCTGGGAACGCCTGGCCGCACGCTGGACGCACCTGCTGGTGTGCGTCGGCGAGGGCGAGGCCGCTGCGGCCCGCCGCCGGCGAGTGGGCACCCGCCACCTCGTCGTCCGCAATGGCGTCGATCTCGCCAGCTTCCGGCCGGTCGACGGGCCGGCCCGAGCCGCTGCCCGGGATCGGCTGGGCATCGATCGAGAGGCGCCGCTGGCGGTGTGTCTCGGCCGGATCACCCGGCAGAAGGGCCAGGACGTGCTGCTCGCGGCATGGCCCCGGCTGCGGCCTCGATGCCCGGCGGCGCAGCTGTGCATCGTCGGCGACGGTGAGGCGCTGCCTGCCCTGCGCGCCTGCGCGCCGCCCGGCGTGCGTTTCATGCCGCCGGTCACCGATCCGCGGTGCTGGTACGCGGCGGCTGACGTGATGGTCCTGCCGTCGCGCTGGGAAGGCTTGTCACTGACCCTGCTCGAGGCACTGGCCAGCGGTTGCCCCGTGGTGGTCACGGACATCCCCGGCCTGGCCGAAGCGGTCACCGCCGGGGTGGGCGTGCGAGTCCCGGCCGGTGACGCCCACGCATTGGCGGAAGCTCTGGCCCGGCGGCTCACCGAACCCGACCTGCGGGCTGCCGAAGGACGTGCCGCGGCCCGGGCCGCGCACGCTTTCGACGTGCGGCGCACCCACGAGCAACTCGCCACCATCACCGCCCAGCTGCACAGTGATCACCATTGTGGGATCGCCATGGGGGGATCACCGTTTGGGAAGATTCAGCCGTGCCCTCCACGGCTGAATCGCCCCAAACGGTGATCAATTCAGCCCGTATGCGTCGAGCTTGGCCCGTAGCTGTCGCAAGGCCCGTGCGCGAGTGGGTCCAATCGCGCCAGGCGGAATTCCGGCGACGCGGGCGACTTCGGCGTATCGTACGGTTTGGTCGGTGAACAGCGTCCGCAGTACGGTCCTCTGGCGCGGGGACAACTCGTCGACAAGAGCCCACACTATCCGCGTTGTTTCGGCGCCGATCACTTGCTTCTCGGGACCCGCCGAGCTGTCGGCGACAATAACGGTCTCGAGGTCGATGAGCTTTGCGCCGGCCTTGGCCTGGCGCATGATACGGAGGCATTCGCGGCGGGCGGTGGTCGCCAGCCAGCCGGCGAGCCGGTCGGGGAATTGGACCCGGTGAGCGTTTTCGGCCAGCCGCAACCAGGTCATCTGCACCGCGTCGCGTGCATCGGCATCCTGCAGCCGAAAAGATCGCACCGTCGCGGACACGAGCGCGCCGTATCGGCGAATAATTTCATTCCACGAAGTCGGGTCCCCCTTGCTGACGCCGAGCAGAAGGTCAGCCCCGCCGTTCATGGTTTCAGTGGAAACGTCAGTGACTGTGGCGCTTGTCATCGGAATCACAGCCTCTTGGGTAAGTTGGCGCGCTCGTTGAGCGCACCACAACCGACGAGCAGGTCCGTCAAAGACAATGCCGAGACACGACCACGTCCGCTGTGCCCGCGGTGACAGCGCAGCTGTCTCCTTGAACTCAAAAGGACGAGATTTCGGCCGCACCGCCACCGTGACGTGCCGTGGCGACTCACCGTGATCCGTCGAACGGCGTAGGTGACCTACCGCCTATGACGGAGGACCGTGCGCGCGCCTGATGCGACCGTCGGGAGGGCACTCGGAGCACAGGTCGGGGGACACGGTGGCGCAGCAGCGGCTTTCACTGGCGATCAACGGACGTGAGCGCCTCCTCGAAAGACGTTTAGTGCCCTTCGCCATGCCAGAGCCACGGCCGGGCAACGGCAACGGACACTCCAAGCTGGGTTCGGTGGTGATCGTGGGCCTCGGCTACGTCGGGCTGCCGACGGCGTTGGCGCTGGTAGGAGGCGCATCCCAGATCACCGGTTACGACATCAGCGACGACCGGCTGCGCGCCATCGAGTCCGGCGATGTCGATCTCAGCGAGCTCGATCGGGCCCGGCTGGCCGAGGCACGCAGCGACGACAGCTTCCGGCTGACCAGCGACGCCGCTGCGCTGGCCGAGGCCGACGCGGTGATCATCTGTGTGCCCACCCCGGTGGACTCCCACCACGTCCCGGAACTCGCCGCCCTGACCAGTGCGTGCCAGACCGTCGTGGCGCACGCCCACCCGGAACAGACGATCATCCTGACCTCGACCAGCTTCGTGGGCACCACCCGGCAGCTGCTGGTCGAACCGCTGGGTCAGCGCGGCCTGACCGTGGGCACCGACGTCTACGTTGCCTTCAGCCCGGAGCGCATCGACCCGGGCAATCACGACCACGTCCAGCGCGAAACTCCCCGCGTGGTGGGCGGGATCTCGACCAGCTGCAGCGTGCAGGCCGCTCGGGTGATCGGGGCGTTGACCGACTCGGTGTACCTGGTGAGCTCCCCG